>Ga0208894_1002581_pt1 | contig 9733 bp, 10 predicted proteins | sample ETNtaG_12_FD_185752 | JGI IMG/M metagenome (GOLD analysis project Ga0208894, IMG submission 185752) | Marine microbial and viral communities from oxygen minimum zone, Eastern Pacific Ocean - ETNP201306SV49 (SPAdes) (version 2) | ecosystem: Environmental > Aquatic > Marine > Oceanic ... | reverse complement strand
TCTGAGTCTTCCGTTTCTCATTTTAATAGATTGGCTGATTTACAGACACGTTAGCGATATGGCTGTCTGTTACAGTTGCGGAGTCGAGTTTAGAGATATCACTCCTATTCCTGAGAAAATCATCGGTTTCGATCATCACACTGCGGAATTATATGAATGTTCGCGTTGACTGGACTTTGTTAAAGGGAAACTTGACTATCGTGAAATCGACTCTTAACTTTCTTGGCTGAGTAGATATTATTATGAAGGAAAAAGAACTACTTGATGCCATAGAATCAAATGGGAACATTCCCAGGCATATCGCCATTATTATGGATGGTAACGGCAGATGGGCAAAATCAAAGTTCCTCCCGAGAGTCGCTGGCCACCGGGAAGGAATCAGCTCTGTTCGTGTTATTACTGAGGCGTGTGGGGAATTAGGTGTAGAATACTTGACCCTCTACACATTCTCAAAAGAAAACTGGGCCCGGCCGCAAGCAGAAGTATCAGCTTTGATGAAACTGCTTGTAGAGACGATTCGCAGAGAAATTGAAGACCTTATGAAAAATAATGTAAGACTGCATGTCATTGGTCATATGGAAGATCTCCCTGATGCACCCCGGGAAGCGCTTCAGGAAGGGATAGATATCTTGAAGAATAACACCGGTCTCAATCTTGTTTTGGCTCTGAATTATGGCGCCAGAGCTGAGATTCTGGATGCTTTCCTATCTGTCTGCATAGACATTGAAAAAGGGAAAATTACAATAGATGAACTGAACGAGATTTCATTTCCTAAATACCTCTATACAGCAGATATGCCGGATCCGGATATGGTTATTCGTACCAGTGGTGAATATCGCATCAGTAATTTCCTTCTATGGCAGATCGCTTACTCAGAGATTTACTTTACTCCGGTTTTCTGGCCGGCTTTTCGAAGACCCGAACTCTACGAAGCCATTATGGATTATCAGAATCGAGAAAGACGATTCGGAAAAGTGAGTCTGAAGAAATCAGAGGCTGAAAAGTGATTAGAAGATTATTTATTACGTTTACCTCCCTATTCTTGATTGCAATACTTTCCGGGCAATCTACTGAAAGAATTACTCTTCTGGGTGTAGAAGTATTGGGGAGCAAATACGTATCGGATGTCTATATCCAGAAGACGTCTGGATTGGTGATTGGCCGCGAGATTCTCCCTGGTGATTTCGCTGCTGCTGTGAAGAAACTATGGGACTCGAATGCCTTTGGAGAGATTCAAATCACTCTTGATGAAGAGACCGAAGAGGGTATATATATCATTATAGAAGTTGTTGAAAATCCAGAACTAGGGAAGATAGATTATATCGGCGACAAAAAGAAACAGAAAGAAATTGAAGAAGAACTTAATCTCTTCAAGGGGATGAGGATTCCTCCGTATCTCCTCACGTCTATAGAAAACAATGTTAAAGAAATCTATGCTGAGGATGGATATCTAATGGCTGAAGTCACTGCAGAGTTAAAGGAAGGTGAGACTGAAGGTCGAAAGAATCTGCTTATAACAATTGATAAAAAAAGTAAAGTTAAAACTCGAAAAATCCATTTTATAGGTAACGAGGCATTTTCCGAAAGGAAACTGAGGAAGCAGCTTAAGGAGACCAAAATACAAGCTTGGTATCTATTTTGGCGATCGAATTTCGATGAAGATAAATATTTTAGTGACAAAGATTTATTGTCTGCGTATTACAGAAACAACGGCTACAGAGATTTTCGCGTTGTTTCTGATACAGTTTACTTTTCTGAAGAGGAAGATGGTTTCGTCATTGAGATTGAGATTGAAGAGGGTAATCAATATTATTTCCGGAATTTTTCGTGGTCAGGGAATACAATTTTCAGCGATGAACAACTGTTTTATCTTTTAAACATCCATCCTGGAGACCAATTTAATCAAGAACAGTTTGACTTGGCTCTTTACGAACGTGTCCAGGGAAGTTATATGGATGACGGTTACATCTACAGTCAGGTAATTCCCGAAATTTCACCGGTTGGAGTGGATTCTCTTGATGTGAGATTCACTGTAACTGAAAACAACCAGGTTTCTGTCCGAAAAATCAACATTGTTGGTAATACCAAAACAAGAGAAAACGTTATTAGGCGAGAATTAAAATTGATGCCGGGAGATATTTTCAATCGTGAACTCTTAATGCGAAGTGCTCGGGAGATCATGATCCTCAATTATTTTGCTGACGTGGTTCCGGATGTTTTACCTATAGATGAAGATGAGATAGACTTGAGAATCAGCGTTGAAGAGAAAGTGTCCGATCAGGCAACAGCTTCTATCGGTTTTGCTGGTGAGTACGGTGTCACGGGCGGAGGATCTGTCGAGTTCAATAATTTTTTGGGAAAAGGCCAGCAGCTCGCTTTCCGATTTCAGCAAGGTGCACAGGGAGTTAACAATTACTATTATAGTGGAGGTCAGGCACCCCGTTATCGTCAACTGTCATTCAGTTTTATTGATCCAATGGTTAATGATACTCCCGTTTTGGTTGGGTTTTCCACCTTTTATTATCTGAGGGGGCAAAACAGCTCTTACTATGGTGTCCCTCTGGATAGGGAGGTTATAGGTGGTTCAGTGCGTTTTGGTAAAAGACTTAAGTGGCCAGACAATTATTTTAGAGCTACGTGGGTGCTGCAGGGAACCAGAAAATCATATAAGGGAACAGAAGCAGATTTGGAAACGTATGTTAGTGGATTCAGTGAGACCACGGGGCTAAGTTTTGGGCAAGTAATTAGTCGTGACAGCCGGAATCACCCGGAATTTCCTTCCATGGGATCGGTATTTACATGGTCATCAACTCTTTCCGGAGGACCCTTGCATACGCCTTGGTTCGATGTCCATGAAAATTTCCATAAGCATCTATTCAAATTCGATTGGTATGCTCCTGCGTTCTGGAAATTTGTTCTAACGAGTTCACTGCAATTTGGAGCTATAAAAGAAATTTCCACAGATGGGGTGGAAAGATCCATCGTCCCGGTTGATGATCGCTTTATTATGGGAGGTTCTGGAATCCCGTATGGTACAATGCTGCGTGGTTATGTTGATAATACAGTGGGGCCTTATAACGGCAGACCGTTAGGTGGAAGAGTTATGATGAAGTATTCTACCGAGTTTAGAATGCGTTTTTCAGAGAATCCTACTGTGTATGGTCTAGCTTTCGCTGAAATGGGAAATGTGTGGCAGGATTTTTCTGAAACAGATATATTTGATCTGAAGAGATCTGTTGGTGTGGGTATCAGGATGTTCATGCCAATGGTAGGAATGCTCGGTTTTGATATGGGTTACGGATTTGACGATATCCCTGCTACTTCTGAATCACCTGAAGGGTGGCGTTTTCATGTGTTGTTTGGGATGCCTTTTTAGAGTGAGATATTCGTAAATTCAATTAAATTACAAAATCTAACAATTCGTATTTTATTAACTGAATGAGGAGGAAGTTGTGAAAATAGTGAAAAGAACCCTTTTATTAATGGGAATGATGGTTCTGCCTTTAACACTGACAGCACAGAAAATTGCTTTTGTGCAGGTTCAGTTAGTGTTGGGTGAGTGGGAAGAATATGGAGAAGTTGCACGACAGCTTGAGCTTGATCTCCGTAAAGCCCAGTTTGAGTTTCAGGGGATGACCTTGCAATTAGACAGTCTCCAGAGTGTATATAATGCTCAGCAAGCGATGCTTTCTCCTACTGGACGGCGTGAAAAAGAGGCAGAGATCGTAGAACTTCAGCAGCGTGTTCAAGAGTTCCAACTGAACCAGACAAATGAATTCAGCCGAAAGCAGCAGGAAGCTGAAGGACCCCTTCTTGAGCGATTCCAGCTCGCAGTGCGAAAAGTGGCAAATGATAAAGGTTATGATATCATTTTTGATTCCGCGGCACTTCTTCACGCAGAACAGGTTTTTGATGTCACAGATGATGTATTGTATGAGCTTCGCAGGGGAGAACAATCGAGTCCGGACGGGAATTAATTCTTGTCAACTCTTCGCGAACTGGCCCTTCTAGTTGATGGCGAGGTGGTGGGTGATCCGAATGTAGAAATTACTGGAGTTGCCGAAATCCACAACGCCAGCACTGGGTCTATATCATTTTTACTGCATAAGAAAAATCAATCTTATTTAGAATCCACTAAAGCCTCTGCAGTTGTAGTCTTAAAAAGCGAATCTTCAGGGAATACGAATTTATTAAAGGTAGAAAATCCCTCCTTAGCGTTCATTCATATTCTGGAGCACTTTAGCCCTGAGATTTTGGCCGAAGAGGGAATACATCCAACTGCACTGATTGATCCTGAGTCTAACATCGGTAAAGGTGTTTCTATCGGAGCATTCGCAGTCATTTCTTCCGGGAGTGATATTGGCTCAGGCGTATCAATAGGTTCCCATGTGATTATCGAAAGTGGAGCCGTGATTGGTGAAGGTTCTAAAATCGGAGGTGGAGTTATTGTGGGGCATAACTGTGAAGTGGGGTCAGATACCATCATCCAAGGCGGAACAGTTATTGGATCCCATGGATTTGGATTTACAACAGAGAAGGATGAACATCACAGAATTCCCCAGCTTGGCCGGGTTGTTCTTGGAGACGATGTGGAAATTGGTGCCAATTGCGCCATCGATCGCGGAACCATGACGGATACGGTTATCGGTGACGGCACAAAACTCGATAATTTGGTGCATATTGCTCACAATGTTAAAATCGGTAAGGGGTGCCTTATTACTGCCCACGTAGCGATCGCAGGAAGTACTGTCGTAGGAGACTATGTCGCTTTTGGCGGTCAGTCTGGAGCTGCGGATCATGTGGAAATTGGTGATCGAGCCCGGATCGCTTCCAGAGGCGGAATCACCAAGTCAGTTCCCGGCGGTAAAACCTATTCCGGCATGCCCGCCCGTGAAGCGATGGAGCAGAACAAATTGGACGCCTATATTAATAGATTGCCTGAGCTGGTGAAGAGAGTACAGGCTCTGGAACAAAAATTAGAAAACGGAAAGGGCAAGAAGTGAATCTCCACCAGCAGACGATAGCCTCTCCAGTCAGTTGTAGTGGAATAGGTCTCCATTCCGGAAAGATGTGTGAAATAACCCTTCGCCCGGCTAAAGAAAACAGCGGTATAACTTTTGTCCGAACTGATTTGGAGGATAACCCTTCTGTCCCGGTTCATGTCTCTTTTGTTTCAGATACATCCCGTGGAACAACCTTGGTTCATGGTAGCGCTTCAGTCAGGACGGTTGAACATATTTTGGCCGCATTTTCCGGACTTCAGATTGATAACGCAATAATTGAGCTGACCGCTGAAGAAATTCCAGCGATGGATGGGAGCGCAAACGATTTTGTGGAATTGATCAGAAAAGCCGGCATTTCAGCTCAGTCGAAAAAACGAGACATCATTGTGATCGACCGAGAGATAGTGCTGAAGGATTCAACCAGCGGTGCAAGGATCGAAGCTCGCCCTTCTGACGAGTTTTGTATCAGCGGAACTATTGAATACAGTGGTATTCTCGGACGGCAGTCAGTAATGCTAAGAAACATGGAAAACTTCGTGGATGAGATTGCTCCGGCTCGCACATACGGTTTTCTCAGCGAATTAAAGGCGCTGAAAGAAGCTGATCTGGCTAAAGGCGGCAATCTGGAAAATGCTGTGGTATTTATGGACAATCCGCTAAATAATAAATTGCGGAAAGAGCTGGCGGAATTATTTGAAATAGACCCTGATGAAATGGCGGGGAATAATGGCATTTTAAACCAGGGTGGCCTAAGATTCCCGGATGAGCCTGTTCGGCACAAAGTACTGGATCTGATAGGTGACTTAACATTGCTCGGTCAACCAATCCAAGGTGAGATCATCGCTCAAAAAATGGGACATTCGGCTAATGTTAATTTTGTAAAAAAATTAAAGCAGGAATACCTGCAAAAGGGGGTTATGGCGTGAGCGAAAAAGTATCATATGACATTCATCAGATAATGGACATAATGGCTCACCGTTATCCGATTCTTCTGTTGGATAAAATTGTAGAAATGATTCCGGGTGAAAAGGTTATAGGAATAAAAAATGTGACAGTAAATGAACCGTTTTTTCAAGGTCACTTTCCAAAGCGTCCGGTAATGCCGGGTGTTTTAATTATAGAAGCGATGGCTCAAGCAGGAGGTTTCTTGATTCTGAATACAGTTGAAGATCCCCTAACAAAGAATATGTTTCTTGCATCCATCGAAAGAGCCCGATTTCGAAAACCAGTAGTTCCCGGCGATCAGCTTCGAATGGAGCTTATCATGGTAAAGTATCGTTTGAATACATGCAAAATTGAAGGGAAGGCTTTAGTAGGCGACGAAGTGGTCGTAGAACTGGCATATACAGCATCAGTCGTCCCCAGGGAGATATAGTCATTTCTCAAAATATTCACTCAACGGCGATAGTTGATTCGTCTGCTTCACTCGGTAACAATGTAGACGTTGGAGCCTATTCTATAATTGATTCTGGCGTAACATTAGGTAACGGCTGTCAGATCAGCAACCATGTTACACTACGTTCTGGTGTTACCTTTGGAGATAATTGTACAGTTTTTCCAGGTGCTGTAATAGGTGAAATTCCCCAGGATATAAAATTTAAGGGAGAAGACTCAACGATACATATCGGTTCTAATGTCACTGTCCGTGAGTATGTCACCGTCCATCGTGGAACATCAGCCCGAGGTAAGACTATAGTTGGCAATAACTGCTACCTTATGGCCTATTCACATGTGGCTCACGATTGTGTTCTGGGCAAAGAAGTGATTTTGGTAAACGGTGTTCACCTTGCAGGACAAGTGGATATAGATGATTTTGCTTTTGTGAGTGGAAATGTTGTAATTCATCAGTTCACCAAAATTGGATGTCATGCATTCATAGGTGGAGGATACCGGGTTGTACAGGATGTTCCCCCGTATATAATGGCAGCTAAAGAACCTCTTACGTTCACAGGAGTAAATCTAGTTGGACTCAAACGAGCCGGTTTTTCCAATGAAGTTCTTCGGAACCTCAAGGAAGCGTATCGTCTTCTTTACAGGTCTTCACTCAATGTCTCCCAGGCATTGGATGAGATCAGAAAGACACTCCCGGACACCGAAGAGATCAAGAACGTTCTCAGTTTCGTGGAAAATAGTGAACGGGGTATCATCTAAGTTTAGATTCTTCGGTCTGTGGGTACTCCTGCTTGTTTCTATTCTTAGAGCACAGGTTCCCAACTACGATCTTAATCCTTGGACAGGTGATAGTTTCGAGGAAAAGTCTGAACCGTTTTTTGAAATGTTGGCATTGCAGACGACTGCTGTTCGGACTACAATCAGCAGTGACGAAGGAAGATTGGTTATAGGACTGCAACTATCAGGGGGAACTTCTTCCAGTGGAAATGAGCTGGGATTACTATCCGGTAAAGGTGGAGTCTTTCCAACGTTGGAAGGGGATTACTGGGTGGCAGGTAATCTGAGGTTACAAGGTACTTTTACGGGGTTTGAGACATCAGATGATATTGTATTTGCCAACAGCTACGGTTTTACCTATAGAATGGGTGAAGAAGAACAGGGTAAGTGGTTGCTATCATTTCTTCGAAGCAGGATGGAAGGTCCGGATGACTTTTTCTTCAAATGCCTTGTTGTGAGCATAGGTCGGAAGATAAATTACAATGATATAAGTTTTGGTTTAGGTACGGGATTGGCTTTATACAATAGCGGAATCCATATTTCGGGAGTTGAAGAAGGTTCGTTTCCCAAGCGAATGGAAGGGGCAGTAGGGATGTTGACGTTACGAGGTGATAAAAAGATTTCGTCTCACTTGGAAGCAGGTATGGAACTTAGGCTAAGTCCAACCTCTGTTTCCGTATCCCTCGGTTTGTATGGATTACTCTAATGACTAAGCGGATATCAATTTTAGGTTCTACCGGTTCCATTGGACAAAATGCTCTAAAGGTGATTAACCACCTTGGTGACGGATTTGAGGTTAAATATTTAACTGCTGCCCGGAGCAGTGAGGTTTTGATTGAACAGGTGAGGAAGTTTCAGCCTGAAGCAGTAGCAGTTGTCGATTCCATTGCTGCCAATGAGGTGAAAGAGGCTTTATCTGGAAGTGGAGTAAAAGTCTTGTCCGGAAGAGAAGGTCTGCTGGAACTTGCATCGCGAGACGATGTAGATGTAGTGCTCAACGGATTGGTAGGGAGCGCCGGCATGGAACCGACGATTCGAGCTCTGGAGGCCGGAATAGATGTGGCACTGAGCAACAAGGAAAGCCTTGTTATGGCTGGTGAACTGATTGAGAACATTAAAAAGGAGACAGGAGCAGAAATCTATCCTGTGGACAGCGAGCACAGCGCCATATGGCAATGTCTGCAGGGCGAAGATACAAACAACATTCGGCGGATTATCCTCACCGGTTCCGGTGGTCCATTTAGAACAAGGCCGTTGGAAGAGTTCCTGGATATCACCTTGGAAGAGGCGCTGAACCATCCCAATTGGAAGATGGGTAACAAAATAACAATTGATTCTGCTACCATGATGAACAAAGGACTGGAAGTTATCGAGGCTCATTGGCTATTTGGGGTTGGAAGAGAACAGATTGACATTGTGATTCATCCGCAATCCATTATTCACAGTATGGTGGAGTTTTCCGATGGTTCAATCAAAGCTCAATTGGGATTACCTGACATGAAACTACCAATTCAGTATGCCCTTACTTATCCTGAGCGGGTAGAAGCTGATTGGGTAGACGCTAAGTTCTCGGACATTTCATACCTCACTTTTGAGGAGCCGGATTTCGTAAAGTTTCCGTGCATTCGATTAGCGTATGAAGCGCTTCAGCGTGGTGGATCAGCGCCGGCAGCGCTGAATGTGGCCAATGACAATTCGGTGGCTGCTTTCTTGGCGGGAGAGATTTCGTTCACCGAAATTGCCACTCTAAATGAAATGGCACTGATTGAACATGATTGGACTTCTCAACCTGATTTGGACTTTCTTCTTGAGTTAGAGTCGTGGGGAAAACAATTTATTGATAATAAGAAAGAGACGGTTACTGTATGACAACAATATTGGCTTTGATCTTTGTTTTGGGTGTTCTTGTATTTGTCCACGAACTGGGACATTTTCTCGCTGCCCGCTCTGTGGGAATCCGGGTGGAGAGATTCTCCATCGGTTTTCCTCCTCGATTGCTGACTTTTATCCCTATTTTTTTACAGAAGAATTGAAGATGGCAAGTTAGAGTGGGGACCGGTTCTAGAGAAAACGCTGAAGAAAATTCCGCGTAAAGCGACAGAGACTGAGTTTAACGTTGCTCTAATTCCGTTGGGCGGCTATGTAAAACTGGCCGGTACCATTGATGAGAGTTTAGATGATGAAATAACAGGGGCACCGGATGAATTGACCTCTAAAAATCGTCTACAGCAGGCGTGGGTTATGTCAGCAGGAGTAATCATGAATTTGATACTTGCTGTTCTTGTTTATACTGGAGTTAGTTGGAGCCAAGGCGTCGATGTTCCAATAAATGATGAGCCGGTTGTGGGATTTGTAGTAGATACATGGCCTAAAATTAATCCGGAAACCGGTAAGCCTATAATCAATCCGGAAACCGATAAGCCTATGATGATAGAAGGACCTGCATTTAAAGCCGGTCTAAGACGAGGCGACAGAATCGTCAGTATTGATGCTATAGAAATAAATAGTTGGAATCAGATGACTTCTCTTATCCATTCCCGCCCGGGTGAGTCACTCTCGAT
>Ga0208894_1002572_pt1 | contig 9759 bp, 7 predicted proteins | sample ETNtaG_12_FD_185752 | JGI IMG/M metagenome (GOLD analysis project Ga0208894, IMG submission 185752) | Marine microbial and viral communities from oxygen minimum zone, Eastern Pacific Ocean - ETNP201306SV49 (SPAdes) (version 2) | ecosystem: Environmental > Aquatic > Marine > Oceanic ... | reverse complement strand
AGTAAAAGCCTGAAAGTACCGTTTTGAGTTATCGTACTCAATAATAGGTGCGCAATTATTAATTTGAGCTATCTTACCCTCTCCATCTTCGAAATTTATTTCGTGATTTTTCTTATTTAAAAGGGATTCGGTTAATTTTTCTACAACTGGAAGTTTATAGTAATCCTGGCTGTGGTCGAGATGTTCTTGACATGTGCTGGTGAGTGAGAGGACAAACATGGCAGCGCTGGGTACTCCTCGACGAAGATCAGGAGCTACAATTGCGCTCAAGATCAATTCCTGAAATTCAGGAAGAACTCCAAGTTGACCTTCAACAAAATTAAAAGCAGTTACATTTATTAATCCTACTCCAGGTGCAGCCTCCTGAAGGTTCAGTTGCGGTGGGATGAGGGATTCGAGTTGAAAAGAGTCAACTTCATAAAAAGTTGTCAGCGCAAAATCAAAGTTCCAAACCAAAAAATCATCATTATTGGATGTCATTATCTAAGGGTTCCGCTTATTAGTCTAGAAAGAAATTGAACTCTTTAGCTGCATTTAGAAGAATCTCTGCACCTTTTTCAACCTGTTCCGGAGAATGCTCGGAAGTGACAAATGCTCTGATTCGTGAGCGGTTTTTTGGGACAGCGGGAAACATCATTAGAGAAATGTCCAGTCCGTGGTGCTGGAGATAATCACTTAGTGGTATAGTCAGTTTCTCATCTCCGTAAATAACAGGAATAATCCAGCTATGTGCCGTACCGATATCAACCTTATCTCTCAAGAGGGAACGGAGGTGTTTAGCATTCTCTTTAATTTTCTCTCTCTTTTGATCTCCATCAGGACCAGACGCAAGTTCAAGGGCTTTGATCAATCCACCCGTTACTCCCGGATCTATAGCACAGGAAAACATTCGGCTGCGGGCATAATAATTGATATAGTTAACCAATTCCTTATCAGCAATCAAGCATCCTCCTACACCGCCGAAGGATTTACTGAATGTGCCAATAATCATATCCACTTCGTCCAGTACACCACATTCTTCTGCTACACCTCGACCTCCGGGTCCGGCAACCAACAGTGAGTGAGCCTCATCTACCAAGACTGTAGCTCCATATTTTTTAGCTACCGGTACGATTTCTGATAAGTTACCGTAGTTTCCATCAGTACTATATACTCCTTCAACACATACGAGAATTCGAGAATTCTCGTAGTCAATCTTGTTTAATATTTTTTCCAAATGTTCTACGTTGTTATGTTTAAACATAAGGATATTTGCTTGAGAGAGAATTGCTCCATCGATTAGAGATGCGTGAGATGAGCGGTCAAGAACTACATAATCACCTTTATGGCAGTAAGCTGACACAACTCCAACATTAGCCCCATATCCAGAAGAGAATAGTGACGTACCCAGGTTCTCTCTTTTGAAATATTCAGATAAGTTCTTTTCAAGTATGTTATGAATGTCAAAAGTACCGTTGAGTACAGGAGAACCTGTTGCACCTAAACCGTATACATCCAGTGCATCTTTTGCAGCTTGGACAACATCAGGATGGTAAGAGTAACCCAGATAATTGTAACTGGCAAAACAGATGAGGTCTAGTATTTCTCCACTGTTTCTCCGTACTTCTACTTGTGGTGTTTGAGCGTGAAGATGAGGAACTTCAAAAGTATACATATTAGCATCGACGATGCCATCTCTCCACCGATTGAACTGAGTGATTTCAGCATGATCTTTGCCGGCACTCTTTAAGAACATATCAAGAGTATATTCGAAGAGATCTTCTAGTTTATCTTTTTCATTCATTTTACTGTTTTACCCAATTGATTTACTCAAGACTTGAATTTATTCACTATACAAGTTGATTCAAATTGTTTTTAATAAAGTCTATTTAGAATAAGCAATTTAGCTTTTATAAAGAATTTGTGATTTAAAACAAAGTAAGGTTGATTTATAATTCCATAGGCGATACTTTTGTTCATACTTCTTGCGAGTAAAGCAGGCGAGAAATCATCAGGAGGTATCATTTTCGTTAGTCTCCGGTAGAAATCTCGAAAAGCAACCAGCATTTAAGATGAAAAAAGAAATGAGGGAGTAACTATGAGAATAAAATTATTTATTTCGCTGATCATCATTCCTTTTATTATGAACCAAATTCAAGCAGCTGAAGAAGTGGCTAAAGTAGCCAAAGCTCGAGGACAGGTTCAGATTAAGCAACAGGCAGATGTTGATTTTTCATCATTGAAGCCTGGACAATCTGTATTTGATGGTGATATAGTAAAAGTGGGCGGAGAGGGCTTCTGTATTATTGTCTTTCTTGATGATAAGAGTATGCTAAAGATTCGTGAGTCCTCTCAATTTCAATTTATGGAGACAGCCAATACACGGACTATTAATATTGAGTTTGGAAAGGTTCTTGCCGATGTAAAAAAGGATAAAAGAAAAGATTTCAGAATTGAAACTCCGGTTTCAGTAGCATCTGTAAAGGGGACACAATTCTGGACGGTTTCAAATCAGATGGGATTTGATAAATTTTACGGTTTAGAGGGAGATGTTGAAGTTTTCAATTCAATCAGCGGACAATTTCAATCTCTTGGTCCAGGACAGATGACTCTCTCTACCGCTACGGGACAATTGGTTACATCTCCGGCAAGTCCTGAAGAAGTACCTGATGATCCTGATGATGAAGAAGAAGAAGAACCTGAGGAAGAACCCGAAGAAGAGGAAGAAGAAGAAGAGGAAGAATCTCCCGAAGAAGACGCTGAACCTGAAGTTGAAGAAGAGGTAATTGAGGAAGATGTACCTGAAGAGGAAATTCCTGAAGAGGAGATGCCTGAGAATAACCCTGGAAATGATGTACCAGATGTTGAAGAGGAAGAAGAAGCACCTGAACCTGAAGAAGAAGGTCCTTTTAATTTAGGTGCTGGCCTCGGTTCTGTAACCATTGACGGTGTCATTTATAATCAACTGGCTCTTCGTCCGGAAATCAAGTTCGGCAAGCTTGGTGTCGGACTCGATATGGTCATATACATTGACCCTCAGGGAAATATCCGGAAGGATGAATGGGACGAACCCACCGATTTCTTCGATAAGATCCTCTACGTTAGCTGGGGCGCGAAGGGAGATCCATTTTTCGCTCGCTACGGTACACTCGAGAATATGACTCTCGGATACGGTGGTCTCATTTACGGATATTCAAACACTATGGAATTCCCCGAAGTCCGCCGGATTGGTCTTAACGGAGGAATGAAGTTTGGTAAGTTTGGTACAGAACTCTTTGTAGCAAACTTCAAGGACTTCGGACGCGGCGGTGGCCTTGTTGGTGGACGGATTACCTTTAATCCATTTAGTAAACTGGTTTTAGGTGCAAACGTTGTCATGGATCTCAATCAGTACTCGGGACTGAAGGATTTTGATGAAGATGGTGTTCCTGATTTGCTGGATGATTTTCCGGAGGAGGGATCTTATGCTGTAGATACCGATGGTGATGGTATTGCTGATGAAATTGATCCAGATCAGGATGGTGATGGATATACTGATAACAGTCAGGATACCAGCATTGTGAATAATGATCCGGATGGTGCAGTTCTAAAACCCGATCCATTTGATATTGATGAAGTTGACGCGCGAAGTGTGTTAGGACTTTCAGTTGATGCAGGATATCCGGTTTTCAGTTCGAAGATGTTTAGCATAAACCTCTATGCTGAAGGTAATATGTTGCAGTTTGCAGATGATAAAAGTGGTATTGGGCTTGTTCCTTTCGGCGCAAATGCGACGATATTTAAGATCGTCAACATCAGCTTCGAATATCGAATGGACAGCGACTTTTACGCACCACGTTTCTTTGATCAGGCGTATGATCTTGACCGCGTTGTAATTACGGAAGACAGTACCGGTAATTTAAGTGTAACTACAAAAGATCAGGAACTCGATATCAGTGAAGGTCAACGAGCAGGATTTTACGGCGCTGCCAGTTTGAGTCTGTTTAACTTAGTCAGTGCTTCGGCTTCGTACACTGATATGTCGAGTGATGACGGTGATACACTTCGCAGTTTCACTTCAGCACTGGCTCTGAATACAGATAATATCCCTAAGATCAGCCAAGCATTCGCTTATTATCAACGGAACAATGATGATAATCCGTTTGATTTCGCCAATCCATCTCCAAATACGATTTTAGGATATCGAGTTGGTTATGAGGTCAGCGCAGGTGTTAGCTTAGTCTGGGATTACAGGCGCTTACATGCAGATCTTGACGGTGATGGAGTAATCTCCGAGGACGTGGAGGGTGAGATTATCAACATCTTGAACATTGAGACTGTATTTGACTTCTGATGACGAAAGATGTACTAAAATTCGATGTCGGCCGAAAAGGATTTGAAAAAGCAGCTATTTTTCTGCTTTTCCTTGCAGGTATCCTGATAATCTTCGGTGTTGTCTGGGTTTACCAATTTATTGAGAAATAACAGGGGGGAGAATGATAGTTTCCATAGAATATTGTACTGCTTGAAACTACCTTCCCAGAGCCGCCGGTCTGGCGAACGAACTTTTGGATAAGTACGGTACTGACATCAAGGAGCTGACGCTGATTCCATCTGGTGGAGGTGTTTTTGAGGTGATCAGAAATGGTGAACTCATCTTTTCAAAGAAAGCGTTAGATCGCCATGCTGATAAAGGTGAGGTCTTGGCTCTTTTTGAAGGAGTTTAGTCTGAAAGCAATTGTTCTCATATTAACCTCATCCGCTTTTCTATTGGCAGGCCAGCCGGAAGTAATTCCTTTGAGTGATAATATAGGCACTACTCTGGATGCTGAGGAAAACGCCATACTCGGTGTTTTCCCGGATATTGAAGGCTTTGAGAATGCCCAGTTTTTTCAGCATTCCATCAATCGTTATACTTCCAGGATTGTCTATCGGGAGCGAAATCGACAAAAGAACATCAAACGGAAGTACAATTTTAGTCAATTTAATCAAATGCGGAATAAAGTTAAAGACTCCCCTGAAATAACCGAGGAGATGAGAGCAAAGTTTCATTATGAACTTTCATATCTTCGGGTAGATGATATTCTTAAGTCCATTCCTTCGAATTCGTTCTGTACCGTGAAACGATACGAAGGACTTCCGGTAACAGGCCGTTATATTGAGTTTGCAGACAAAAAACTCAGCTTGAAGCAGGTTGTAGGTGAAAAAGTAATTCCAATAACTAACATTAGGGAAATTACTTATCGCCCCGTCTCAGAGGAAGGAAATACGAAACTTCGAGTATATACCTTTGCCGCCATGGGAATCTTTGGTTTAGGGGCCGGAGAACTGCAAAACTTTTTTGGTTCATCTACCCTTGACGAGACATGGAGCCGTCGCTTTTCCGGTACAATCTTTGGACTTGTGGCAGGAATGCCGGTTTACGACTTTGTGGAATTAATGACATCACCTAAAGAACATATCGCCTTCGCACCGAGTGAGGTGGAAGGACTGGAGTAACATTGGAAAGTAGTCACTCTACACTCGCTACGAGTGACAGGTATGTTGCGATGGACAAAACTGATAAATGAGTAGTATAATAGAAACCATATTCAATAAATTAGGTTAGGAGAAAAACTATGGCCGACGAAGAAATCCGCGAAGATCAAAACACTGACGCACATAAGCAGTTCATCTTGGAAAAGATGGACGAAATGGTAGAAGGGCTCGGACCCGGATACGGAGAAGCTCTTATGGGAGAGCTTGTGGGAAGGATGGAAAAGACCGTTGCTCACTTTCATGATGAAGTTTCAGAAATGTTGGAATCACTAAAATCAAGTTCTGAGGAACGCGAAGTAAAACTGAAGAAACTTGTGGAAGCAGAAGCCGCCGGTGAAGAACCGTCTGCTGCCCCCGCGTCTGCTGAGGAAGTAGGTACTGAAGATTCGTCCGAAGCGGAACAGGAAATGAGCGAATGGGAGAAACGGATTGAGGCGAAAGCTGAAGGGAAAGGTGAAGCACCAGCTGCTGAACCAAAATCTGAGAAAAAAGAAGAGCCTAAGAAAAAGAAGAAGAAAGGACTCTTCGGTAAAAAGAAAAAGTAACTCTAACTTAAAAAGTATTATAAGAAAGGCAGCTGTTCAGCTGCCTTTTTTTATCTACTAGATTCTGTTTAAAGATTGAGGATGTAGTTTAAAACTTCTTTTCGTACACGTGGCAATAGGGTTGATTCTTGTTTTTATTGTAGTAGTTCTGATGGTACTCTTCAGCTTTCCAGAAAGGGCTAACGGGAAGCACCTTCGTGGCGATTTTGTAACTTTTTGCGTTCAAGACTTCGATTAATTTGTATGCAATATTCTTCTCATCTTCGTTGCTGCAGAATATAGCAGAGAGATATTGCTCCCCAATGTCCGGTCCTTGACCATCTACCTGAGTCGGATCGTGAATCTCGAAGAAATATTGAGCAAGATATTCATAATTCACTTTGATCGGATCATACGTCACTTCCACAGCTTCTAAATGGCCGGTATCTCCTTGCAGCACATCTCCATAAGTGGGATTATCAACTGTACCTCCCATATATCCTGAAACTGCGGAGACGACACCCTCTTTCTGCTCGAAGAGATGCTCTACGCCCCAAAAGCACCCTCCGGCAAAGTGCGCTTTTGCAAGTTCAGATTCTTTATCTGATACGAAAAGCATGGCAACGGAATTGACACAATGCCTGACATTTTTGTCTGTTAATCTTTCCCCCTCGAATACATGCCCCAGATGTCCGCCGCAATTAGCACACAAAATTTCGGTTCTACTTCCGTCAGCGTCAGTTTCTTTTTTGATCGCTCCTTTGATCTCATCATCGAAGCTGGGCCAACCACACGATGACTCAAACTTATCCCCGGAACTGTAGATCGGTGCCCTGCACTGTTTGCACTGGTATGTCCCTTTTTCAAAGAAGTCGTTATATTCACCGCTGAACGGCGGTTCCGTACCTTTATGAATAATGACTCTTTCTTCTTCAGGTGATAGTTTATTGTAACTCTTTTCGTCCACTGCTGATCCCTCCGTGAATGAAACTAAGCTTATAATTATTCCAATCAAGAATTTCATTATTGATAAGCTGAGAATAACATGGTTATGTCAACATTTACAACCCTAATTATTCTATCAGTATATTTAATTACCCGTCGAAAACTATTATTTCATAGTTAAATTCATCTAAATTTCATCTTTATCATGAAGCTGAGTCAGAAGGTAAATTCCATCCCCCGCAAGCCCGGGGTTTATCTTTTCCACGATGAATCCGGCAAGGTACTCTACGTGGGAAAGGCGAAAGTGCTCCGGTCACGTGTACGGAGCTACTTTCATAAGAGCGCACTATCTGTACCGCGGATTCAGAACATGGTAAAGAAGATCGCCGATTTAGAATGGCTGGTGACTCGCTCTGAATCAGAAGCGCTGCTGACAGAAGCGGCCATGATCAAGGAGCATGAACCGCGCTACAACATCCTCATGCGGGATGATAAATCGTATCCATACGTTCGCATCACCAGCGAGCCGTTTCCGCAAGTGCTTCTGACGCGAAAAGTAGTCCACGACGGCTCCAGCTACTTTGGTCCCTTTACGGAGGTCCACAATCTCCGGGAGTCGCTGAAGGTAGTCCACAAAATTTTCCCGATTCGGAGCTGCAGTTATCTCATCAATGATGACACCATTGCCCAAAAGAAAATTTCTGTCTGCCTCGATTACCACATCAAGAAGTGCCTCGGACCGTGCGAAGGGTTTCAGTCACAGGAAGAGTACAATGTCATGATCGAAGAAGTGATTCGCTTTCTTCACGGTCGGACTGACAAAATAGTAAAACAGCTTCGTAATGAAATGGGAGACGCTTCTCGAGAACAGCAATACGAGGAAGCAGCCCTCCGCCGGGATCAGATCACGGCAGTGGAAGCGTTTACCAAGCGACAGCGGAAAATTTCGGCTTCATTTGCTGATCAGGACATTATCTCTATTGCAGTACAGAAGAAGGACGCTTGCGCCGCTGTCATCCGCTTGCGTAATGGTAAAATCATCGGGCGGGAGCGGATGTTTCTCTCCGGTGTGCATGAACAGAAGATGAGCCATATCCTAGCCGGATTCATGAAACAGTTTTACCTCGATTCTGACTTTCTACCGCAGGAAATTCTACTGCAGTCGCAACCGGAAGAAGATGAATCTCTGGCAATGTGGTTGTCGGACAAGAAAGGGAAGAAAGTGACCCTCACCGTACCACAACGAGGGGAGAAGGCAAAGTTGGTCCGACTCTCTCTGCAGAATGCCAAACTGCTACTGGGGGAAAATCTCCGTAAGCGGAAGCGCCGCCGGGAACTGGTGCCGGATATGGTGCAGCAGCTTCAGACGGATCTGAACTTGGAAGTACCGCCCCGGCGAATCGAAGCGTTCGACATCTCAAATATTCAGGGGAGCAATCCCGTGGGATCAATGGTCTGCTTCATGGACGGAGTGGCGAAAAAGAGTGAGTATCGTAAGTTCAAGATCAAGACGGTGAAAGGAGTTGACGATTTTGCCATGATACGGGAAGTTGTCTTGCGGCGCTACCGCCGGCTGAAGAGTGAACAAGCTGCATTACCTGATCTTATACTGATTGACGGTGGGAAAGGTCAACTCGGGATGGCGGTATCTGCCCTGCAGGAATTGGGGTTGAGCTACATCTCTGTCATTGGACTGGCGAAGCGGTTAGAAGAGGTGTTCATTTCCGGCAGTTCTGATCCACAAAATATCCCAAAATCGTCTCCCGGTCTATTCCTGCTCCGCCGAATTCGAGATGAGGCGCACCGGTTTGCAGTCACTTTCCACCGACAGCAGAGGAAGAAGTTTGCAACCGAATCGATCTTCGATAACATCAAAGGTATCGGTCCTGCCCGCCGTAAAAAGCTGTTGACCAGATTTGAGAATGTAAAAACCATAGCAGATGCTTCTGCTGAGAAAATAGTTACAGAAATAGAAGTGGGAGAGAAGCTGGCAGAGGAGATTATCAAAGTGGCACAGAAGTTTGTGAAGGATGTGAATAGTTGAGAAGTTGAATCCAGGAAATTTATTACCTGGCTATTTAATTCACGCCTAAATCGTACTATATTCTCCATCGCTAAAGCATAGCATCATGTCAAAAAAGACCACATTAAACTCAAATTGTCCTGTAGAGGAACGCTTAACTGCTTTCCTCAAAAACAAGGCCGAATTGTACTCTCGTTCAACGGCCATGTCTGAGGCACTTTTTCCGCCTCTTCAGCCGAATGATGACCCTGCTGTAGGAGCATACGGACAGTTAGTGACCGCTTCATCCTCTCGTCGCATTCCATCAAATAACAGTGCTCGTAAACTTACATATTCTGCCATAGCGGAAGCTGTCATGAAATTGGCTCTGAAAGGTGTTATTCCGGAAGTAGTCAATTTTGTTGTTACAGGTGGGAATAACTCCATTACCCTCGAAACTGCCAAAGGTGCAAACTTTTTTGGCCGACAGCTTTCTTGCGGTTCGAACAGGCTCGATTTTCCTTCGGAGACTGAAGGCAATCCTACCTTTGTTGCGATTGTATCAGGCACTCAAAGAAACAAGGCGATGGAAACTCAAAATGCAATTGTACAGGATCAAGTTCTGTTTATTTTAGGAGCGGAGACAGATCGAACCGATCTAATTGCACCCAAAGAACTGGAAGCATTTTCACTCTCCATAGCAGAACTTTCAATAAAACCGTATCTACTGGCACTCTCCTATATTGCGGATGGTGGGATTGCCGCTTCATCAGCTGAACTCGCCGATTTACT
>Ga0208894_1002555_pt1 | contig 9795 bp, 11 predicted proteins | sample ETNtaG_12_FD_185752 | JGI IMG/M metagenome (GOLD analysis project Ga0208894, IMG submission 185752) | Marine microbial and viral communities from oxygen minimum zone, Eastern Pacific Ocean - ETNP201306SV49 (SPAdes) (version 2) | ecosystem: Environmental > Aquatic > Marine > Oceanic ... | reverse complement strand
TAAAGGTGATTTTATAACTTCTCCAAACATATCTATACTTTTTTCTGAAATGTTGGCAGTTTGGACTGTTTCATTTTGGCAAAATTTAAAATGCCCAAAAAAAATCAATCTTATAGAACTTGGATCGGGAAATGGCCAAATGATTTATGACATGATTAATTCATTTAAAAATTTTCCAAAATTTTATAAATCTTGCAAATTTATTATATTGGAAAAAAGTCCTTACTTAAAAAAAATTCAAAAAAAAAAATTAAAAAAATTTAAAGTTAAATGGATAAAGAATTTAAACGAAATACAAAATGGTAATAATATATTTATCGCAAATGAATTTTTTGATGCACTACCGATAAAACAATTTTTCAAAATTAATAATAAATGGATTGAAAGATTTGTTAAATTGGACAAAAATAATAATAAAAGCTTTATAAACATTGATTCTGACATAAAAAAAATTGAAAAAAAGATTGGCTTTAAAATATCAAATAATCAAAAAATTATTGAATATTCACCTATAGTTTTAGAATATCTAAAAAAAATTTCAAAAAAAATAAATAACAAAAAAGGAGCGTTATTAATTATTGACTACGGATATTTAGAAAATTCGATGAAAGATACATTGATGGCAATAAAAAAACACAGAATCACAGAACTCTTAAAAGAATTTGGAAATTCTGACATTACTTATAAATTAAATTTTAAATTATTAAAAAAAATTACAAATATTTTAAAACTTAAATGCCAAGGAATAACAACGCAGAGAAACTTTTTAATGAATCTTGGAATACAACAAAGAGCAGAAATAATATCTAGAAATTTACCTTTTTCAAAAAAAGCTGATATTTACTATCGTTTAAAAAGGTTAATTGACAAAAATCAAATGGGTGATTTGTTTAAAGTTATGCTAATCACAAATAAAAAAATAGATTTTAAAACGGGATTTTGAATTGATTAAATCAAAAAAATTACAAAAATTTAATAATATAAAGCATGGATTCTTCAATAATATAGGTGGTGTTTCTTCTGGAATTTATAAAAGTTTAAATTGTGGAATAGGCTCTAATGATAGCAAAAAAAATGTAACAAAAAATTTAAAAATTGTAGCAAAAAAAATTGGTGTAAATAAAAAATTAATTTTATTACATCAACTACATAGTAACAAAATTTATTTTGTAAACAAAATATCAAAAAAAAAATTATTAGGAGATGGTTTAATAACCAATGCTAAGCATCTCGCTATTGGAATTTTAACAGCAGACTGTGTTCCAATTCTATTTTTCGAACCGAAAAAAAATATTATTGGTGCAGTTCACGCAGGATGGAAAGGTGCATATAACAAAATAGCAAAAAAAATGATCAATTATTTTAAAAAAAAGGGCAGTAAATCAAATGATATTTTTGCTATAATTGGGCCCTGCATTTCACAAAAAAATTACGAAATTAAAAATGATTTTAGAGCAAAATTTTTAAAGCAAAGCTCAGAAAATAGAAAGTATTTCAAAATAATTAAAAATAAAATGTATTTCGATTTAAAAGGCTATATTTTTAGACAATTAAAAAATGCAGGAATTAATAATATAGAAATAATTAAAAAAGATACATTTGATCCAAAAAATAATTTTTTTAGCGCTAGAAGATCTTTGAAAAAAAAAATTAATGATTATGGTAGAAATATTTCACTAATTATGATTAAATAGAGCATCTCAGAAATGAAACTTCTTACAGGAAATAGTAATAAAAATCTTAGTCAGAAAATATCAAAAATTTTAAAAACAAAGTTAGTTCATTCTAGTATTAAAAAATTTGCTGACGGTGAAATTTATATTGAGATTAAAGAAAACATCAGGGGGAATAGCATATTTATTGTTCAATCTGTAAGTTCTCCCGCAAATGACAATCTAATGGAACTCTTGCTATGCATTGATGCTTTAAAAAGATCTTCAGCAAAAAATATTACTGCAGTAATACCTTATTTTGGCTACGCAAGACAAGATCGAAAAGTTGCACCAAGAACATCTATATCAGCAAAACTAGTTTCAAATTTAATAACTAAAGCTGGCGCTGATAGAGTGGTAACAGTAGACTTACATGCTGGACAAATTCAAGGCTTTTTTGATCTTCCTGTAGACAACTTGTTTGCTACTCCAATTTTTTCAAGACATGTAAAAAAAAAAATAAAAGGAAAGAATTTAATTTGCGTTTCACCTGATGTTGGCGGCGTCGAAAGAACAAGAGCACTTGCTAGAAAATTAGATATAGGTATTGCAATAATTGACAAAAGAAGGCCTTCGCCTGGAAAATCTCAAGTTATGAATGTTATTGGAAATGTTAAAAATAAAACATGCATAATAATTGACGACATAATTGATTCAGGAGGAACAATTGTTAATGCTGCTGAAGCACTGATTAATAGAGGAGCGAAAGAAGTTCATGTATATATAACACACGGTGTTTTGAGTGGAGAATCAGTCGAAAAAATTAAAAAGTCACGTATAAAAAATTTGGTAATAACTGACACAATCGAAAATTCTGATAAGTTAAAAAATGTTAAAAATATAGAGGTATTATCAATTTCTAATTTATTAGGAGAGGCAATAAAACGTATATCAAATTCAACGTCTGTATCAGATTTATTCAAATAAATTACTTGTAAAATTTACAATCATAAGTTAAAAACCGACACTTTATGAATTCATTAGAAGCATCAATTAGAAATACTAAATCTAGGGGTGAAGTTAATTCTTTACGTCAAAAAGGAGAAGTTCCTGCAATAGTTTATGGTGGAACTGAAGAAAATCAAAAAGTATCTCTGTCAAAAAAACAAATTAAATATTTAATTGAGCAAGAAAACTTTTTATCAAACATTATTAGTTTAAACATTGATGGACAGTCTATCAAAGTTTTGCCAAGAGAAGTTAGTTATGACACTTTGACTGATGATCCAATACACATAGATTTTTTAAGAATTGTAAAAGGTGCAAAAATAATTATAGAAATTCCAGTTAGATTTATAAATAATGAAAAGTCGCCTGGTTTAAAAAGAGGTGGCGTTCTTAATATAGTAAGAAGAAAAATTGAATTAAAATGTGCAACCGAAAATGTTCCAGACGAATTAATAGTTGATCTTGACGGTTTAGAAATTGGTACAAGTATAAAAATTTCTTCAATATCTTTACCCGAAAACGTAAGACCTACAATTCAAGGAAGAGATTTCGTGGTAGCAACAGTTGCTGCACCAACGGTTTTCAAAGAACCTGAAAAACCTGCTGAAGAAGGAGCGGAGGGAGATGAGGTAGCTGAAGGAGCTGAGGGAACTGAGGAAACTAGCACAGAAACAGCTACTAAAGAAGGTGCTGAAAAAGCACCTGAGGGCGAAAAAGGCAAGGAAGAACAAAAAAAAGATCAAAAAACCCCTGCTGAAAAAAAATAGATTACCAATAGTGAATATTTCTAGAATTTAAATTAATTTATGATTTTGCTTGTAGGGCTAGGCAACCCAACTCCTGACAGTAATGACAATAGGCACAATATAGGTTTTAAAATCATAGATGCAATAAACCAAAAATTTAGTCTCTCAAAACAAAAACCCAAATTTAAAGGTCTCTTAACTACTGGCAATATCTCAAATAAAAAAGTTTATGCAATCAAACCTTTAACTTTCATGAACAATTCTGGAATTTGTATACGAGAATTGATCGAATATTTTAAAATAAATGCTGAAGACGTAATTGTTTTTCATGATGATTTGGATATAGGTTTTACAAAAATAAAAGCAAAATTCGGCGGATCTAGCGCTGGCCATAATGGAATTGCATCTATAGATAAATTTATAGGTAAAGAATATTGTAGAGTGAGAGTAGGTATCGGCAAACCAGATTCAAAAATTGAAGTATCAGATTTCGTTTTAACAAACTTTACAGATGAAGAAAAAATAAAATTAGAAAAAGTTGTAAAAAATATAATTGAATCTATACCAATATTAATTGATAAAAAATTAGATTTATTTTCTAGTACTGTAAATAATAAATAAATGGGATTTAAGTGTGGTATAGTTGGATTGCCCAATGTTGGAAAATCTACTTTATTTAATGCGCTAACAAACTCAAGCAAAGCTCAGGCGGAAAACTTTCCTTTTTGCACTATTGATCCAAATATTGGAATAGTTCCGGTTCCAGATGATAGGCTAGATAAATTAGTTTCAATTTCAAATTCAAAAAAAAAAATTAATACAACTATTTCATTTGTAGATATTGCGGGCTTGGTAAAAGGCGCATCTAAAGGCGAAGGCTTGGGAAATAAATTCTTATCACATATTAGAGAGGTAGATGCAATAATTCACATGATAAGATGTTTTGACTCTGATGATATCCAAAATGTAAACCCAAATATTGATCCTATAAGAGATTTAGAAATTATAGAAACTGAAATGAAGCTTGCCGACCTAGAATCAATACAAAAAAGACTAGATAAAAAAAATAAGAAAAATTCATCAGAAAGTGAAATCAATATATTAGAAACTGCATTAAATTGTATTAATAATGATAAAAACATAGAAGAAGAGCTTAATAAGAATTTTTCAAAAAAAGAGCTTCATCAAATTGGTCTATTATCAACTAAACCTAAATTATATGTCTGTAATGTTGATGAAAAGAGTATTTCTGATGGAAATAACTACACCAAATCATTTATTGATAAATTTGGCGAAAAAAATACAATATTAATCTCTGCTGATATTGAAAATCAAATTAATCAATTAGAAACTGAAGAAAAAATTAATTATATGAAAATGATTAAATTGAAAGAAGCAGGTTTAAATACATTAATTAAAAAAGGTTATGAGCTACTTGAGTTAGAAACTTTTTTTACATCTGGACCAGAAGAATCCAGGGCTTGGACGGTTCCGATAAATTGTACAGCTCCAAGAGCGGCTGGAACTATTCACACTGATTTTGAAAAAGGATTTATAAGAGCAGAAACAGTATCTTGTGAAGAATTTGTTAAAAATAATGGATGGCTAAACTCAAAGAATAATGGAAAAATGAGGTTAGAAGGTAAAGATTATATAGTTAAAGATGGAGACGTTTTAAACTTTAGATTCAATACGTGACCATAGTTTTTTCATGCTAAAGTAAACCAATACAGTTATTATAAACAAATAAATTATTGCTCTAAAACCTATTTTATGTCTAGCTTCTAAATGAGGCTCCGCAGCCCAAGCTAAAAAAGCAACAACATCTTTTGCCATTTGTTTTTCACTGGCATCAGTTCCATCGGCATACTCTACAGCTTCTGCGGACAGAGGTTTTGCCATTTTAATGCTATTGCCTGGCATATATTTATTATAGTAAACACCATCATCTAAAGTAATTCCTGATGGCGGATCTTCATAGCCCATCAATACTGAGTAAATATAATCTGCCCCACCTTGTCTAGCTTTAACTAAAACAGACATGTCTGGTGGATATGCCCCGCCATTTGCCGCTGTAGCTGCTTGCTCATTAGCATATGATCCAACAAATTTATCTGAAAGTCTTGCTGGCCTTGTAAACATTTCTCCATCACTATTAGGTCCGTCTATAACTTCAAATTGAGACGCTATTATTTTTGCTTGTTGCTCTGAAAACTCTGGTCCGCCTGGTTGAGATAAATTTCTATAGCTTAAATATTTAACTGAATGGCAAGCTGAACACACTTCTGTGTAAACTTGGTATCCTCTTTGTAATTGTGCTCTATCAAATTTACCAAAAAAACCTTTAAAACTCCAACTTGGCTCTAACAATTTATGAGATTTTTCTGCTGCAATAGAATTAAAACCATAAATTAAAAACATTGTAAAAAAAAGAATAAATTTGAAAAGATTTTTCATTAATTTTCTTTCTTTTCTTTAAGCGTTGATTCATTTGGTGAACCCTCAAGAACAGGTTCTGTTAAACTTAATGGAACATCTAAAGTTCTTTCTTTTGCACCTAAAACAGGAAGAATAACTAAAAAATGTAAAAAATAATAAGCTGTAGCTACTCTTGCCACAAGCAAATAAAGGCCTTCCGCAGGCATTGCCCCAACATAACCTAAAATCAAAACATCAGCCACTAAGAACCAGTAAAATTGTTTATATAAAGGTCTAAATATTGCAGATCTTACTTTTGACGTATCTAGCCATGGCAATATTACTAAAACAAAAATTGAACCAAACATTGCAATAACTCCAAAAAGCTTATCTGGAATTGAGCGTAGTATTGCATAAAAGGGCAATAAGTACCACTCGGGAACTATGTGGTTGGGAGTAACCATTGGGTTAGCTTCAATGTAATTATCTGGATGTCCTAACAAATTAGGAGAATAGAATACAAAAAATGCAAATATTATTAAAAAAATTAATAATGCATATAAATCTTTAATTACTATATATGGATGAAAAGGAACTTTGTCTTTTGATGGATGTTTAAGATCTATCCCTATTGGATTATTATTTCCCGGAATATGTAAAGCCCAAATATGTAAAATTACCAAACCTAAAATTAAAAATGGAAAAAGATAATGTAGTGCATAAAATCTTGTTAAAGTTGGACTATCTACTGCAAACCCTCCCCATAACCAATTGGTAATACTGTCTCCAATAAAAGGAACGGCGCTAAATAAATTTGTAATTACAGTTGCTGCCCAAAAACTCATTTGGCCCCAAGGTAGAACGTAACCCATAAAAGCTGTCATCATCATTAAAAAATATATTATCATTCCTATTACCCATATAAGTTCTCTTGGAGATTTGTGAGATCCATAATACAGGGATCTAAATATATGAATATAAACAGCTAAGAAAAACATAGATGAGCCGTTTGCATGAAAATATCTTATTAACCATCCATAATTTACATCTCTCATTATGTGTTCAACACTTTCAAATGCTAGGCCAGAAGTGGCGACATAATGCATAGCCAATATTATTCCGGTAATAATTTGAGCTATCAAACAAAATGTTAAGATTGCTCCAAACGTCCACCAGTAATTTAAATTCTTTGGTGTTGGATATTCAGTTAAATGATTTCTAAGTGTTAATAGAGGCAAACGATCATTAAACCATTTTCCAAATTTTGATTTAGGTGTGAATTCGTGATCGCTCATTAATATTTATTATCCAATCTTTATCGTGTTACTATTAAGAAATTCATATTTTGGAACTTCCATGTTTGTTGGCGCAGGACCTTTTCTTATTCTTCCTGAGGTATCATAATGAGATCCATGACAAGGACAAAACCATCCGCCATATTCTCCTTTATCTCCTAATGGAACACAGCCTAAGTGAGTGCATACACCCAGCATAACCAACCATTCTGGATTTTTTGCTCTATCTTCATCTTTCTCGGGGTGTTTTAAATCCTTTAGATTAACTTTTTTTGCTTTTGTTATTTCCTCTTCAGTTCTTCTTCTGATAAAAACAGGCTTGCTTCTCCACAGTACTGTTATTGATTGTCCTCTTTCAACGCCACTGATATCTACTTCTGTACTTGCAAGTGCTTTCACTGAAGCATCTGGATTCATTTGATCAATCAAAGGCCAAGCAACAGCTCCCACCCCAACTGCTCCTAGAGCATATGAAGCTGTGAATATAAAGTCTCTTCTATTGGTTTTTTTATCTTCCGACATTAATAAATTAATTTGTTATTTATGTTTAATTATATGATTTAATATTAATAAAAAAGTATTTTTGTATGGATACAATGACACACAATAAAGTCGATTTAACCCCAAAAATAGCACTATATGAGCCAGATATACCTCAAAATACAGCTTCAATTATAAGGACATGTTCGTGTCTTGGAGCTCAACTAGAAATTATAGAGCCATGTGGTTTTTTGTTCACAGACAAACGATTTAAAAGAGTAGTAATGGACTATATGGATGAAGATAAAATAAAATTTTATAAAAGCTCAGATGAATTTTTTAAATATAAAAAAAATCAAAGAGTTATTTTAATTACAACTAAAGCTATTAAATCATATACAGAATTTTTTTTTAAAATAACAGATACTCTTCTCTTTGGAAGAGAAAGTGCAGGTGTACCAAATAAAATTCATGAAATGGTCAACGAAAAGTTAAAAATACCTATGAAAGAAAATAAAAGATCTTTAAACCTTGCAACATCTGTGGGCATAGTTTTAGCTGAACAAATAAGACAAATAAAAAATTAAATGGAAACTGATATAAAAAAAAAATTAGCAAGAAATTGGTTTAGGATTCTTCAGGACATGATTTGTTTTGATATTGAAGAAATTGAAAAAAATAAAAAAAAATTCATTTCAAATCATTGGGAAAGAAGTAAAAAAAAAGATGAAGGTGGTGGTGAATATAGAATTTTAGAAAATGGCAAGGTATTTGAAAAAGTTGGAGTAAATTTCTCTGAAGTTTATGGAAAATTTTCAAAAGAATTTAAAAAAAAAATACCTGGTACAAATTCTGATCCAAGTTTTTGGGCTTCAGGAATATCAATTGTAATGCATATGAAAAACCCACATGTTCCTGCTATGCATTTTAATACTAGGTATATTCATACTTCATTTGGTTGGTTTGGTGGTGGTATGGATGTAACACCTTGTGTTGAAGATAAAAAGTTAAAAAATTGGTTCCATAAAGAAGTTAAAATGGCTTGTGATAGACATAATAAAAAATATTATAAAAAATATAAAAAAAAATGTGATGAGTATTTTTATCTTCCGAATCGTAAAGAAGCTAGAGGAATTGGAGGAATATTTTTTGACTATAAAAAAGAAAACTGGGAAAAAGATTTTAATTTTGTACGAGATGTTGGGCTCACATTCAAAAGAATTTTTAGAGAAATAATAATCAAAAAAAACAATAAAAAATGGAATGATAAAGAAAAAGAAATTCAATATTTTAAAAGAGGCAGATACGTTGAATTTAATTTACTTTATGATAGGGGAACTAGATTTGGTTTACAAACGGGTGGAAATACAAATGCAATTTTAATGTCTCTTCCTCCCATTGCAAAATGGAAATAAACTATGGATAAAGAGCCTATTACAGTTTTTGGATTAGAAAAATTAAAAGAAGAATTAATTTTTTTAAAAGAAAAAAAACGTCCTGAAATTGTTGCTGCGATTGCTGAAGCTAGATCGCATGGAGATCTTAAAGAAAATGCGGAATATCATGCTGCAAAAGAACAACAATCTCATAGTGAAGGAAGAATTCAAGAAATAGAAGATTTAATTGCTAGAGCAAATGTTATTGATGTAACCAAAATAAATAATGACGGAAAAGTTATTTTTGGATCGACAGTTTATTTACAAAATTTAGATACAAATGAAAAAATAGAATACAAACTTGTTGGAAAAGACGAGGCTGATTTAAAAAAAAAATTAATTTTTTTTCAATCACCAGTAGGAAAAGGTCTAATAGGTAAAAACAAAAATGATTTAGTAGAAATATCTACACCTTCGGGCGTAAAAAATTTTGAAATTATTGACGTAAAATACATTTAATTTTTAATTATCTTGTTTAATTCGTGATCTGAAATCTTAAATGAATTTTCAATCCAGAATTCCTCTATTTCTTTTAATTTTTCACCAAGTTCTTTTCCTTCTTTAAAATTAAATTTTTCAATCAATGTTTTTGCTTTTACTTCAAGTTTTGGAACTTCTTGGTTGTTAAAAAATGTTTTTAATTTAAGTAAATTTTTATCTAATTTTTTATTTTTAAATATTTGAAAATCAATAAGATCAATTAAATAATCTTTGCCATTATAATAAAGTATTTTCCAAAAATTTTTTTCTTTAAAAATGT
>Ga0208894_1002549_pt1 | contig 9832 bp, 8 predicted proteins | sample ETNtaG_12_FD_185752 | JGI IMG/M metagenome (GOLD analysis project Ga0208894, IMG submission 185752) | Marine microbial and viral communities from oxygen minimum zone, Eastern Pacific Ocean - ETNP201306SV49 (SPAdes) (version 2) | ecosystem: Environmental > Aquatic > Marine > Oceanic ... | reverse complement strand
AAATACCCTATTCTGTGCTAAAAATAACTCTCATTTTTCTTTATGCTTTGTCTGTTTCTTGACATTCATAAGCGCATTAGTATGTACATAACTATAAAAAGAAGAGGATGAAAAAGGCATACAAAAAAGGATTTAATCTTATAGAGACATATCCTGTAAAGTTTTCTGAAGCCGTAATATTAGTAAAATATGATGGCCCGGTAAATAATTTCAGTTTTTCCTTTCCTGATAAAAAAGTTAAACACATCATAGTAAATCTTTGTCCCACCGAACCATGGGCACTTCCCAACCGGGTAATTCTTAGAAATGCCACACATGATTTCTTAGATAAACTGGAAGCAGTTAGAACAGAATACTTTCCTGACTCACACTGTCATGTTGTCGTTGACCATCTGGAATCAAACCTTGTTAATGAGCTAACCCAATTCAAAACCCAAAAGGATTGGTTGTCCATACACACGATGGAAGCTGTATATCCTTATGATGCACCTGTTCTGATCGTAAAGAGTATTCTAGGATTAGATATTGCATTTGGCCAGAATACAATCGAAGACGGTATACTCATATTAGACCCTCAAAATGTTACCGGTATTTTTGAATACTATATCAAAGAAACCGAATTTAACACCCGCCTTATACCAATCTCCGGAACAGGTTTGAAAGATAATAAAATCCTCAAGGTAAAGCCTGGTACTCCTATAAAGAGTATGTTGGAACTTTACGTTAGAACAGATATCAAATATCGCGTGTTTCTTGATGGACTACTGAATGGCACTGAAGTCAAGGATTTGACTCAAAAGATTGGTTGGTCCACAAAGAATATTATAGTAATAGAGGAAAGAGACTATAAGACACCTTTCCCTTATCTAAAAGTTAACGAATTACTCTTTACAACAAGCCTTATGGGAGAATTGAGACGTTGCGTATATTGCAACTTTTGTGATGATATATGCCCTGTAAATCTTGAACCTGCCCTTTACTGGCACTGTTATGATCGTGGTGAGAAACACAAGGCACGTACTTATGCATTAGAGAAGTGCATAGAATGTGGACTCTGCAGTTTTAGCTGTCCCTCTAAACTGGAACTGCTTCAGGTTATTAAAGAATGTAAGTCATTAAAATAATATAAAAATATAGATGAAGAAAACCTTCAAAAACATTGAAACTATTTTAAATAAAAGCCTGAACAGTATCGAGACGTTTATTCAGTCACATCCAAAGGTAAATTTCCTTTTCGGGGCGTTATTCGAAGCGACTGACGGATTGATAAGGAGCACAAAGAATACGGCAAAGAACCCGCCGTTTATTCGAAGCTCTATGGATGTTAAACAATATATGGGTGGTATTCTGGCGGCACTGTTTTTTGGATGGGTTCTGCCTGCAATATACTTCTATGGATTTATGTGCGTTGTCCCCAAGCTTATAGTGTCCTTCGTGGTAGGTGTGTTTGTAGTAGATTTAATATGGGTGATACTTGCCAGAGAAGAGAGGATCAATGAAGGGGGATTTGTAACCTGTCTCTTTATCCCTGCTTTTTTACCGCCACAGGCGCCTCTCTGGTTAATTGGTGTAGGAGCGGGAATCAGTATTTTGTTCAGAAATATACTAGGCGGTGTTGGCCATAATCTCGTTAACCCCGCCCTGTTCGGCCGCCTGATGCTGACAATATGTTTTCCTACAATGGTCGTATCCGGTTGGCAAGAACCTTCCATTGACATACCAACAATCAAATCCTTGATGTATGGAGTTGATGCGGTAACACATGCAACGCCTCTCATAGCCTTCAAGGAAACGGGTGAAACGGCATCTTTCTTTTCTCTAATGTTCGGTGCAAACACAGGCTCTCTGGGAGAAACGTGCAGGATTACCCTCATTATAACCGGAATATGGTTGTGCGTGAAAAGGATTGCAAACTGGAGAATTCCCGTTGCTTATTTAGGAAGTGTATTTGTCATTTCCATCATTTTCTCTCTAATGGTAGGTAAGACCGCAGCACCTCCTATATTTCAACTCTTGAGTGGTGGCCTCATCTTTGCTGCTTTCTTTATGGCAACAGACCCGATTACAACTACATACAGTCAAGCCGGCAAGTGGATATTCGGTATAGGTTGCGGCCTTATCACGGTTGTCATTAGAAATTTCACGTCAATACCGGAAGGCATAATGTATGCGATACTACTCATGAATCTTCTCAGCGTCCCGATTCAATCCATTATACAGAAGATAAAATATCGAACATAAAAGAAGAATATCGAGCTTTAAATAATGAACGAGTATAAAATATTCTTAACAAGGGTCCTTTCGGTCAGCCTTATTACGGCTATACCGTGTGCGATATTGCTGGCACTCTATTTTGTAACGGCTCCAAGGATAGCCGAATATCACGAGATAAAGCTTAAGAGATCCGTCCTCGACATCTTCAATATCCCGTATCGTACCGAAGAAAAGCAATTCTTTGGCCTTAAACTAAGAAAAGCTGACAAGAAAGATGTAAGAAATGTTTTCGACAATAGCATCACTGTAGAAGCCATAACAAGCCAATACAATGAACAAACTGGAGAAGGGGAAAAAGATAAAGAACTCTTTATGTATTATGATGATGATGAGTTGCAGGGTATAGGATTTATTGCCACACGGCTTGGTTATGGATTTAACAAAGCCGCAGATATTTCTCTGTTCATTTGCGTTGGCCCTGATTTGGAAACGGTAAAAGGTATAGAGGTGCTGGATCATGCTGAAACGCCCGGTCTTGGAGGCAGAATGACGGAAGAGAAATTCAAGAAACAATTTATCGGGCAAAAGCTGAAGCCGAAACTGTCAATCGTAAGAGGAAGAAAAACGATTGGCTCTAATGAGGTACATGCCATTACAGGCGCCTCCTATACAAGCAAAGGAATAGAGGACATCATTAACGAAGCGATGGAAGCCTTCTGGCAGGAAATGGAGGCAGATAAGGGATGAATGTTCTGGCAAGATTCATCAGGCAGGTATCAAAATTCTTTTTAAGGGATAACTATATAATCTCAGCCGCTGCAGGGTTGGGATTCTGTTCAGCACTGGCGGTAACAAATAAGATGGAGAACTCTCTTACAATGGGAGTAGGTGTCGTATTTGTAACCTGTGTCAGTTTTTGTCTTGTATACCCATTTAAGAAATTAATAATAGCATCCGGCACCCATCACAAGATTACGTTACTCATGATTATCATCTCCGTATTCGTAACCATATTCAACCTGATAGCCCAGACTATAATCCCCAGAATTGCCTTTAACATACAGGCGTACATTGACCTGATTACAACAAACTGCATCGTCCTCGCCGTAATATCGGAGGGCCTGACATATGAATTCTGGGATGCACAGAAGAAAATATTGAAGGCATGTCTAGGCTACTCTATTGCACTTATTTTCCTGGCACTTATGAGAGAACCTCTGGGATTCGGGACACTGATGAATTTCCGTATATTTCCGGAAAGCTTTCCCGTAGTGGTATTGATGATAACACCTGTGGGTGGTTTCTTTGCTCTGGCATTATGGAGGTTCATGCTCAGGCCGCTATTTGTCAAGACAGGTGTTGTTTACCAGGATAGTTTACAAAAAGAAAAGCCTGCAGATGTTGAAATCCCGGTAAAAACAGAGACATCAGGATTCAAAATATCCAGAAAACTTATAATATTCATTGCGGTAGGAATTCTCCTCGTCATCAGTCTTGTCACAAATGTAAAGGCGCTTTCATTCGTAAATAGCCAGTTTGTAATCCTTTTACCTATATTCCTGAGTGCACTTTTCTTTGACGGTATTGTTTTAAGTAAACTTCTGGGGATATGCCCCCTGCTTAACAAATCAAGACAGATTGATGCGGCATGGAGAATGGGGCTGGCAGTCGTTATCGTTGTTACATTGTCTGCAAGCCTTAACTGGATAGTTTATAATAAAGTATTGATAGGAGCCAGTAACTATATTTCTGCAATCTCTCCGGTTTCTATAAGACTCGAGAAGATATTCTATCTCACTGTCTTTATTGTAACTATCGCTACCTTTGTACAAATCCTGGGAGTACTGCTTCGACGTTTCGCTATGCATATATATGAACAAATGGGACAATTTCTGGAATTGATTACCGTGAACTGCATTGTTCTTGCCAGCTCTACATTTACCATTCCACCGGGTATGTCTTTTATGGCCACAACTGTCACAGCCTTCGGCTTTGGCCTCCACTGGTTAATGGTATGCGTATGGCTGGCTGTACTGAGACGGCACAGGTTATTTGTCCCGTTAAACTCATGGGATGAAGACTCTGTTGCCATATTATTGCTGGGTATCATGGCGGCCATATTTACCGGTATCGGTGTGATACATATTTTTTGAAAAATACCGTAGCGGAAACCTTTAGGTTTCCAATTTCCATGGGCTAGTCAGCTATATTGGAGATACGAATGTTTGATTGGTATTGAACCCGTTGTGTGTGGAGGTTTAAAAACCTCCGCTACCGGCATAATAAAAGTTTAAAGACTTAAATCGGAATAAAACATGATCACTTCAATATTGCTGAGTATTGGTATCATCATCATCATCATGTTATCCATGGCCGGGCTCAGTGAGATAACTTATCAGCTTTTTGGTAAAGGGAAGAAGCTTAGGCTTCGTATACATAGTGACGATGATTTCAAGAAAGAACTCAACATCGAAGGCGGAGACAAATTACTCAACATACTTCAAAACAAGGAATATCATATACCTTCCGGTTGCGGTGGAAATGCCACATGCGGACTATGCAAGGTTAAGTTGCTTACCGATATGGGATCATACTCACCAACCGAAATACCTCTTTTCGATTGCAAGGCAAGGGAAGATACCAGAAAGTTTCTTGAGGAAGGTAAAGGCGATGGATACACAAGGCTTTCATGCCAGGTAAGGGTAGACAAGGATGTTGACATATATCTACCAAAGTCAACATTACATGTTAAGAAATACACTGCCCGTGTGGTCAAAAAGATCCAGCTGACCTCAGACAAGTATGAAATCAGTTTGCTTCCATTCCAGAAGTTCAACTTTGCCCCCGGACAATATATACAAATAGGATTACCTGAGGATTATGTTGAGCAGCATTATAAGAAATACGGTGAACAGATAAGGTGTTTTTGTAATGAATCAGGAAAGGACTTTATCCCCTATACCCCAGGTATTGACCTTTATAGAGCCTATTCAATTGCCGCGACGAAGAAAGAAATAATAAAATTAATTACAAGAACTGCACCTATAAACCTACGTGTGCCGATTGAAGACGGTGGAGTCCCCTGCCTTGGACCCAATTGCGTAAAAGAGTATCTTCAGGACGAATCAATATGGAACTTATGGTCCGGGGACAGGATTAGATTTACAGGCCCCTATGGCCATTTCCTTCTGAAGAAGCAAAAACACACTTCCGTTTTTGTGGCAGGTGGAGCGGGGCTTGCACCTATACTAGCACTCATGGAGCAATGGTTCAGTGAAGGACGCAAAGATAATGCATACTTCTTCCTGGGGGAAAGGCGGTTTCAGGATATTCCATTGCAATATATATTGAAATGGCTGCACTGGCAGAAAGAACATGCCAGCTTCAAGTTCGTACCCGTAATGTCAGGTGCATTTAGAGGAGACAACCCTTCAGAGCTGGATGATAAAGATAAGTACTACTTCACCAATGCATCAGAAGAACACAAAAGAGATATCATAGAACCGGGTTTGATTGATAAGAGTGGAGAAAAGTGGCTTGGTGAGGTAGGTTTTATTGGCCCATTACTCACTAAATATCTTACACATGACCCCAACATAACATTTTATCTATGCGGCCCTGCACCAATGACTGTAACCGTAGTTGAATCAGCCGCCAATAATTTGGGTATACAAAAAGAAAATGTTCTATTCGATGACTTTACCGGTACCCTTACCCCATCCCTGGACATGATCTACCAGAAATTTGAGATCTCAAATAAGATTAAGAAGCAGGGTTTACTTCATACTAACAGATATATCGAGAAGATGAGTAATATAATGATCATGAAGTTAATATTAAGAGACAAAATCGATGAAGCATATATATTCCTGGATAAAGTCTGTGACATAGTAGAAAAGTCATTGAGAAAGGAAGACGATTTCGAATCACTATTTGAAGAATACGAATAGAAATATTTATTGATTTTATTTGTCTTTCCAACTACCATACCTGCTCTCAAAATTTACTAAAATATATTTCCAGACATTAATGTAGGAGCACTAAGAATGATTCTTCAAGATAAAACAATACTCATTGCCAACATTTCAGGCAAACGCAGCACCGGTTGGGCAATAGCACAATCTCTTGCAAAGCAGGGTGCAAAGGTTGCATATACCTATCAAAATGAAAGATTAGGCAGTGAAGTCAGGCAGCTTTTCGAACCTTTAGATGCAATAGATGTTGGTGAATGCGATGTCACCTCCGATGACGATATAGATAAACTCTTTGACCGATTGGGTAATAATGTTGATACCCTGGATGGATTGATACATACCCCCGCATTTGCCAAGCAGGAAGATCTGGCTGGTAATTTTGTAGATACCTCACGGGATGGATTTCAACTTGCCCTGGACATAAGCTGTTTTTCATTAGTCGCTTTATGTAAACGCGCACTCCCACTTCTGGAAGTACGTGGTGGAGCCGTAATAGCGCTTACATATATCGGCGGGGAAAGAGCTGTTAAGAATTATAATGTAATGGGTGTTGCCAAGTCAGCGCTTGAATCCAGCATTAGATATTTAGCTGCCGATTTAGGCCCGAAGAATATTCGTGTGAATGCAATCTCGGCCGGCCCCATGCGAACTCTGGCAGCAAGAGGTATAAAAGATTTTATGGCTATGTATGAAGGTGCGAAGGATAAGACTCCGTTAAAACGCAACATAAAAACAAGTGAAGTAGGTGACACAACTTCTTTTCTGTGCAGTGATTTAGCAAGTGGAATTACCGGAGAAATAATCCACGTCGATGCAGGATATCATGCTATTGGCGTGTAAATAGGAATTCACGATTTTGAACCCCTACATCTTCATATCAAAATTTGTATTATAACATTCTATTGTTTAACATTTAAAGATTGTAGATAGCCTTGAGGAGATAACACACTGATACTCGCTTTTATGAAATCTAGTAGATTGTAGGAATACCAGGGTTCATAATACTCAGGTAATTACCATAATCAAGTGGAAAAAACAACACGAGAAATGGGCTTTTCATGCATATCTACTGTTTAATAAGATTGAGTATTTCTTGTTCTAGCCTACCAGTAGAATAACACTTTGTATTTTCAGGCTCACCAGACGTTTCCCAGTTATTTTTCTTCACCTGAATTGTATTAAGAAATATAATTTCACTCGAAGAAAAAGGGAGAGACCCACTATCTTTTACTCCTCCATATACGTTTTTACTCTCATAATTACCAGATATATTTACTTTAAAGGTATAGCGGCAATTTACTGTAATTCTTGTACCATCGCCTTCTGGCGCAACAAAGATATTAATACGACCTTCTAATGATGTTTCCCTGATTACACTCTCGATTATTGGGGATGGCCTAAAGGTACCCCCTCCAAGTGCATTTTTATAAGTAGATGATTCAGCTGTCTTATATATGCGTACTTCTGTATCTGACCTATTCTTATGAGTCCATGTTGTTCTTCCACAGTCCACATATTCCTCTGGAGTATCAGTTGAAAATAACAGATCAATAATTCCTGATGATGCTTTTTCAAAGTTACTAATCACGAAAATGCTTTTTGAGAGCTGTTCAATAAGTTCATCCCAAACAACCGAAAACGGCCTGTCAATGAAAACCTCATTATCATATTTGGCTTTATCTGGTGGTAGATATACATATGAGGATGAAAAGTTTTTACAGCCTAGTAAATTAGTAATAATAAGCGAAGTGATAATTAAACAAATTGTTCTATTCATAACCTGGTTCTTTATATTGTGATTAAAGACAAAATGGTTTTGCAACCTCACATTTCTCAACAGTCAGGCAGGCTTGTGGCGATGACATTTCACATCCATGTTAAAATCCATACACATTAAACTATCTAACGTAGATCGGATTTGTAAAGACCCAGGGTCTACCTTCCATGTATGCCTCTACCCTGTAAACGCCCTTTTCAGCACTTGAAAATTCTAATGATGTACCTTCGCTTTCACTATATATTTTCCCATTTCTCAGGAGTTTAATTTTGGCAAGGTGTGGAGATTTGATTCTAAAATGAATCTTTTTCTCAATGTTAAGGATCTCCTCACCCATATAATAAGTTCTGTCTCCAGAATAGGCAAAGAAATTAAAGCCCGTAGCAACAGCCAGTAAATCAAAAGACACATAACATCTGCCTTCTTTATGCGCATCACAAACAGATTGAATAGCTTCATCAGATTTAGCTAAATCACTCTCAAGAAGGACGTGGGTACGAATTGTTTTAAAAAGTTCTTCATAGGTAAAAAACGGCTTTTTCGTAAATGGGATCTTCCTGTAATGAGCGTCAAGACCGGATATACCAGCTACCCTCCTCTTCTGTCCCAATCCATCCCATAAAGACAACAATTCCGGGTCAGGACCTTTTATCTGCATATTTGGATTTCTATAGAAGTGCCAGAGATTTGACAGCTTGAGATCATCAATCCAGTCGTGCATGTAAGACCATATCTCAACACCTGCAAATCCACTATGTTCCCAGTCATGCCACGCCTGAAGGATTATGCTGAAAGATACTTTCCTCTTACCAAGAGGATGAACGATAAACGATATTCCCCCGTTACGGACAACATCATCAAGGCAATCTTTAGACGTCATATACCTGTACTTCTCTGGATTAACATACCTGCTATCGGTTAACGGTTGTGTATCAAGTGCCAGAAAATGACCATCACGCCGGGGTGAAGCCTCCATGCCGACAATCACCAACAGGTCGTCATGCCAGCCTTCCCAGCCGTCTTGCTTCGGCAGGAAAGTATTGTGGTCTGACAATATCACAAAGTCAAGACCGGCATCCTGAGCACTTTTTATTACGTCAGAAACAGGAATACTTCCATCGGAATACTCTGTATGTATATGGCAGGCGCCTTTATAATCTTTTAACATCTGATATTCTTAAGCATTTCTACAAACGCTTCTATCCTCGTCCTCATAGAACCACTTAATCTCCCGGGGCGATCACAATCAAGCGTTAATACCGGAATATCAATATGCTTACGAACTAGGCTGTCATATATATGTCTATGACAGAAATTTTGAACATAGTGAATAATTCCATCAATCTTTCTCTCGGCAATCTGCTTCTTTATATCATCAATGTGATATCGCATTTCATACGGGTATGTGTAACAAGTATATTGATCTACTAATGTATCTGTTTTGTACGGCATACTGAACTGCCTCTGTACTTCGTTGAAAACAACATGTACATTTAATTCATCCAGGAAAGAATACAGGTCACAGCAAATTGGGGGTACGCCTATGTATCCCAATCTTACTTCAGGGTCCAGTGCCGGGCGTTTCCTGGCCTCCTCTAGAAAATCTAAAGCTTTTGCTTCAAAAAGTTCATAGTCTCCCATTAGATCGCTTGTTGAGACATTCCAGATATGATTTTCCTCACCCGTAACCCTGTTTTCTTCCCACGTAAGACGATCAATCTCATGCACAGTCTTTCTTACGTTATCCAGTACAAGTTTCATCTGATGCGCCTTCTCCAGATTTGTTCCCAAAGTATTCGACAGAAATTCTAATTGTTTGTAAAGTGAGTCTCTGTTTCTATCGTGAGGATAAGAGAATGGAATCGCC
>Ga0208894_1002543_pt1 | contig 9860 bp, 10 predicted proteins | sample ETNtaG_12_FD_185752 | JGI IMG/M metagenome (GOLD analysis project Ga0208894, IMG submission 185752) | Marine microbial and viral communities from oxygen minimum zone, Eastern Pacific Ocean - ETNP201306SV49 (SPAdes) (version 2) | ecosystem: Environmental > Aquatic > Marine > Oceanic ... | reverse complement strand
TAAGACATACTTTGGTTCTGGCATTTGGTCATAGACCTTCCTTAATGCAGGAGCCATCTTGTTCGTCAGTGTTCCCGCAACAATCATTAAATCTGACTGGCGAGGAGTTGGCCTAAAAACGATACCGAAACGATCGAGGTCGTATCGTGATGAACCAGCCTCCATCATCTCTACAGCACAACAAGCAAGGCCAAAAGTCATTGGCCAGAGTGAACCTGTTCTTGCCCAGTTAATAACTTTGTCAAGTGAAGTGGTAACAAATCCTTCTTTCATTAAGCCTTCAATAGCCATATTTCATCCTCATTATTCCCACTCTAAAGCCCCTTTTTTCCACTCAAAGATAAAGCCAACTACAAGAAGAAGTAAAAATATAGACATGGCAACAAAACCAAACCAGCCTAACTTAGCTTGGACTACTGCCCATGGAATGAAAAAAGCTACCTCAAGGTCAAAAAGCACAAACAAAATAGCCACGAGATAGTATCGAATATTGAAGTGCATACGTGAGTCATCAAAAGCTGGAAATCCACACTCAAACTGTGAGTTTTTTTCTTCGCTAGGATCACTTGGACCCAGAAGATACCCAACGACTGTAAGGCCTATTCCAAAGGCAATTCCTAGGAAAATAAATACGATAATTGGTAAATAATTTTCGAGCATTGTTTATCCTCAACTAAACAGCGAAATATTATATCAAATTAATCGTAAAACAGCCAGTTAAAAAGTGTTTAATTAACTGGATAAGATAATAAATTAAAGTTGCGTGCCGCCCACAGTTAGCATGTCAACTTTGAGGCTAGGCTGCCCTACTCCAACTGGAACACTTTGCCCATCTTTTCCGCACACGCCAATGCCAGGGTCTAATTGGAGATCATCACCTACCATAGAGATTTGATGAAGCACTTCATCGCCTGCTCCAATAAGAGTCGCTCCCTTGATGGGGGTTGTAATTTTTCCATTTTTAATGAGGTAAGCCTCGTTTGCCGAAAAAACAAATTTTCCTGAAGTAATATCAACTTGGCCACCATCAAAATTTTTAGCATAAATTCCATCTTCAACTGACATCACCATATCATCAAACTTATCAACTCCATTGAGCATATAAGTATTCGTCATTCTGGGCATTGGAATGTGGGCATAAGATTCACGTCTTCCATTCCCTGTGCTTGGCTTATTCATCAATCGGCCATTCATTTTGTCCATCATGTAGCCCTTTAGTAATCCTTTCTCTATTAGAGTTGTCTCTTGAGTTGGTGTTCCCTCATCATCAATCGTTAAGCTGCCTCTTCTATTTTTAATGGTTCCATTATCAACAATAGTGCATTTCTCACTGGCTACTTTTTGGCCAATTTTTCCACTGAACACTGAGCTACCCTTACGATTAAAGTCTCCCTCTAACCCATGTCCAATTGCCTCATGCAACAAAACGCCAGGCCAGCCAGAGCCGAGTATTACTGGCATCTTTCCTGCCGGCGCATCATTAGAATCTAGGGCAACAAGAGCCATGCGGATTGCCTCTTTGGTATAAACTTCTGCCAATGAGTTTTCAGCAAAATAACTGTAATCATATCGTCCGCCGCCGCCACTTGAAGCTTGCTCAACTCTTCCATCATGCTCGACAATGACTGAAACGCTAACTCTAACCATTGGTCTACAGTCGATCTCATAAACGCCATCAGACGAGGCTATTAAAACTTCAGTATAAGCTCCAGAAAGTGAGGCACTAACCTGAACCACTTTTGCCTCTTTTCTTGCCATAGTGTTGATTTGCCTCAATAGGTCAACCTTTTGCTCAGATGTCAAACTATCAAGAGGGCTGATTGCAGCATATTTAGAGGGGTAATGGGTGCTCTTTAAAATTTTAGGAGGCGAATGAGGCTTGCTATTGGATATGCCTTTTGCAAAATCTACTGCACCTTGAATGGCCTTCAAATTTAGATCATCTGAATAAGAAAATCCAGTTTTATCACCTGATACGCATCTTGCCCCAACACCATGACTTATATTGTAAGAGCCATCCTTAACTATCCCTTCATCAAGCACCCAAGATTCTGCAACGGAGTGCTGAAAATATAAATCAGAGTAATCTGAACCCGTGCCTGACAGAGAACTAAGTAGACTGTATACTTCAAGCTCATTAATCTTGTGATCATTAAGTAATTGGTTAATCATAAAACTTTAACTCCATCTAATTTTTCAATAATCGGCTCAGACCATGGCCCAGTAATCACAAAAGTTATCTCAACAGCATTATCAAAAAATCCACTCATCACTTCACCGCCAAAAAGCATTTTATCTGCAGCCCAAACACCAAAACCAGCAAGACCTCCTCCAGCCAAATAAGTGGCCAAAGGTATCGTGTCAGCAATTGCTGGCTGAACATTTGCTGCCAAATTATAGTCTCTTTTAATTAAATCAACTGTTCCAGTTAACTCAATATCACTCTCTTCACTCTCTACAAGAAAGTAGTCCACTTTGGCAACTCCCTCGTTAAATAATAACTTTGCATTGATTTGATCATAAACATAACCCTGTTCTCTAAGTTCACCTCTTGAGAGACGAAGTCTATTCGCTATTGACTCTAAATTAATGAATGAGAGAAGCTTAAATAGGTTTGGATCTTGATTGGTAAAAACACCCTCTGCAACGTCTGCTCGCATATAACCAGTAATGTTCTTTGGGGCGACTTGCCATGGTTCACAGTCGCAATATAGCCTTAAATCGATATTAAAACCACCACCAATGACCGGCTCATCAACCCCAAATTTATTCAAAAAACTTGATAGATTTTCACTTGAAGCCTTCGCTCTTAGGGCAGTTCTTCCATCAAGCCAGCTACCATTAAAAACTAAATCCTCATCACTGAGTCCAATATTTTCAAAGACCAGGTTTCTAATTTCCATCACATAGTCATGATTGATTAGGTCGACTTCAAAATTTGGGACTTTTTTGTTATTAACTTTGGAGTCTTTAAGAGATAGATGTAAACTCGGAAATATTTTAGGTGATAGTTTCCAGTCATTTATATTATCAAGACTTAAAACATTGAGATTCCTGAGGTTAACAATATATTTACCACTATCATCAATCAATAAACTCACATCAGCATATAAATCTTCCGACTTAAAAATACTGCTCCATTCATTGGCCGAGTGCTTACTAATAAAAGCATCAATCGAACTGCTTAGATGCGTTAACTTTACTTTTAACCTTGAATTTTCTTCATCAATCCAATCTTTAGGGTTTAATGACATTTGAAAAAGCTCACCGCCAATGAGGCCCTTACCTCTTGTTCTAATGAGTCCATCTTTAAAAGAAATTTGAGAATTAAATTCATCAACACTGAGTCCTCCATCAAAAAGACTGAGTGAATTCTCAGATGCAAACATGTCAAAAGTTAATTGTGGTTTTTGGTCAGTATTTTTTTGAAGTGGAACGACTAAGTTAATATTTCCCCAAAGCTTTCCGCTCAGCTCAAACTCATCAAGATAAGCTTTAATTTTATCTGAGACTGAAGTTTCTCTAATAAACTGCTCAACTTTTTGACTGTTTGAATTAAATCTAGCATTGAGTGATAATTTTGCGTCCGGCTTATTAAAATCCCTTGTTGTTATACTCAGGTAACTTAAATCAATGTCCTCAACACTGGCTTGATTTCCTACAATCTTCAAATAGTCATTTGAAAAAGTCACTTTTGCATTGATATCTCTAATAGAAGGCCAATCAGGGTTTGCATTGATTGTTGCTTTTGTCAAATTGGCAGAAAATTTAGTGTTTGGCGCTTCTATCTCTCCCGACATGTTGAAACGTGTTGTCAACATAATATCTGTCAAAAATCCGTCTTTTAAAACTTCATCTATCCATTGAGCTCCCTCTGAATCTGAGAGTGACTCTGGGATATGCTGATTAATTTTTGATACCTCTATCTGATCGATATAACTCTCAAATTCAAGATAAACTTGGTCTTGTTGATTAAAAATTTTGACCTGTGCTGAAAGATTAAAGTCTTCATTTTGAAGGGAAAAAGGGATTACAACAACACGCTCTTCTCTTGCTTTTGCGACATCAATACTTGTATTAATGTTGACCATACTACCAAGCTTTGGGACTTGCGAACTGCTAAAAATAGACTGATCTCGCATGGAAAGACTAATCTTTTGCTTATTTCTCTTTAACTCTATTGGTGCAAGGTCTAATGACTGCTGACCAATGAGTTGAGTTCTATTGATAGAGAGAGATTGAAGTGCTAACAAACCAGATACGCCAATATTAGATAAGACTGATTCCGCATTTATTATTCCAATGTATTCGTCGATGTATGAAGTATCAATCAGCAATTCATTAACGTCAATATGACCGGGTATCTCAATTCCTTTATAAAGCGCCACAAGATCTACATTCCATCTTAAAACATCAACCTTAGCAATTGGTTTCATACCATCTGCACTAATTTGAAGCTCTTTAACTGCTAAAAAAAGTTCATTCTCCTGAAACTCAAGCGATATTTTTTCAATACCAACATCCAGACCACTAATTTCAGACAGACGGTTTTCAATCTGGCCTTTAATCGTTTGAGGGAACAAAATAAGAAAAGCTACTACAGCCAAAACTGCAAGCGCCATGAATGCTGTCACCCAAGTACTAATCTTTAGAATATTAAGGCTTCTTAGGAGGGTTTTTTTTAACATATTTTTGTTGCATTCAACTGCAAGATATTATAACCAAATGTATAATATTGCGGAATTTAATCTAATCCTAGGAAAGATGCAATGAGTCAAGGTACTTCAGGTTCTACAAAATTAATGCTAATCGTTTGGGCGCTTGCCATGATTTTTATCGGCTTTAAAGCACTTAATGCTCCGAGTAGTGATTCATCCCATAGTGAAACTATGGTTGATAATACTGTTTTGGAAAGAATCAAACCAGTGGGTGAAGTTCGGATCGACAATAATACTCAAGTTGCTTCAGCAGAAAGTGTTGAAACTGAAGAACGCTCAGGAGAAGAGATTTATAACAGCAAGTGTGCTGGTTGCCACACATCTGGTGTCATGGGTGCACCTAAGTATGCCTCCTTAGAGGACTGGGCACCAAGAGTAGACCTTGGACTAGAAAAACTCACCTTGTCAGCAATTGCTGGAAAGGGCGGCATGCCAGCCAGAGGAACCTGTATGGATTGTAGTGACAATGAAATAAAAGTTACAGTTCAGTACATACTCGATAGCTTGGAGTGAAGCAAAAAATTTAGTTTAAATTCTGAAAAATTCCTAAACTTTTATTTTTTTCAACATCGCTCCACGGCAAAACTCTTCCATTCATAGCAATATAGACACCAGAACCTAAAAGCTGAAGAGAGCCTAATGCGCAGCCAAAATTAAATAGTGCATCAGAATTACTCACTGCGTAAGGGACCATAGAGCCAAACAAGACGATAGTCTTCTTCATTTCTCGCTCACCTAATAGTTTTGCAGTCTCACACATTGTATCGGTGCCGTGCGTAATTAGAATAAATTGCTCAGCACAATTCTCACAACTCTCTAAGATTAAATGACGGTCTGAGTCAACCATATCTAAACTGTCAATCAGGGTCAACTCCTCTTGAATAATATTGACCTCTATTCTGGACCTTATTATCATTTCAGGGAAATGAGTTTTATCAAATTCTAGCTCACCATTCGATTGATTGTAAACCTTATCAATCGTACCGCCTGTAATCATTAATCTAACTTGCATATATACCTCTAAAAAAGAATTGGTATGTTTAATTATAGCTTCTTTGTCCAAAAATATCAGTCCCAACCCTAACAAGGTTTGCCCCATTCTCTATTGCGATCTCAAGGTCAGAAGACATACCCATTGATAGCGTGTCAAGGGAGGGGTATTTAGATATTAATTTTTTCATTACAGAAAAACTATCGCTTGAGTTTTCGGGTTTAGGTATACACATAAAACCCCTTAAACAAATATGAGGAAGTGACATAATCTCTGAGACAATCTCATCAACTTGTTCAATCAATACTCCTGATTTTGTTTCTTCTTTGTCCACATTCACTTGGACAAGAATATTCAATTTACCTAAATTTGGATTTCTTTGATCACTCATCCTCTTAGCAATTTTGACTCGATCAACACTATGAACCCAGTCAAAGTTTTCTGCTATCGAGGCAGTTTTATTTGATTGTATTGGACCTATGAAATGCCACACCAATCCAGACCCTTTAAAGTGCCTAACTTTTTCTAAGGATTCTTGTAGATAGTTTTCCCCAAAATGTTTTTGGCCTGCATCAAAAGCCTCTTGAATCTCTGAAACCGATCTTGTTTTACTGACGGCAATAAGCTGCACGTTTTGATCAGACTGAATAGAGTCTATTCTTGAATTGACTTGCTTGAGATTATCAGAAATCATTAAAAACTGTTTTCGCATCAAAAACGGGCCCATCAACACAAACCCTTTTCATAGCTGGACCATTCTCAGTCTTGACTTCAACAACACAACCAGCACACCCGCCAACTGCACAGGCCATGTACTCCTCTAGAGAGGCTTGACAGGGCAAGTTGTATTCATTAGCCAGCTTTGAAACAGCCTCGAGCATCGCATTTGGGCCACATGTAAAGATCTCTACTTCTTTAAGATCATTCGAAGACAGGCTATCCAAATAGTTCCTCGCAAGATCAGTAACATAACCCTTATAAACACCCTCATAATCTTGAAGGCTGGCTAGACCACAAGGCACTCTCCATTCCTCTAAAAGCGGCATGGTATGAAATTTGGATGAATGAAATCCCTTCAAACTACTGGGACTTGTATCAAATGGAAAGGGCACCTCAGAACCTAATATAACATAGGGACTATAATGAGCATTATCTTTGATTTGTTGAGCTATCGCAATCATTGGAGGCATCCCAACGCCCCCTCCAATTAAGAGTGGAATTTTTCGGTCTGTAAGATCAAAGCCATTTCCAATAGGTCCAATGACTGACAGAACATCTCCTATCTTTCTCTCTGCAAGTTGTTTGGTGCCCTCGCCTACGATCTTAAAAAGCAAATCAAAAGTTCCATTCTCTTTGTCAACAGACATGATTGAAATAGGCCTTCTCATAGCCAGCATTCCAGAAACTGATAAATGAACAAACTGCCCAGGGCGTGCAGAATCAGCAATTTCTTTTGACTCTAGGGTAATAATATATTGATCGCCCTCAAATTGATAATGCGCCAATATTTGACAGTCGTTAACACTAATTGTGTCTCTGTGTGTTTCAACCATTCGTTGTGATAAGTGTTCCGACGCCTGAATCAGTAAAGACCTCTAAAAGAACAGCGTGTGAGACTCTTCCATCAATAATATGACATCTATTAACACCATTTTCAACGGCAGATAAAGCGCAGCCAATCTTAGGAAGCATTCCGCCATGGATGGTGCCATCATCAATCAGTTTTTTAACTGTTGAAGAGCTCATTCCAGTCATAAGCTTTCCTTTCTCATCCAAAAGACCCGCTGTATTCGTTAGAAGAATTAATTTCTCTGCATCGAGCGACTCTGCAATTGCTCCGGCAACCAAATCTGCATTAATGTTATATGAGAATCCATCTTTTCCAACTCCAATTGGTGCAATAACAGGTATAAAATCTCCCTGCAATAATAAATTGATTACTGAGACATCTATCTGATCAACCTGACCAACATGTCCTAAATCAATGATTTCAGAGGTCGGCTCAATTTCTGTTTTAAGTTTTGTGGCTGTAATAAGTCTTCCATCTTTTCCTGTTAGCCCTATCGAATTACCTCCATGCTGATGAATGAGGTTAACGATTTCTTTATTTACAAGTCCACCGAGGACCATTTCTACAACATCCATGGTCTCACTATCCGTTACACGCATACCGTCAACAAACTCACTATTTTTTCCTATTTTTTTAAGAGTACTGCCAATTTGTGGCCCGCCACCATGAACAACAATAGGGTTCATCCCAACAGACTTCATAAGCACAATATCACGCGCAAAGCTAGATTTCAGATTTTCGTCTACCATGGCGTTACCACCATATTTGATGACAATTGTCTTTCCCTTGAACCTTTGAATATAAGGCAAAGACTCTGTAAGGACATCAGCTATTTTATGAGAGGTCATATTCTTTTAACTATAAAAAACTTGCGAGTATTTTAACAGCGATGAGGCTTAATGACAGGCTTTACCTAATTTTTTTAATCGCCAGTAGTTATAGGGCCATGGCGTTATAAAGCCAAAAAATAATGAAATTGGAAGTACCCAAAGAGCAAATACAGCTCCTCCAGTAAGTAAATAATCAACCAAATTCATCGCAAATTCCATTGAAATCATTGAAATTAAACTCATTCCAAGAGCTGTCTGGATTGCAACCTTAAGCTCAATGGATTGACGCATTAAAATAAAAGTTTCAAGAATGATGCTCGCAATTATTCCGTTCAGCATCGCCAAAGCAAAAATATTAATAACGGGCCAGCCACTTTCTTGAAGCAACGCGATTGTTCCAAAATCACCTGCTGCACATCCAATCAAACACCACTTGGTATTATTTGCACTGGTACGCCATGTGTGTCTACAAGACCAAAAATTATCGCTCATTGAATTTTATTTGTGACCGCTTATTACAAGTATTTTAAAGTTATTACAATTATTGAAATCTCTTCTTACAAAAATCTTTCCTGAAGCTCATTAAGAAAGCTACATCCTTTTTTGGTTGGTTTTATCCAATGAATCCCTACATCCAACAAACCAAGATTTTCAGCTTCTCTCATTTGAGAATTCAACAATTTAATCGACTGACCCGTTCTTTCTTCATATAACTTGGGATCAAAGCCATCAATAAGTCTAAGACTGTTGAGCATAAATTCAAAAGACAAACTATCAATAACTTTTATACTAGAAATTTGCTTACTATTTTGAACTGCCAGCAAGTAATCTTTAGGTGACTTGAGTTTTGAAGTTCTCAATATTTTGTGTGTATCCATATCCGTTATCTTTCCGTGTGCTCCTGCGCCAATTCCAATATAGTCGCCAAACTCCCAGTAATTCAGATTGTGTTTGGAAGGCTCAGAGCTGTAGGCAGAGACCTCATACTGATTGAACCCATTTTGATTCAAAAGCTCAGCACCCCTTTCACCCATCTCCCAAATATCCTCGTCTAAAGGAAGGCTTGGTGGAAACTTAGAAAATAATGTATTTGGCTCAATTGTTAGCTGATAAAAAGATATATGACTTGGGTTTAGTTCAATTGCTTTGGTTAAGTCCTCAATGCACATATCAATACTCTGTCCATTCAGACCATACATGAGATCAATATTTATATTATCAAAGCCGACACTTTGAGCTTTTGATGCAGCATTTAATGCTTCAATTCCACTATGTATTCTTCCGAGAAATTTAAGCTGTTCGTCTTTGAAAGATTGCACACCTATCGATAATCGATTAATTCCTAAATTTCTAAATTCAGCAAACTTGTCAACCTCAAATGTTCCTGGATTTGCCTCTAGTGTAATTTCAATATTGTCTGCAAAATCTAGCCTATCCTTTAGCCCCATAAATAAATCATTTGCATCTTTGACGCTCATCAAACTTGGAGTCCCACCACCAATAAATATCGAGTTAACTTTTCTATTTTGAACATACTCTAAATCATTATCTAAGTCTTTGAGTAATGCGTTAATATAACCATCATGAACCTTGCCCTCATGAGAGTTAAAGTCACAGTAAGGGCATTTTTTTAAACACCATGGATAATGGATGTATAGTGAAAGTGGAGGCAGTTTAAGTAATTTATTCAATGCTCAACAACTCTCCAAGCAAGTCATTTAAAGCGAGCCCTCGATGCGATATTTTATTTT
>Ga0208894_1002541_pt1 | contig 9866 bp, 10 predicted proteins | sample ETNtaG_12_FD_185752 | JGI IMG/M metagenome (GOLD analysis project Ga0208894, IMG submission 185752) | Marine microbial and viral communities from oxygen minimum zone, Eastern Pacific Ocean - ETNP201306SV49 (SPAdes) (version 2) | ecosystem: Environmental > Aquatic > Marine > Oceanic ... | reverse complement strand
AAAAACAAATTTTACTTTTTCATGCGCGCCATTACAGGGTCCTTGAGGTACCGCTGCCGGTATAGGGTAGCCACTGTATATAGACCAATCAGTGCCGCCAAGGTGACATGCAAACCAGTGGGTAGTACCGTATATAATGACAACTGAGCACCAATTAAGATGGCCAGTAACCAGTGCATGACAATTAATGTGGGAGAATACAACCTAGTCATGGGGGCGCCTATTATTTACTAGATCTAGCATCCGCTTACCTAAGTCGGCGCCAATATCTTTGGCCGTGCCGGCCGCCGACTCGACCACCTTGCCCACCTTTTCAACCTGCCCCGCCGCCTGCGTCGCTGTAGTGCCAGCACCAGTAACAAGAGACTCGGCCACGGTTTTCAAATTGTCTAGGCCCTTATGCAGCACATTGTCTTGCGCCACCCGTTGAAATACACCTTGTACCTGCTCAATGACCATCTTTTGAGCCGCACTAATGTTCCCATCGGTCTGCGCCACTGTGTGCAAGAACGCCACCAGATCGTGGCTCATTGTTTGATAATTGCAATCCGGGTTTTGTTTTTCAAAATAGGCCAATTGCTGGGCAATTTGTTCTACTTCGGTACTGGCCAAGCTTTGCTCCAACACCGGCAAAGCATGTTCCACAAAATGGGCATCATAGCCCCACTCACCCACCATGTAATTATGGATAACGTGACGACAATTGTTGTTGATTTGGCCATCTACCGCAGCCACTTTCAGGGCCAGGGGCACCATCAACTCAAACAAACGAATGGCCAAAATATCCAGTGGCGTATTGATGAATTTGGGAATTATATCCACACGCTCACCCGTGTCAGCCCGCAACACCTTGGTAAGGGCAAACCAGGCTCCACCACCCACCACGCTCGCTGCGATGACCCAGCCTAAGGGGGTGCTGGCACCACCCATCAACGCCATTAGGCCTGCCTTGCCAAAAAACGCATTGGCCACCACCGACGACTTAGCTGCCGCACCCGCCGTGCCAGCCGCACCAATTACATCCCAAGCTTGGCCCAGATGTTTTTTTACCCGCATCGACACGAAGGCTTCTTCGCCAATAGCTAGCTTGTGCTTAAATATCAGTGGGTGTGCGACTACCTGCTGAACGCCCACAAACTTCATATCATTTGATGTCATAACATCCTATTCAAGAATAAAAAAATATGAGCTAACTGTAGCATGAGCCAACTAAGCCTAAAAGGATTTCACTTGCCCTTGATGCTTATGTTACATTTAGTCGGTGTTGATTATATGTAGTTAGTGTACCTTTGTATGCAGCATCTTATTCTTTGGTCCCACTGGGCCGCCACCACTGCCGCTTGGCAGGATTTCTTTCAGGGTGAAGACGCCGATCCTCACCTTCGCTTTATGCACACCTAGTTTTTTTCACTGGTCGACCACATCAAACCCACCGCAGGGGGCCTAAAATCGACCAACTATACATATCATCAATGATTAGAGGTGAGCCATGTTTGGCTTGAAGAAACCCACAGATACCCGTGAACACACACCGTCCTATTATGCTGCCACGGCTAATAATGCAACCCGATACCCACGCTTAGAAGGCTCCATCAGTACCGATGTAGTGGTGGTAGGTGGTGGTTTTAGCGGCGTCAATACAGCCTTGGAACTAGCCCAACGCGGATACCAGGTGGTGCTGTTAGAAGCCAATCGCATCGGTTGGGGCGCTACAGGGCGTAATGGAGGCCAAGTTATAGGTGGCATCGGTCATGGCCACGAACGCTTTCGCCGACATGTCGGCCAAGCCGGCATCCAAGCCATGTATGACATGGGGGTCGAATGTGTAGATATCATTCGCGACCGAGTTAGCCAATATAAAATCGACTGTGACCTTACTATGGGTTATATGGACGTAGCGCTCAAACCCAGCCATATGCGTGACTTTGAGGAAGAAAAACAACATATGGAAGACATGGGTTATAACCACCAACTCGAACTACTCGATAACCATCAAGTGCGCGATGAGGTGGGCTCAGAAATCTATCTAGGTGGTCTGCTTGATCGCACCGGCAATGGCCATTGCCACGTTTTGAACCTTTGTTTGGGTGAGGCAGCCGCCGCGACAAGTCACGGTGTACAAGTATTTGAGCAAACCCGAGTTTTAAAATTGCAACAAGGTGCTCAACCGATTGCCCATACGGAAAAAGGACAGGTAAACGCCAAGCACATCGTTTTGTGTGGCAATGCTTATCTTGGCAACTTGGCTCCCAAAATCAATCGCCGCATCCTACCTGCAAATAGTTCTGTGGTTACTACCAAAGCCTTAACAGGGGAACAGCTGCATGCGCTGATACCCAACAACCTCGCTATTTGTGACCCACGTACCGCTTTGGACTACTACCGTTTAACCGCTGATGGCCGCTTGTTATTTGGTGGCCTTTCCAACTACACAGGTCGGGAGCCCAACAACCTGTTTGACACCATGCAGCATAAAATTGTTAAGGTGTTTCCACAATTGAAAGGTGTGGAACTGGAACACGGTTGGAGTGGACAAATGGGCATTGGCATGAATCGCATGCCCCAATTGGGCCGCCTTAATGGGAATGTTTACTATATGCAGGCCTATGCCGGCCATGGTGTAGCCCCCACGCACATGATGGCACGAATTACGGCAGAAATGATTGCTGGCCAAGCTGAGCGTTTTGATATTTTTGCCAAGATCCCCCATTGGCCCTTCCCCGGTGGACAATTACTGCGCACGCCCAGCTTTGCCTTGGCCATGATGTATTACAAACTCAAAGATGAGCTGTTTTAATCAGCGTTGATGTTTATCGAAGTACAAGCTAGCGCGCGTCATGCTCCAAGTATGGCGCGCTAAAACAGGCCTTGCTGCCATTACTTGAGAGCTTTATCATTTTCGATTACTCTGACATAAGAACCCTAGGGAGCCCAACCATTAGCCTTTACAACACCCTAAAGGTTCTATTGTGTATTCACCGACATTACTTACTCCGCCATAAAGGCCAAATAATATAGAACACTCGCAGATGGATGAAATGCAAATTAATAGCTTCAAGCAGCGGCTACTGCAACTGCAGGCCGACCTTATGAGCCTAAGCGACACGTCCAACGATGCGGCCAAGACCGTGGGATTAGATCAATCGGCCATTGGCCGGCTTAGCCGCATGGATGCCATGCGCGCACAAGGTATGGCCATTGAAACAAAAGGGCGTCGGGAGCATCAACTACTGAGTATAAAGGGTGCTTTGGGGCGTATTGCCGATGGTGATTTTGGCGTCTGCCTAACCTGTGATGAAGACATTGATATCCGCCGACTAGACGTGGACCCCTCTTACACGCAATGCATTCTATGTGCTGACAAAGAATAAATATGGCCCGTATAGTAGGCTAAGAGCCCAAGCGTAAACCTGAATATGCTAGATTAGTCAGTACCAGCCAATAACAACCATATAGCAGGCGCACCATGTTTGACCAACAAACTCTCGATGTCTACAACGCCAAAGCGCAAGACTATGCCAACATGCTTGAGACCGGTGTACACCACACCATCAAACGCTTTGCTCAACGACTGCCTAGCCAGTCCTTGGTACTGGATTTGGGTTGTGGGCATGGTATCAATGCCGCCTACTTGCGCGAGCAAGGCATGCAAATAGAAGCTTGGGACATTTCTCGTTCTATGCAGCAATTGGCCAAACAACACTTTGCTATTGATGTCACCATAAAAAGCTTTGACGACTTACATGCCATTAGTCTCTATCAAGGTATCTGTGTCAACTACAGCCTATTGCATATCCAACCGCATTTGGTACCAGGCTACCTAAAAGCTATGACTGAGGCCCTCAAGCTTGAAGGCTGGCTGCATTTGGGCATGAAACTGGGCACTGGCACCGAACGGGATAAGCTAGGTCGTTATTATGCCTACTACTCAGAGCAACAGCTCAAAGATTGGCTAACCGAGCTGGGGTTGCAAGTTGAATACGCTCATCAGAGCGTCATCAAGGGCTTAGCTGGTGACTCACAAAAATGCATTGCCATACAAGCTAGAAAAACCAAACTTTAGAAAAATACGCATATAAAATGATCTCTTCAAAAGCCAGACTCTATTACTTTCACGACCCCATGTGCAGTTGGTGCTGGGCTTTTCGCCCAGTATGGCAACAACTATTGCTATCACTGCCTGATCAGGTGCAGGTAGAATACATTGAAGGCGGCTTGGCCGCGGACACCAACGAACCTATGCCCCTGGCCATGCAAACGGCCTTGGAAAACACGTGGCGTAGCATTGAAGAGCGCGTCACCGGCACTGAGTTTAATTATGAATTTTGGCAGCTGTGCCAACCAAGGCGATCCACCTATCCAGCATGCCGCGCACTTATAGCAGCCAATAAATTAGGCTACTATCAACAGATGCTAATGGCCATACAAGAAGCCTATTATCTGCATGCCCAAAATCCCTCTGACGAAGACACTCTGGTCACTTTGGCAGTCATGGAGGGTATGGAGGAAGACAATTTTAGGCAACTTCTGCATAGCCCCAATACCGAGCATCAACTGCAAGACAATCTGACACTTTGCCAGCACTACGGCGTGCGAAGTTTTCCCAGCCTTATGTTGGTAAAGGACAAAGGCAGCCTGCAAATTCCCGTGGACTACCTATCAGTCAACCCCATGCTGTGGGCCATAAAACAGCTTTTGTGATCTAGACTGGAGGGCAGTTCGCCCCCTAGCAAGCATCAGTCGAGCTAACACCCTAGCCCGACCTCCAGCCCCAAACTACTATTTCATGGTAATGGTAGTGTTCACCCCATCAGACGCGGCATCAGGTTCAAACCAGCGAGCCGATACTGTGTGGGTTTGCGTCCAAAACTGTACCGCTTGCTGGCCGTTGGGCCCAAGGTCTCCAAGCTTAGAAGCACGCGAACCGGTAAAACTGAAATAGGCAACGGGCACAGGAATTGGAATATTAATACCAATCTGGCCAACATCAATGTTGTTTTCAAAATGGCGTGCATTCCAACCAGAATTGGTAAAGATAGAAGTACCGTTGCCGTTCGGGTTAGCGTTAATAGTTTCAATCGCACTATGGATGTCTTCGCTTTCCATTACGCACATTACCGGGCCAAAGATCTCTTGGGTATAGATATCCATATTGGTTGTTACGTCACTGAAAATAGTGGGTGCCACAAAATTGCCCTGAGCATATCCAGGCACATCTGGATCACGACCATCCAATTGCAAACTGGCGCCCTGATCAACACCTGAAGTGATCAAGCTCTGCACACGCTGTTTGGCTTGCGGCGATACCAAGGGACCCAAGTCAGCGGTGCGGTTGGTACCGGCATCCACCCTCATGGCCTTGGCTTTAGCAACAATTTCTGGCAACCAGTCTTTTGCTTCCCCAACCAAAATGGCTACGGAGTTGGCCATGCAACGTTGGCCGGCAGCACCAAAACATGAACCTAACAAATGATTGATAGCTTGGTCTTTATTGGCATCAGGCATCACCACGCAATGGTTTTTAGCACCCATCATGCACTGAGCCCGAATACCAGCATGGCTAGCACGCCGATACAAGGAGGTACCCACATGAGTTGACCCTATAAACGACAGTGCTTTCACATCAGGATGTTCAGCCAAGTGGTTCGCCACATCGGCACCACCATGAACAACATTTAACACTCCATCTGGAAGGCCCGCCTGGTAGGCCAATTGTGCCAGCAGCATGGTGGATGTTGGATCTTGCTCAGAAGGTTTCAGTACAAAAGTATTACCACAAGCAATGGCAATCGGAAACATGAAGCATGGCAGCATAATGGGGAAATTGAAGGCCGTTATGCCCACCCCCACACCCAAAGGTTTATTCAAGGTGTATACATTCACATTACCGGCCACATTATCTGCCAACTCACCCAATTGCAGCTTGGTAATCATGCAGGCATTTTCAATGGCTTCGATGCCACGCCCCACTTCACCCTCGGCATCAGGCAATGTTTTGCCATGTTCCAGAGTGATCAATTCCGCTATTTTTTGGGTATTGGCCCGCACTAACTGCAAAAAGTTTAGCAAAAATTGTTGGCGTTTCGCCAAGGACACATTGCGCCAGCTCTTAAAGGCTAATTTGGCATTAGCAACAGCCTGATCTACCTCGACTATGGTGGCAAAAGGCACCTGCGCAACCACTTCTTGAGTAGCAGGGTTTAATACGTCGATCCAATTGCCACTATCAGAAAGTACTTCTTGGCCATTGATTAACATGGGGACTTTACGAATGCTCATAGCTTGCCTCGTTGAAGGTATAAAATTAACAAGAATCAATAGACTCTTTATCGGATGGTCATCACTGTTACACAAAACCACCCATTTGGGTATTAGAGAAGTATCTAATAAGGATGCATAATCCACGTCTGCGAAAGGCAACTTAGCCAGCACTTTGCAAGCAAAATCAGTTACACTGGTTTTTGTCAATTTGCCCAGTTATGCCGAGGCATGCCGTTTGACCAGAATAGTGATGAGCTTGGCTCTATGCGCACTGCTAAGCTGCAGTGATGCAAGTTTGGCCACAGAGCCGACAAAACTGAGCCGCAACAAAATTTGCCATGCGCCCGGTAGCCAATATTATGCCAGGGTGAAGCATTTTACGGCCTTTCAAAATCTGGCTTTTTGCCTACAGGCTGGGGGCAGGCTTGCCAAAGGTTCGTCTTCGGCCCTACCCGAGTTAGCGCGAGATAATAAGTACCAGCGCAAGCTATTTGTGCACTGGATAGATAGCGATGGTGACTGCCAAAATACCCGCCACGAACTACTTGCCAAGTTGAGTACTGGCCCACTCACTTATGCAACGCCTTGTCGTGTCGATCACGGCCGCTGGCTAGATCCATACACGAACAAAGTCTTTGTTGATGCTCAGCAATTGGACATTGACCACCTAATACCTCTTAAGTGGGCTTGGGATCACGGTGCCAACCTGTGGTCTGCTCCCTTGCGTCGTCAGTTTGCCAACGATGAGCGCAATCTATTTGCAGTTCAGGCTAGCACCAACCGCGACAAGGGTGCGGCTGGGCCATTGCATTGGCTACCTCCTAATGCGGCTTTTCATTGCCAATATATCAGCCGTTTTATCCGCATCAGCTTGATCTACCAATTGCGCTTAAGCCAAAAAATCCACCACCTACAGGAACGCAAATGCGCTGATTAAGGGAATAAAACAGCTTCGTCAGCAGCTTGCCAAGGTTTCCATTTGGGCATGATCTCAACAAAGGCTTGGGCCTCTAAAAAAACCTGTAGCCAAGCCCTTACCTGCACATACTCAGATTGCCAAAACCAGCTAGGATCAACACCGGCAAACTGGCGTATAAAAGGCCATAATGCCAGGTCTGCCAAATCTGGTGTATTACCACCCAAGTAGGTCTGCTGTTGCAACACGGCCTCAAGATCTATTAAAAATACCTCGGCTTGAATGCGGTATTGCTGTTGTGTACCGGCGGGGTAACGTTCAAAATATTTATATCGATCGAGGTGAAACTTAAACTCTTCGTCATTGCGTTGCACCCACGCCAAAGCGCTATCACCATGACGCAGCATAGCGTGCGGGTCATGCTGAGCCAAAGCCCATAGCATGATGTCCAGACTTTCTTCGAGCACCTCTCCACTGTCCAATACCAATACGGGAACCGTTCCTTTAGGGGACACTTCGAGCATGACTTGGGGCTTGTGTTTCAAGAGTATTTCGCGCAACTCAACCGTACACTGGGCGAAATGCAGAGCCAGACGCGCTCGCATGGCATAGGGGCAGCGCCGAAAGGAATAAAAAATCGGTATTGGCGTACTCATAGTTAGGTGCCACAAAAGGTATTAGCAATAACTTCTTTTGTCTTTGGTGGCATTGCCAAATGCTGCCATTGAGGCCGATAAGCAAACGGCTTTGCCGTCGCCTCAAGTAGTTCGTTAATCAGACTCATATCATCTTTATAAGCTGCCTTTAAGGCCGCATCAAGGCAATGATTACGCGGTATAAACACCGGGTTGTGTTGCGCCATCAAATTCAAAGCCTGTGTTTCATCTCCCAGCTTACTCACCACAGCCAACCATTTTTTCTGCCACACTAGCAAGGCATCACTGGCCTGAACAACCCCCTGTGGCATACTATGCTCGGTTTGATTACTGGATAATTGTGTCATCAAATAACGGAAGGTTAAGGTGTAGTCCAACTGCTCAGCCTGCATGATAGTCAACAATTCAGAAACCAAATCGGCATCTGCGCTTGGCAAACCTAACTTTGCCGCCATACGCTGCGCATAAGCCTGCTCATATTGCTGCTGATAGTCATTCAGAGCTTGCTGAGCAAGGTTAATGGCTTCGCTCCTTTCATCGCCCATAATCGGTAACAAAGTTTCTGCAAAGCGCACTAGATTCCACTGGCCAATGCCCGGTTGATTGTCATAACGATAGCGGCCCTGACGATCAATAAAGCTATACACCTGCCGGGGATCATAACCATCCATGAAGGCACAGGGGCCATAATCAATAGTTTGACCACACACCAGCATATTGTCCGTGTTCATGACCCCATGGATAAAACCCAAACTCATCCATTGGGCAATGAGCTGTGCTTGTTTGGCCATCACCGCCTGCAATAAATGCAGATAGGGCAAAGCACCCGGCTTAGCTTCAGAAAAATGTCTCGACAAAGTATAGTCGGCTAGTTGTCTGACGCATTCAACACCCTGCATAGCGGCATACTCAAAGCTACCAACACGGATGTGACTATTGGCAATACGTGTGAGAATCGCCCCCGGCTCTGCACCACCATCGCGCCAGACGTACTCTCCGCTAGCCAACGCGGCTAAACTGCGAGTGGTTGGCACACCCATAGCGGCCATGGCTTCACTGACAAGGTATTCTCGCAGCACTGGGCCTAGGGGCGAACGACCGTCCCCCTGCCTCGAGTAAGGTGTCTGCCCCGACCCCTTAAGCTGCACATCAACTCGCTGCCCATCCGTGTCCATTAGTTCACCCAGCAAATGTGCGCGACCATCTCCCAACCGTGGATTCTGGTGACCAAACTGGTGACCGGTATAGGCAGTAGCAACGGCCCCCTCACCTGCTAAGCTTGCGCAGCCGGACAAAACTTGCAGGGCCTGGTCACTAGGGAGCCAAGCCTCATCAATGCCCAGTTGTAGAGCCAGTGGTTGATTAAGTAACAAAACATGAGGCTGTTGTACTGGTGTCGGTTCGACCCGACTGTACATTATGTCAGGCAACTTAGTGAAGCTAAGAGCCAACTGTGGTGCTGATGGAGTCATGGCAAATTTGTTAAGCAAACAAGTAAACGTGCAGTCTAGCAAAATATGTCAAGACACCCAAACAATTGCCTTTGTTTCAGGCTGGGCTGATCGTTACCACATTACAACTTATCGGCCCAGATAATTAGCATGCTTCAAGCCCGACAATTTGGCATAATGATGGTTGACTGACTATGCGACCCATCTACTGATACCCAAACAACTCATATTATAGCTATGCACAACAAACATATTACAGCCTTTCACAGCGACAATACTGCTGGCGCTTCACCAGCCATTGCTGAGGCAATGCTAAAAGCCACTGCAGGACTGCAGCCACCCTACGGCGCTGACACCTACACCCAAACTGTCGAGCAGCAATTAAGAGACATATTTGAAACAGATTTAAACCTGTTTTTGGTGCCAACGGGAACGGCGGCTAATGCCATCAGCTTAGCGGCAATGACGCCGAGTTGGGGAGCCACCCTATGCCACGCCGAGAGCCACATAAACAACGACGAATGCGGCGCACCTGAGTTTTATAACCCCGGCGCAAAACTGATTAGTGTGCCCGGTGAAAAC
>Ga0208894_1002535_pt1 | contig 9889 bp, 5 predicted proteins | sample ETNtaG_12_FD_185752 | JGI IMG/M metagenome (GOLD analysis project Ga0208894, IMG submission 185752) | Marine microbial and viral communities from oxygen minimum zone, Eastern Pacific Ocean - ETNP201306SV49 (SPAdes) (version 2) | ecosystem: Environmental > Aquatic > Marine > Oceanic ... | reverse complement strand
AGCGATAAACACTACGATAAAAATTGCGAATAATGGGTTTAAGTTTTTTGGTTCCTTTAACAAATCGCGCTGCAAAAAGCGTGGAGTGAATCTTCCGTTTATGAGCAGACCAAATAAGGTTCGGCCAAATGTCATAAGCTGCAAAAATAAGTTTCCTCGGATGCGTAAGTTTCATTGCCTTCCGGATGGTCCATGGGAAATCAAAGGGGAGATAAATTTTGCAGTCTATATGGTCATCATGTACATTGTTGTAACCGGAAGGTGAAAAGAAACTGGTAATGATTTTTGCAGTCGGTTCTACTTCTTTTAACCCAGCTAATACCGGACGAATTTGTTCATATTCACCAAATGAAGCAGCGTGGAACCAATAACATTTTTCCCATACTTTACGTTGTTTACTGAATTTTATTAATTCATTTATTGATTTTAATCGACCACTAATTCCTTCTCTGATCTTCTTGTTGAACAATGCTCCAATCGCCATTAGGATCATCAGAAATGGAAATAAAATAAAATTATATATCAGTTTTGTAATAAGGATCATTCTGACAAAATACTATTTATGGAATTAATAACATTTTCAGGTGTAATTGATGTCATACAATATTGTTCTTTTCTATAGCAAGGTGTTTTACCATTTTGAGAACAAGGCCGACACCATAAATCTTCATTCGCCAGAGTTGCTGAATTCTCCAAAAACGTTCCACCACCCGTTTCAACAGATGTTGGCCCCATAATCATAACACCAGGAACACCCAGTGCTTCTGCAGCATGGACTAATCCTGTATCACTGCCCATGACTGCTTTGGCATTGTTGACTATACTCAAGGAAGTTCTCAAATCAGTTTTACCTTTTAAGTTCAATACTCTTGAGTCATCAATGTCAATTTTATCACAAATAGCATCATTTTCAGATCCCAAGATAATTATAGAAAAATCAGTTTCTTTTAATAAATTTGTAAATACTGATTTATAACTTTCAACTGACCACATTTTCGTTTCCCATGCCGCACTGGGAATTACGATTAAATAATCATTTTCAATTCCATTTTGTTTTATAAGTTTAATAGCTTGATTTTTCTCATTTTCTGAAATTGAAAGTGTCGTATGAGGGATGTCAGCCTGTCCATTTAAAATAGGTTTAAGGCATTCATGATATAATATCCGCTGATTGAATCCATCTACAAAATCATTTATATGTAATTGAAATAATTTCAACCGTTTCCAGCGCGGCTTTTTATATACCAGTGTTTCTGTATCCACAATCCGCCGACGTATGATTTTCGTGCGCAGTGAATTATGCAAATCCACAACCAGATCATAGTCCTCATCTAACCTATTGCCCAGACTGCGCAAGGTCATGACAGATTCAGATGAATTTATTTTAATAATACGGTTAATGGATGGTTGGTTCTCTAATAACGGTGCAAAATGACTTAAGGTCATAAAATCAATCCGTGCATTTGGAAATCGATTTCGAAGAGTAGCAAGTGGTGACGTTGCTTGTACGATATCACCTATAGAACTGAAACGCAGGACCAAAATGGTCCGGGGGCTATCCACGATTAACCGGTACGTTGAATGTTATAGGCCACCAGGTCGATTAAAGAATCTTTATAAACAGAATCAGGATATTGACTGATGGCTTCAATGGCGATGGAACTGAAATCATCAATCTTTTTTCGTGCATAATTAAAACCATCAGCTTCATGAATAATATTTTTCAATTCGTTTACATCTTCATCCGTTTTATGTTTATTCCGCATGATTCGCTTAATTTTTCTTTCGCCCTTTTTAGAAATATTACTGTAGCTATGGATCAATGGTAGTGTGATCATATTTTTCTTAACGTCTAGCCCAACATTCTTCCCTGTTTCAGATTCTGTACCCTCCAAGTCAAACAAGTCGTCTTTTATCTGGAAAGCCATCCCAAGATGTTTTCCGAATAGTGCCATATTCTGTCTATCCACTTTTTTCTTTGAAGCAGTAATAGCACCAATTTCACAGCTGGTAGAAATCAATGAGGCTGTTTTTTGATAAATCATATCATAATACACGTCTTCTGTCATCGTTTTAGACATACTTTTTTCGATTTGTAGAATTTCTCCTGCGCTCAATTTTTCAGCAGTATTGGATAGAACTGTTAATGCATCTAAATCTTTTAATTTGATCAGATTGATCAGGACCTTACTAAACAAAAAATCGCCCATGAGAATCGACACTTTATTTTTCCAAATCCGATTGATGGCCAGGAAGCCGCGCCGTTTATCTGCACCGTCAACCACATCATCATGAATGAGCGTTGCCACGTGCAATAGTTCTATCATCGCTGCAGCCTGATAACTCTGTAAAGTGGGTTTACCTGTTAAGCGTGCGGAAAGTATGGTCAAGATGGGCCGAATATGTTTTCCTTTATGACGCAACAAATATTTACCGATTGTATTTATCAGCCGAACTTCAGATTGCATCGCTTCTCGAAATTCGTTTTCAAAGATTTTTAAATCTTCAAAAATAGGAGCTGTGATTTGTTTTAGATTTTTTATCTCTTCACGCATATTGGAATTTAGATAATTTTTATTGCAAACACATATTAGTCTTCTTGTTTATCCCTTTGTTTTGAATTAACCATATTAATTCAATGAAATGAATACAGTTTATAGGCTTCAATCTCATTATCTATTAGGAGGTACTACTTTATTTCAACAGCACCATCTTCTGTACTTTAGAAAAGCTGCCTGCTTGTATACGGTAAAAATACATACCAGCACTGACTGATTTTCCTGAATGATCTCTCCCGTCCCAAATTGTCTGATGATAGCCGCTTGGCTGAATTCCATTCACCAGTACTTTTACCTCGCGTCCGAGAATATCGTAAATCACAAGATTAACGTGTGTTTGATCCGGGAGTTCATATCTCAAAGTTGTTTTCGGATTGAAGGGATTTGGATAATTATTGTGCAGAACGAATTTACTTGGAATAGGTTTTTCAGCTTTTAAAACAATACTTCCGCTTAAAAGACTTTTTGCCATTGGATCTTCCGACAAATGTCGAATATCACTAAAATAATCAATTTGAAAGTCGTCATTCGTGTGAAGATTAAATATTAATTTTACCAGTAACTCATTTTCAGGTTGAATAATTTGGTCTTTTGAAAAGGCTGCCATGTCAAAAACTAATTTCCCTGTTTCTTTATCTTCGTAATGAAGTGTAATCCACTTATTATCCATGTTTGAATCATACTCGAATCCTTCCAAATCCATTTTTTCAGGATCATACTTAAAAATATATTCCAATGCAGTAAACTCAACATCCAATTCCAAAACAACATTCAAATCAAGTGAAACGGAAGTATTCGAATCCCAGGGATTTTCATAATGAAATTCAGGAAGAAATGTCAAATGTGTATCACTATTCATCATTTTTACTGACGGTGGAAGATTGTTTGAATATCCGTTTACTTGAGACCAATTCCACATATAGGTAAATGTTATCAATTCATCATAAGCAAAAACACCATCCGGCTCAATAATTACATTGGGAATTTCTCCGGCAAAAGGATGCAATTCAAACTGATCAACATTAATTTGATCTTGTTCCCACCATGCATCTCTAAAAACGATAAAATCACTAAAGTTGATTTGATTATCCAGAGTATAATCTGCAATCAAAGGTGTAAAATACTCAAAATGCAGACTACCGATTGCGCCGTCATTGTCGTAATCGAAATATTTACCATCCGGATTTTTTATTCCTATCGATAACTGAACATAAACAGTATCGAATGCAGGAAAAGATGTTTCAGGTATAATCGTTATCGTTTTATTGTCGGATCCGACAAATAAATTAAATCCCAGAGGACCATAACCATTACTTTCAATATTAATGTTTGATTCAACAGAATTGGGATCGAACTCATCTGCAAATACAATATTAATGGTATCCTGCAATTGGATCATGGAATACACATTTGGATTAGAGCTAACAGTCGTTCCAATCAAATGAAAATATTCAGTATAAAATGCTCCCATATCCATTCGGGTTCCATCCGGGTCTTGGTCGTCAGGATCATCCTCCCACGTAATGCCATCACCGTCCAAATCGGGATCGCCTGCATCAATACAAGGTGAATCAAACTGCAAAGCATAATCGCCATTTTCAGGATCAATAAAAAGCGGATCAGCATCAATGTTGCCCTCGCCTTCCCAGTCGCCTTCTATATCTGAATAGGTTGCAGTTACTGAACCATCAATCTCTGGAAACGAATTATTCCATAGGATACAGTTTACTAAAGTCGGATCGGACTCAGTGCAATAAATCCCGCCGCCATTGGTATCAGCAACATTATTGGATATAATACAATTTGTAAGTGTGGGGCTGGAATTATCCTCACACCAAATCCCTCCACCATTATCAGCACTATTATCGATAATAGTAACATTTGTAAATATCGGATTTGATAATGAGAAAATATCACAACCACCTCCAATGTAGGCTGTATTGCCAATGATGACAACATTCGTTAGAAGCGGACTGGAATTACCAAAAGAAATCCCGCCGCCGTAACCATCTCCCCCCATACTATTGTCTTCAATAATCACATCGGTGATAGTCGGGTTGGAATAATTAAGGCAGTAAATCCCGCCACCGCCATAGTAAGCTGTATTTGATTTAATAGTTAAATTTGATAGTGTGGGACTTGAACCTTCACGACATTTAATCCCTCCTCCTCCTCCTTCATCTGAGTTGTTGGTGGCTTCGTTATTTACAATAGTACAATCGGTTATAAGCGGATTAGAATTATTCTCGCAGCCAATTCCACCACCCCCACCGGCAGTATTCCCGCTTATGATACAGCCTGTAATTGTGGGACTTGATTGGTCACATAAAATACCACCACCGGATTCAGAGGAACTGCCATTTATAATTGAAAATCCTGTCAATACCGCTGTTGAATCTTCACCGCCATTAAAAACCACCACACTGCCATTGCTGTCCCCATCAATAATGGTCGTCTCCCTGTCCTCGCCCTGAACTACAATATTCTTACCATTATAGTTGATGTTCTCCACATAAGTGCCTGCCGCTACTGAAACAGTGTCGCCGTCACTTGTTGCATCTATTCCATGCTGGATGGTCGCAAATGGATTTTCTTCCGAGCCATCGCCGTTTTGGTCAGAACCATCAGTGGAAACATGCCAAACAGAATTATCAACAACCACATCACATCCTACATCAAAAGCGCCCATATTTACGCCATTTTCTCCTGCTCCAACACACGGAGAATTTTCTGCTAATGTATAATCGCCATCGCTGGGATTGCAAAAAAGAGGATCGGCATCAATGTTGCCCTCGCCCCAATTCAGAATATGACCATTCACATCAATACTATCTTGTCCGTCTCCAATATTTGAATATTCAATTGTTAGCGTGTGGATTTGATCCATAATATCATTAAAAGAAATATCTTTTGAACCATTTCCACTAACTATTGAATTCAAAAGAGAAAAATTAATGGACTCATAACTTGATAAATAAATTCCATCTGCAATATTTGTGTTTGATATGTTTCCCGAAACTGTGACTCTATCAACTGTTAGGTTCGACCCACAACATGCAAATATTCCACCTCCAGAATTACTAGTTACTTCTGTTTCTGAAATAGACATTGTTGAAGCATCACAATCTATACCACCACCACCGCCATATTGATCTTCTGTAAGAGTTTCATTGTTTGAAATTATACTACTTATAATCGAAGCTCCTTGAGTACTGGTGACATAAAGTCCGCCACCAACACCCTCGGCACTGTTATTGTTAATCGTTGAGTTTATTAATACAAAGGGAGAACCATTTGCATATATTCCTGCGCCATGTCCAGTCGTAGTATTACCTGACAATGTTGAATTTTCAATGTTTAAAGTTGAATTTTCAGAATAAATACCACCGCCATCACCATTTGCTGAATTAGCGTAAACGTGTAAAGTTTCAAAATCTACATCAGAATCCCAGACATATATTCCACCTCCTGCTCCAGTAGAATGATTTCCGCCAATGTAGCTATTTACCATATTTACAACTGATTGACTTATATATAATCCAGCACCGCCCCCCCCATTGTTACCGATCGGGTTTGTATAACTTAAACTGGCGGTACTATTGTGGATAATCATTCCACCGCCGTTGCCGGCGCTTGAATTATCGGTTATAGATAATGTATATGTATTTAAGCCACCATCCCAACAGGCTATGCCACCCCCTTCACTCGCATAATTATTTTTTACATTTAAATACGAAAGAGTTGGTGTAGATCCGTTCCAGACCGCAATTCCTCCACCAATATTGTTCGGCCATTCGCCTTGGCCATATGCGTATCCATTCTGGATTGTAAAATTCTTTAAGAGCGCATTTTCAGTCTCACCGTTATGAATTGAAACCACGTGTATTGCTGTGGAATCACCATCAATTATTGTGGTTTCATTAGATTCACCAATTACGGCAATGTTTTTCCCGTTAAAATCAATGCTCTCATGATAAGTGCCTGCCGCTACAGAAACAGTGTCGCCGTCACTTGTTGCATCTATTCCATGCTGGATAGTGGCAAAAGGTGCCGCTGGACTGCCATTACCCATTACATCTGAACCCGTTGTAGAAACGTGCCAGGTAGAATGGAGTTGTTCGTACCAGGAAATCTTGTCATCACTTGCTGATGCAGACAGCACATCCATATCTCCGTCACCATCCAGATCCACCGCATAGACAGACTCAGCCCCTTCGGCACTGGTAGAAATGGTAGCTGCTGTGAAACTCTCTGAACCATCATTCTTATACCAGGCGATCTTGTTATCATTGTAAGATGCAGAAAGCACATCCATATCTCCGTCACCATCTACATCCACCGCATAGACAGACGAAGCCCCTTCGGCACTAGTAGAAATGTTAGCAGTTGTGAAACTTTCTGAACCATCATTCTCATACCAGGCTATCGTGTTATCATTTGCTGAAGCAGAGAGCACATCTATATCACTGTCTCCATCCAGATCCACCGCATAAACAGATTGAGCATCATCGGCACTGGTGGTGATGGTATGGGCGGTGAAACTCTCTGAACCATCATTCTCATACCAGGCTATCTTGTTATCATTTTCTGAAGCAGACAGCACATCTATATCCCCATCTCCATCCAGATCAACCGCATAGACAGATTGAGCCCTATCGGCACTGGTAGTAATGGTATGGGCGGTGAAACTCTCTGAACCATCATTCTCATACCAGGCAATCTTGGAATCAGCTTTTGATGCGGAAAGAACATCCATATCTCCGTCACCATCCAAATCTACCGCATAGACAGACTCAACATCGCTGGCACTGGTGGTGATGGTATAGGCGGTGAAACTCTCTGAACCATCATTCTCATACCAGGCAATCTTGGAATCATTTTCTGAAGCAGACAGCACATCTACATCCCCATCTCCATCCAGATCCACCGCATAGACAGATTGAGCATCATTGGCACTGGTGGTGATAGTATGGGCGGTGAAACTCTCTGAACCGTCATTCTCATACCAGGCGATCTTGGAATCATCGCCTGAAGCAGACAGCACATCCACATCTCCATCTCCATCCAGATCCACTGCATAGACAGAATGAGCCTCATCAGCACTGGTTGTTATAGTATGGGTGGCGAATGTTTGACTAATCACTACAACGGGGAATGACATTATTAGAAATAATAAGAAATACAGAAATTGTATTTTTTTACTCCACATAAATAACCCCATTGTAAAGATTAACTATGGGTATTTCATCCATATTGTTATCCGTCAGTCTGCAACTGTTTGTAAGAATTAATATTGTTTCAGCTTGTTGAGTTGCCGTAAAGTTTAATTGTACCAAGTCGCCTTCACCAGCGAGACCTTCCATGGTACCGGAAGCGACACTCAAACTCACTGTTATCAATCCATCATCTGTATCATTTTCAATAAACGAAAAAATGTCACCGTCAAAGACTCCCAGTGTAGATGAATCGGTTTCAATCAGTTCATAATTTTCATAAAAAAGAAATTCTGTATCGTATTCAATTTCTGCAAAAACACCCATAAAATTTGATACATCTTCTAATCGCAGATTGATCGAAAAATGCTCATTAACCTGTGTATGAATCTCAAGTGGATTCATAAGAATTGCCGGACCGATTATTTCAATTATTGAATCGTCTAAATCCGCAATTTCTTCAGACACACAGGATAATAATCCCATTATCATTAATGTTAAAAGAATACATTGAATTATATTCTTCATAATCTATTACTCAAGTGATATTTCCAATATGTTTATCGACCAAACAGCTCCCACTGCATATAAATAATTATTAAGTACTGATTCTTGTTTTTTCATTTCGTCAAAAGAAATCAACACTTTTTCTTTATCAGATTCAACCATATTTAAGTCTGTTTGGTTTTTAAATCTATCCAAGTCATTTAAATAGTGTGTGTGTTTACTATCGTAATCCATATATTCAACTGCCGTCAGATAACTGACACCTGTAGCAATGACCAAAAACAAAAGACCCCGCTTTGTAAATCCACGCACTATTTGACCGCTTCCAGGGATTACTGTCGATAAGGCAATCGCCGGTAATTTCGGTTTGGGTTTAAGATGAAATTTTAATTTTTTTGATTCTTCGGAGGTTATTTCAAACACATCCTGATATTTATTATAGCCGGGTTTTTCAATCATAATATTGTATGTACCTATGAAGTTTTGATAGTCTATTTGAGGGAATTTTCCGGCATATTTATTATTGATAAACACCTTTGCTTTAAAAGGATGTCCGGAAATAAGAATAGATCCTTTTTGGGGAATTAATTTTACATGAATCATTTTCTGCTCATCCAATGTAAAATCCTTTTGCAGTGATTCATATCCTTGTTTATGAAATAACAATGAATATTCATTTCTTTTTCTCAAATCGGGAACAGTAATAGGTGTTTCACCTAAAGCCTTATTATTTAATGCTACTACAGCACCAGCAGGTGCAGATGTAATTTCAACTGTTTGTCTCGAGGATACATAATCAATAGATGAAACGATCGATTTTGCAATTTTATTCATTCCTCCCTTTCGCAAAGTCCTTTCGGATTCATGAAAACTTTCAGATGCGATTATTTTTCCTTGAGAAACTTCTACAATATAAATATCGATGGATAGTTTGGTTCTCATTGTAACGAAACCTGCAACAATGAAGTCAGCACCTGACAATCTGCCGACTTCCTTAATACATTTCAATTGATCACAATCATTTAAATCAATATCAGTCCAAGAGACTATATCTATTAATTTTGATCTGGAAATAATAGAAAAATTCTCAATGTCTAAAATTTCTTTTTTAAGGGAATTATTGAATTGGGTATAGAACTTTTTCGACATTTTATTATCGGAAGGTGAAATATTGATTGCAATTTTTAGATTGGATGCATTAAGCATACTACCGGTAAAAATGGCAATGAAAACGGCAAAAATAAAGACTGTTTTATAGTTTTGTTTCATGAAAGGGGTATTGATATCTATTAATTTCAAACAAAATATATAAAATACACTACTTATGCATTTTCTTTTCCTCACTTATGTTTAGTTGAAGAACTTGATCTTCAAAACTGTTTTAGGGTGAAAGATTTTTTCTAACGACCATCCAACTTACTCCAATACTCAATTCATATAAAAGAACAAGCGGAATGGACATTAACATTAAACTTATGGGATCCGGAGGTGTAATTAACGCTGATAAAATCAAAATTATAATAAATGCATGACGGCGATAATGACGCATAAAGGGAGGAGTTAATAAACCAATCTTTGAAAAAATAAACACAAGGACAGGTAATTCAAAAA
>Ga0208894_1002530_pt1 | contig 9898 bp, 19 predicted proteins | sample ETNtaG_12_FD_185752 | JGI IMG/M metagenome (GOLD analysis project Ga0208894, IMG submission 185752) | Marine microbial and viral communities from oxygen minimum zone, Eastern Pacific Ocean - ETNP201306SV49 (SPAdes) (version 2) | ecosystem: Environmental > Aquatic > Marine > Oceanic ... | reverse complement strand
TTCTCCAACGAATGCCACGTTAGCATTTGCTATTGTATTATTTGATACAACACAACCACAGCAACAAAAAGCATTTCTTAGATTTTTTAACAATACAAGTGTAGCAGAAACTCCAGGTAGATGGGACAATAAAAATATTCCAGGATTTATACCTAACTTTAGTGCTTCTAGAAAAAGTACAGCAACAGGTATGCAACCTAGCGATATTTTTCAACATCATACAAAAAGTACTCCACTTGATACTAACCAAGTTATATCAGCTATTGACGGGAAACTTGGGAAAGAATATAGTGTACCAATTGCAGATATGGTTAAAACAAAACAGCTACCAACATTTGTTGCTCCAAAAGAAGTTGAAACAGCAATTAGAGATAACTTAGGCGAGTCAATAGGACCGATAGCTTTTATTTCTGATGCACAAGGAATCACTGGTGCATGGAAAGACGCAGAGTTTTTATTAGGTGATGCTAATTATAGTGACTGTAGTATGTTTTTTCCATCAGCACAAAATAATCCCTTATGTGATTCCTATTTAGTTGCCCCAAATGGTATGGATATTGGTATTAGTTCAAAAGGTAAAACTGGTGCAGATGCTAGTGCATCAAACTTATTTAAAGCTATCGAAACTTTAAAAGACAAAGATCCTAATAATGAAATCTTAACGAAACATAAAGAAACAATTTCTATTGTTGAAGACATTACTAAACTTTCAATGTATCAAGGTCCGATTGAATTAGCAAAAAAATATAATTTAATAACACATGATCAAGGGCATACTTTATACGAAATGATTAGAGAAAAAAGTCCAGCTCAAGATATTACTGAGTATCCAGATATGCAAAATATTTTTGATGCATATGGTTTTAAACAAGACGAAAAAAATAAACGTTTATTTAAATTAAGATTTGGACTACTAGCCAATGTAGCTAAAATAGTTTCTGAACATATTAATAATATGCCAGAATTCCAGCAAGGCGGAATTAAACTACTAAACCAATCTTCTATTGTGCAGGTATATACTAACACCAAAGCAAGTGATGGGAAGGTTGTTGTTACTGGCATGAAAACTGTTTATCCACCAAACTTTAAAGGCAGAATAGAATTAAACGGAGGCAAAAACTATACTGGTAATAATGCAACCGGAAAAATTGCTTTCACGTTTAAAAAATAATTTGGATTAAACGCTTCTCTAATCGTTTTAATTCACTAAAAGCAAACTTAACAAGTACTTCATAATTATAATCAACTATCTCTTGCATTTTATTATAATGCTTTGGCACTTTACTTAATAACTCTTCTGCTGTTGATACAAGCATATTTGAATATTCATCTGTAATATCCCAATTTGAATCGTACCCTTCATCTATAAAGTCATCAAACGTTTTAAAGCCGTTTGCACGAAGATGTGCTAATGCAGGAAAAGATGCTCTTATAACAAATGGTGATTTATTTAGAATTGGTCTGTATATTTTTTCTGTAAAGAATACAGAGTTATCAGTTTCGTGTGTTTCACAAATAAAACTTACAGTCGACTCGTCATATGCCTTAGTAGAGTTACTCCAACCTTGACTTGATATGCCTGATTTTAAATCAAATGTTTTTACATTGTCTATAGGACCTTGATGCTTTTTAACAAACTTTCTTAACTGCGGATTATCAGTTTCAAATGTTCCAAGAAAACTATACAATGTTGTATCTTTTAACTTACTCTTAAAGAATGCTTCTATTATTTTACGTCTTGAAGGCTTATTAACCTTTCCTAAAAGAAGATTGCATCTATTAGTTCTTTCTGATAATAGTTTATTACTTACAGGGGTAAGGAATGTAAGATGTCTTATTACTGCCGAAATTGCAAAGAAATCAATAAAAATTATACTTTCAAAATCTCGCATTCCGCTTTTATTCATCACAGTTAAAATATCTTCAGACTTTATACCATGTTGTTTTATGTCAGCTACTTTTTTAAAATATTTCTTTTCTTCTATACCATTTTCATATGATATGTCTACAATGACCTTTGTTGCAAGTTTTTTATTTTTTCTATAATTTATAACTCTTTCGGGTAGAATAGAATTTTCTATATTGCAATCTATTATAAAAAGTGTGCCGTTATATTTCTTTGCTTCTTTAGGAGTCTTAAGAAATTTTTCTTGTGGGAGTATTCCTGAGAGAAGATTACAATTTACATATCCAAATGCATCTTCAAATCCAGATTTATTAATTTCAAAAAATTTATAATCAATCATTAAATACCTGCAAGAATAACAATAATATAATATCCTAAATAATGAAACATTTGGTCAACCATATTTAATAACCAATACTTGCGATCAATTATAGTTAAACCAAAATATCCTCGTATATGGCTCTTAGAATAATCTGCATGCCAGTGTAGTATGTAATCAAGAAAGCCAAGTGCTACAGCGAGCTCTAAGGGCCCATATAACGCAAGTATAAGCATAGTTAACACACCATGCGGTATATAATGTTGTTGGTGTGCTTTCCATCCAAAGTAACGAAGTTTGATATTCCTAAAAGGTTGCATACCCAAATCAACTATGGCATGTTTAATCATTAATAAAAGAAATATTTCCAACTTATGTTCTCCGTCACTCTATTTAACCAAATAAAGTTCTTGACATATACTAAGTATGATAGTACACTATTGTTAAAAATAGATAAATTTATCTAGGAGTAAGTATGTTACATAAAATTAGTGAAGTATGTGATCTAATCGACGTAATACATAAGAAAAGTGAGCAATGTCGCAAGTTAAAATATCAAACCCCAAAGACACCTGAAAGAGATCAGGAAATTGATATGTTAATTGCCGACATTCAGTCAATGTGTAGACAAGTTGCTGAGGATAGACAACCCTACGAAAAAAGATGACTCTTAGGAGTCGCTGGCTTTGTTGTTGATAATCCAATAAAGCCTTTTAAAAATACAAAATGAGTGCTTAACGAATCAAACAATTCATTATTCAAGCCCGTTGTCATTTGACTATAACTAGATCTACCAATTTCTATATAATATTCAGTATTACCAAATTCGGGAAATACCCCTGTAACAAAAAGGCACGTATCACCTAGTTCTTTAGCGTTGCGACTAGATTTGATTGTGAGGTAAGATTCGGCAAAGGATTTTTTAGGCAAAAAATCGACATGGTCAACATGATGTGCCAAAAGCATAACAATATATGCTTCAATTTCTTCTGGTAAGCATACACCATTATACTCCTGAGTTTCTTTTATTACACGGTAAAATGCCGCTTGGTAAACGTCCCTCATACTATACTTATCTGTTTTTGGTAAACCGCACTATTAAACTGCTGATTTCATTAGATTTATTTGAAACTAAAAGCCATTGACATGTGACTTAAAGATGTTATAATAATACAATAACATATACGAGGTCTAATTATGAAAGTTACTGTTAGCGGCGGCACCAAAAACCAAAAAAAATACAGTAAATCACTGGCTTATTTTTGTGCTGGAAAATTAATGCACAAAAATCTAGCAGACAACATTAGTGTAAAGATTATTCTTCGAAATACACTACATAAAGATCAAAATAACTTAGGTACTGTTATATGGGAAGATGATAGTTACAAACCTCGTGATTTTACTATAGAAATTGATACTAGTGTAAGATTACGTAGAATTTTAGAAAGTGTAGCCCATGAAATGGTACATGTCAAGCAATTTGCTAGAGGTGAAATGCGGGATCTAATGATAGCTGAGAAAGTTTCTTGGTTAGGTGCTGATTATCACCGAAATAGCATGGATTACTATGATCAACCATGGGAAATTGAAGCTCATGGTCGAGAATTAGGACTTTTTATACGCTGGGCCGAGGAAAATAAACTAGGAAAGCGTCGCTGGACATGGGATCAATAAAACCACTAAATACACGTAACATGGCTACAAGAAAATACGATCAATATACAGTACAGGATAGAATAGACGCAAATCTATACGATAATGATATTCATTACTTGTGTGGTGAAATTAACGAAGAAACTGTGGCACCAGCTATTAAATGGATTTTGTCATCAAATTTACAGAAGAAGCCAAAACGTAAATTAAAACTTTACATAAACTCAACTGGTGGAGATTTGTATGAAGCGTTTGCTCTTATTGATACTATGCGTAACAGTTATCATCCAATTGGTACTGTTGGAATTGGTGCTATAATGAGTGCAGGCTTTTTAATATTTGCTATGGGCGAACATGGGCAAAGATATATTGGTAAGAATACGGGTATTATGAATCATCAACATTCAGATGCACTCGATGCCAAAATGCATGATATGAAAGCCCAAATGAAAGAGAATAACAACTGTGAATTAAGGTGTTTGAATATGTTACGTGAAGCAACTGGAATGCCATTATCTGAAGTACGTAAAAAATTAAATACACCAAGTGATCAATACTTTACAGCCAAAAACTTAATAGACCTTAAGATAGCTGACCAAATTATTTAAGTTTTCGGTTGACATTTAGAATTAACGATGTTATTATTATAATAACAATTAGGCAATTATAGCGAGGCAAACATGAAAACAACTACAACAGAACTACCAATACTTGATGTTTTAGCAGTATCATTTGCCGCACACAGAACTAATAATAATAGTTATTGCAAAGAAACTAGACGTTTTAGTGATAACTTAACTAAGTTTGCTAATAAAGAATTAATGAATTACAAATTACATCCAGATCAATTTTTACCAGAGGACTTTAAACAGTTTAAAGTTACAAAGGCAGATAGAAAAACAGCAAAAGAGGCAATAGACTGGCTACAAAAAGATAATGCTTTAAATGTTATTGCAAATACATTATCAGATTTTATGCACTCAGTAATGCATTATATTTCAAGTGATAAAGTAGGTGCTAATACTTACGGGGTTGTTGCCTGCGTTCCTAAAGTATATTTTGAAGGCTCTAAAAAGAAAACTCTTAAAAAAGAATTAAAAACTAGTTTCGGTGAAAGCAAACATATTGGAACAGTAGGCGAAACTATACAAGGTATGTTTACTCTTAACGAAACAAGATTTATCGAAAAATACAGTTGTAATGTTTTCAACGGATATATAGAAAGTAACCTTGTAAGTTTTTTTAAAAATATTGATCAAACGCAAGTAGTACCAAAAGAAGGAACAACATTTAAAATTCAAGGCAAAGTTAAAAGATGCGGTAATAACTTTATTACAAAATTACCAGAAACACAATTAAATTATGTAAGATTTAAAGTTGATAATAAATAAAAGTAATAACATGAAGTTCGACGATATACAAAGAAAAATGACTACTGGCACAGGAGCTGAAAAATGTCTGAAAATGCAAAGTGGAAAGAACCCGACTATATTACAATGGATACTGCCCTTGAAGATGACGACTGGGGCCTTATTATTACTGCAAGTGGAGACCTTAAAGGATTATATATTCCAAAAGGCAAAGAAGAAGAGGAAGTCCCAATTGCGATACAAGATATATGCGAATCGTTTTTTGGAGTCGATTGGGAAGACAATGATAAATTTCAAACAATACATTAAACTAGGAGGAATATGGAAGTAATCGTAAGAAATGGTAATGTTGAAAAAGCATTACGTGTTCTAAAGAATAAGCTAAAGAAAGATGGTCTTATGACAGAACTACGTGAACGCCAACATTACGTAAAACCAAGCGAGAAACGAAGGCTTGCAAAAAAACGTGGCATTAAACGTGTCGCGAAAGAACAAGCTAAACGTGATGCAATGTCGTAAATTTTATGCAAACATTTAAAGATAATGTTAACAAGTTCTTTAAGTGGGTTAAAGGTACAGAACTAGTTGAATTAGACCATATTGATGCTAGTGAAGATCCTGTTCGCCCCGAACTAGATGTTGAATGGCGTACAAGTTACGGACGTAAAATGTACGGCTTAAAGTACGAAGACAAAATTGAAGGTATTATTTGTGTAGCATATACAAATGATGTACCGCATAGTGTTAAAGAATTAGACTTAATGAGTCAAAATGCTAATCTCCAAGATAATGTTAATACTGTCGTTGCTTATACCGTATGGTCACGTAAAAGAGGCGCCGGCAAAGAAATAATTGAAAAATTTAGAGAATTTGTTAAAACTAATAATCAAATTAAAACACTAGTAACCCTTTCACCCCTTACTCCAATGGCAACGCACTTTCATATACGCAATGGTGCGAAGTTAAGAGATATTAATCCAACAACACAAAACTTCGAATATGAATTATAACCTAAAAAGGAATATTTAATATGAACCAAATTGGTGAGTCAAGTTTCGATACACATTGTGAAGTTACAAATGAAGAAACTGGTCAAACAGTTACAGGAGAAGTACATAACTTTAAAGATAAGCACTTTTTAAGTGTAGTATTAAATCGAGCTGTTGAAATTAAATTAACATACAATCCTCGATCTAAAGTTTACTACGGAAGTAAAGGCGGGATGGATTTCGTATCAAATGGTCCTGTAGAACATATAGCTCATGTTAGGAGTCGCTAATGGATATCAAAGAAACAATAGCAGACATGAAAGGCATTCCGACACAAGATGACCTTATCGATGCATTAAAAGAAAAAACAGCAGTAGTTACTTTTTTAAAGTTAGATGGCGATGAACGAATAATGACTTGTACTAAAAGTCTCAAAATTATTCCGGAAGAAAGCCATCCTAAGACAGATAAAAAAGTTAAAGAAGGTAATGTTAATGTTTGGGATCTAAACGCCAAAGGTTGGAGATCATTTAAGTATGATAGAGTACAGAAAGTAGAAATTAATGAAGCCTAAATTTATTGATGCATACATGGATGTTGCAGAAAGATTTGGGAAACTATCATCTGCAAGACGATTAAATGTTGGTGCTATTATTGTTAAGGATAATCGAATTATTTCTATTGGATACAATGGTATGCCTACTGGTTGGGATAATAACTGCGAAAACGAATTAACTGAAGGCAAATTAAAATCTAAACCTGAAGTACTTCATGCTGAAACAAATTCCATCGCCAAATTAGCACAATCAAATGAGAGTGGATTAGATTCCACATTATTTGTAACACATAGTCCCTGCTTAGAATGTGCTAAATTAATCTACCAAAGCGGGATTACTACAATATACTACAAACACGAATACAGAAGTAAAGAAGGAGTTGATTTTTTGGAAAAGTGTAAATTAAACGTTCACCAGATTGAAACCATTGCTTAGAGCAGAGGTTGATGTTGTACTTAAGAACCATCCTATTGATAAGTACGACTTAGTTTTTGTTTTAACATATATGCTTAGAAACAAACTAGCCACCGGTCCAAATCATGCATTAACAATGCTAGAAGATCCAAATTTCGATCTGGACGAATTGTCCAGAAAAATGTCTCAAGGACCAGAGACAGAAATAAGTATTAACGATGACGAAGACAATAACGAAGAAACATAATGATTTTCCAGGGGAACTAATTACGATTAGTGTTTTAGAACGTGAAATAGCATATTATAAAACATTGATACGTGATCATGACACCGGTCATATTCATACTAGTATTAGATTCCTACAAGAAAGAGTAAATCATTTAAAAGGTGAATGTGGCCCAGCAGATTTTTAATGCCCCTGTAGCTCAGTTGATAGAGCACCTGATAATCAGGATGTCGGGAGTTTGAATCTCTCCGGGGGCTCCAATTATTTTTGAGAGGAAGATATGGAAGTAAAACAGAAATTACCTGAATTTCCACGAGATGGATCAATAGATGAAACTAATGGTCAGGCTGTTTTTAAGTGGATATTAAACGAAATGAAAACTGGCACTATTGGCTGGATGAAGTTTAATATTATGAGTATTAAGGCTCCATCTTTTATTCCATTACCGTGGCACCATAAAGGTCGTATTGAAACAGAAACTTTGTGGATGTCACACCGAGAACTATTTACAGACAACAATGGAATTTCAGAATATATTGCTAAAGATGATGAGGGATGGAAACCATGGGAAAATTTTCCTGCACCAGAAATGTCGGCTTATTTAAATGAAGAACTTCCAGTCGAAAGAATTGATCATGTTCGATATACACGTATGCCTCCAAAGTCTACTACTGTTTTATATGATCCTGATAAAGATCTAAAAATTGAAAATATTGAAACAGATAACTTAACACTATTAATGACTTTAGTAATGCCAAATACAAAAAAATGTGTAGCAGAAGTTGAAGGATTTGACGCATTAGAGCTAAAAGAAGGTGTAGTATATTTTTTAAATCCATTCCGAAAACACGTATTAAAAAATAATTCCGAACTAGATAATTCAACACAATTAGATATAAAAGTAAAACTAGGTAATCAATGTACACCATTTAGTGATGTACTTACTAGAAGTTACTTCCAAGAGATAGGACACATGCACAAATGAACAACGGACCAGGAGCAGGGTTTTGGATAGACTCAACAGCAAGTAATCGACCATTCTTTTATGGTGTAAGAGATGTCTTAACAGATGATTTAATTAAACAACTAGATGACTTTGTAGAAGACCAAAATCTTCTACAACAAGGCAAAGTAGTATTAGAGAAGGATGAACCACAAGATTCAATAGACCAACATAGAATAACAGAAATAGCTTGGATTGATACTAGAACCAATGGACAAGTATACGATAAGCTAACCGAAGTAGTTCATTTTGTAAATAACGTTCATTTTAAATTCAATCTTTCATATATTGAAACACTCCAATATAGTGTATATCCACCAACAGGCCACTATAGATGTCATACGGACGCGGCACTTAAAGGGTTTAATGGGTTTGGTCGAAAGTTAACTTTCTCAATCGGTTTAACTGATCCTAGTGAATATGAAGATGGCGAACTTGAGATTTGGACAGGTGGTGATAACTTTAAATGTAAATTAGATAAGGGCGAAGCATTATTTTTTCCGTCTTGGATCCCTCATCAAGTACATCCAGTTACAAAAGGCACACGCAAAAATTTAATAGGCTGGGTACATGGACCCGATTTTATATAATTGGTTAACTAAAGGTTGACTTCTCTCATTAATTATCGTATAATAATAAAACTTGAACAGTACAAATAATTGTACTACTTATATAAGGAGGCTCAATAATGAAGCAGACAATTCAAGATAGTGTACTAACCGCACTCAAAAACGGTTCAGAACTAACTAGCAAAGAGATCGCCGGCAAATTTAAAGCAGGCAATCCTCAGGCAGTTATCCAGTCACTAAGGTTTTCAGGTCATGCTGTTTATCTTAACACTAAAAAGAACGGTATTAGAAAATATCGTCTTGGTAATCCTAGCAGAGCAGTTGTAGCCGCAGGTTACAAAGCACTTGCTACATCAACTAAGTAAATTTTAGCTTAGTGATCACAAATGGACGGCTTTCGGGTCGTCCATTTTTTTTTTGAGTAAATAGTTAGTGATGAAAATTTTTACCATATTATTAGTAATCTTACTTATAACCTCTTGTACCGAAACCACTGAATATATCAAAACATGCGAAGTAAAAACTTACCTAGATTATAAGGGCGGAGTTTCAACACGAGAGATTTTTGATAATAATTCAATTCGTGTTGGTACACATTGTCCTTTTTAACTTGACAAAAGCCAAAAAAGAGTATACTGTATAGTTGGACCTGTAGTTCATCTGGATAGAACACTCGGTTGCGGACCGGGAGGCAGGAGGTTCGAGTCCTCTCAGGTCCGCCAATAAGTGCGAATCCCTTCGGGTCCGCCAAAAAGTGTGAATCCTGTCAGGCACGCCAAAAAAGAGGTTGACTTTGATTGATAACGATTGTATAATGTATATAATAATTAGGCAATAGAGAGGCAAATAAATGAGAACACAACCACAAAATATAATTGAAAAACTAGAAGCA
>Ga0208894_1002525_pt1 | contig 9913 bp, 8 predicted proteins | sample ETNtaG_12_FD_185752 | JGI IMG/M metagenome (GOLD analysis project Ga0208894, IMG submission 185752) | Marine microbial and viral communities from oxygen minimum zone, Eastern Pacific Ocean - ETNP201306SV49 (SPAdes) (version 2) | ecosystem: Environmental > Aquatic > Marine > Oceanic ... | reverse complement strand
ATCAGGAGGTAGTAAATCTTCTGTGAAGAATGTCTGTAACTTTTCAGGGGCACCTTCTATTTGACCCCAGTCATCTACCAAATCATCTAGAAATAGCCAAGCGAGAAGGATCAAGAAGATGCCTGAGAAAATTAATTTCTTATTGATTGGAATCACCTTCCTCAATCAATTTATTATCGACGATTCGCCAGATTCTATCAGCGATTTCAATGGCTCTCTCTTCATGATGCTCTATCAAAACTAATGTCGCACCAATTTCGTCAACTATCTTTTTAGTAGCTGCAATAATAGATTTCACATTGTCTTTATCTAATTCTCCTAAAAATTCATCTGCAAGAATAATTCTAGGTCTTTGGGCAAGAGTTCTTGCTATTGCTACACGTCTTTGTTGACCACCTGAAAGAATTCTAACTGGCTCATCAGCAATATCTTCTATTTTCAACGCCTTCATGGCATTATCTACGTCGTTCTTTAAAGAACCATCAAGAGGATACCAAGAAGGATACCATTTTGAGCGTCTAGTTCTGGCTCCAAGAGCGATATTACTTCGTACTGAAGAATGTCTAACTAAACCAAGTCTTTGGGGAATGTAACCAATTCCCCCTCTCTTAGGATAATTGTGAAATATCTCTCCTGAAAGTGGCCTAATTAAACCAGCAATAGTTCTCATCAAAGTGGTTTTTCCTATTCCGGATGACCCCATAATTGCTATTGTATCTCCGGGATATATTGTTTTATTAATATCACAGACCAATGGTTTGTCATAGCCAATAGACAGACCTCTAAGAGTCACACTCTCAGAGTCCATCTGCTGAACTTCATCACCGCCTCGAGAGGGGGGTTTGTCGACTACCAAGCAACCATCACCATGACTCCGTAGAATTATTCTATTTAGAGCAAGTAGGTCATTATTGTTCAGAAGTCTCAGCATCAGTGATACCGTACTTATCTGCAGAATGATAATACTCGGAGAGTCCTGGAACTGAGCCTAAAAGATCAGAATAACTTGCTAGATGATTTTGGCTGTTTCCAGCTTTCAATCCATAACCTTTCGAAGTTACTGAAGATAGAATCTCTCCGCCACATTGGTTCATAGGAATATCAGCAACTTGGTGGGTTACCATGTTGTAACATCCTGTGTAATTTTGACCACCCATAGGGTAGTTTTCAATCCACATCTCATCATTCCAACTTAGCATTGCATTCAATATTGCATTACGAGTATGTACGTCTAAAAGTTCAGGGTTATACATTACCGGATGGCTTGGAGATTGACCGAATGATGGCAACTGAATGTATTGATCCATTGCAAGACACCAGGCTTCATTTTCTGATGCATTATCATCACCACAGTACTTTTCAGGGGTACTGAAATCATCACCCTTAGCAAAAGCAACATCTCCATATCCTTCACTCAGGCACTCAATAGCACCACCATATCCGGAGTATAGGGCACCAGAATCAGGAATTGATGCTGGATTTCCATTACTTGCCGAGCCATCGAAATGGTTGTCAATAGTCGTTCTAAGTGAGTTTACATCTGTATTATCTCCTACAGGAGTAACATATCCGTTCTTAATTAGATATCCCATCGGCATCAACATTCCAGCAGATTTTAGCCATCCTGTGTGACAAGAGGTCTTTCCTGCCATTAATGCGAATGGGTCTGTTGAGTCATCTCCATCTAAGTGAGCATTGGCAATATCTGAGCCATTTAGAACCCATGCTGAAGCATTGTAGTGTGTCGCTCCTTCCATGGTTGTGGTTTCAACAGCTAATACAGAAAGTCCGTATTGTTTCCATCCAATCCATGCTGGTCCGCCTTCCATGAATCCAATATCTGCATTTCCAAATCTTAATGCTTGAATAATCATCCCTTCAGATGAAACATCATACAAGTTAACATTCACTCCAAGGTCTGATGCAAGTCTATCTGCCATTCCTTGTGCATTTGCATTTGCACTGGCATCATCTGCCAAATAGTAAGCGATATTTATTGTAGATTTTATTGGCGCAGTTTCTGAACCATTTGTGAAAGCATTACCATACTTACTAGAAATACCTGGGATGTTTAGAAGCGCTGCTCCATATGTTCCCAAATGTGTTTCAGCATCGGTAACAATCATAGCATCTGTACCTAGGACATTGTTTAGAATTTCTAGGCCATTGGTATCATCTTTCATTGCTACAAGTGCATCTTGAATCAAGGTCACTTTGTCTGCTGCGAGGACATCACTGTTATACATGACAGAGTGACTAGGAGATGATCCAAATTTCGGTAAAGCGACATATTGGGTCATGTCTAAACACCATGCTTGATTCAAGGTTGTATCCTCATTATCACAATATGAAGCAACTGTCGAATCCTTAGCAAAGGCTACATCTCCATATCCAGCACTCAAACATTCTACGGCTCCACTATATCCTGAGTACAATGCGCCACTTTCTGGAATAGAAGCCGGGTTTCCAGCACCTGTACTTCCATCAAAATAATTGTTGATTGTTGTCCTAAGAGTCTCTGTATCTGACATATCTCCCTGTACAGTTACATATCCGTTACCAATCATGTAACCCATTGGCATTAGCATACCTGCTGATTTCAACCAACCTGTATGGCAAGAAGTCTTACCAGCGAGTAGTGAAAAAGGATCTGTAGAATCATCATTGTCAAGATGAGCTATTGCCATTTCTGAATCTGCTTTGACCCAAGCATGAGCATCATAGTATGCACGACCGTCACTTTTGGTATCTGCTGCCATAACGTCTAGATCATATGCATTCCAGCCAACCCAAGCAGGTCCACCATCTATATTCATTGCAATGTCCGCATTCCCAAATCGAAGCGCTTCCATTGCAATACCTGAACTTCCAACATCATATAGAGATACATCCATGTCTAACTTATCACAGAGGTAATCCGCTATTTGTTGCGGGTTAGAAAGATCTGTATCGGTTAGGTCTTCTTTTATCTCATAGGCGATTTTTAATTCATCGCCACTACAATTATCGCTTGATGATGAATCATCATCACTGCCAATACATCCCGCCATAGCAGTTGTCAACATTAATAGTACCATTAAGCTCGATTTCGCAAATTTTATTTTCAACATTTTAATCACTCTTTTAGGGTAGCCGAAAAGTGCTCGATATATAACTTTTAGGACGCCCTAAAAAGTCAATAACTGTATGTCTTACTCGACTTTGACTTCACTAATGCCTTTCACTACTTGGTTTAGATACCGAACATGGACTTCTAACGAACAAGTCGCACTACAGATGTCAAACCCATTCTCGGAAAGCAAAATAACTTCATCATGCCTCCAAACTGTACTGTTATTTGACGAAATAATGCAATGCGACTCCTTGGTCAAATCCTCATTGCTAACAGCAGGAGAATCAGAATCTCCAATCGTTGAAATAATGAAGGAAATATATCTTGATTCATCATTGGAGTTATAGTAACTTAGAAATTGTATTTTGTAAAAAATATTACTTTCGTTTACTATGTAGGTTATCTCTTTTGGTATGACTCGATGAACTGAGAGATCATAGTCATACCATTCTAATCTAGAATCGGATGTTTCGGTTGGCTCTCCAGTTGGAATAGTATTGACATTTTGAAATTCTTCATTTGATGTATATCCAGAAAGATTTTCACCTAAGAATACATCGGTTTTTGAAAAACTAATACTATAATTGCTATCATTGGTTTGTTGCATATTAGAGAAACTTAAGAAAATGAAATCATCTGAATTTGAATTGGCCTCAATTGTAAAACTATTACCATCTGAGTTTAGTTTAGTTTGGATAACTCCATCGTGAGTCATACTAGAAGTAAGGCCGCTTTTTGTACAGTCATAGGTATTATCGCCATGTTTAATAGACATAGTTAACTTAGACCATTCGAGGTTATCTTCACCGTATGAAAATGATAATTGTAGCAAATTATCGGATGTTTGATTTGAAACATTATCAGAAAAATCTTCAGATAATATCTCATTCTCAGTGGTCAACTCTGCTGAATAATTCGACACTAGAAAATACCAAACGCCCCCTCCAATGACTAATGTAACCAAAATACCGGCTAATAGTCGCTTTAACCGATTTGACATGATACTTGCCCTCTTCTGTAAACTATAAACATTGGTTGTCTAAGAATATTCAAATTTAATTAAATTTCGCGAGTATTTACAAAATATCTAACATATATCATGCCTAATAAACCAATGAATAAAATTGCAATAGAGCCCATAGCATGCTTATCTGCACCATCCCATGACTCCATATCAAATAATGTTCCATCACCTTTAGTTGAAACAAACCAAACCAAGTATGCTGAAATTGTAGTCATCACACCAACCATCGCCATAATGATGAATTTTACATGTTTGGGTAGTGATTTGCCCGTAGCGTAGTAATCAAACATCTTATTGCCGAAGAATTTATTTGTTAAAGACCATCTAAACAATTTTTCATTTGATAATGAAAACAAAAATGCAGCCGGAACAGCCCAAGATACAGTTGGCCAACCTGGAATAAATATTCCAATGAAAGCAAATAAAGTGAACAGTGAACCAAGTGATTGGTAAATGAGACTCTTGACCCAGTTACTGGAAACACAATACTTTTCGACTACTGAATCAATAGTCAAAAGTTGTTCGCCCATATCGTGGCGTAAGAATCAACATTATCAATGATATGTATATTTTCACTGTACAAAAAGATTTCATTTCGATGAAATCCATTGAGATACAAGAGTCTCAGCAAACCGGTCTTGCTGAATACCAGTATGACTTATTGGCCTCACTACAACTAACAAATCTACCTCGCCACCCCATGTACCTGATGCTGCACAAAGAACCTCTCCAACCTTAAATCCATCAATATTTGAACTTAAGGTTAGACTTCTTAATTCATAGAGCCTTACATCTAAGTTGTACTCATTTTTTGTGTCAGAATCAACATATCTGTGTTTGTCTGCTGAAATTATCTCTACAAGTTTCATTTCATCTGAATCCAAGTTTAGAGGTATTTGCTCATCCAATAATTCAACTGCTTGTTTTAACCGGGACTGTTCCAAATTGAAAATTTCTGCTAAATCTAGGGATGTAGAGCCTGAAGCAAATTGACTGAACTGATGAGGAGTGCGTAATTTCAACGACTGAACAATTTCTACATTCAATCCGCTATCTGAAGGAAGCATAACCCATGTGTATTGATTACCAGAGGGATATAATGGTGCGTTTGGGTTCTCCTTGAGTAAAGGTTCACCCCATTGTGAAGGGGAGATAGGCTCAGAGGCAGGAATAAAACCTCCCGCAAATAAAATCATACATAGAGAGAGAATAACATAAACTCGTGTTCTGCTAAATTGTTTCCATGAGTGCCGCCCTGCTGGGCTAAGTAAAGACAACAGTAATATTACTGGAATTATTATGAATAAACCCCAAGGCACTATCCACAATAACAAAATAGAGACTACTAAGGTTTCAATTCCATATTCACCTATTATCTCATTTCTATCAAAATCTAGACCCTCTGATTTAGTTTTCTTCTTGTTATATTGAACAAGCCCTGCGACTAGAGTAAAAAGTACGAGTGTTGTAATTACACCACCAATCATTTCGACCCTCGACACTGGACATATGTCCTATTGAAAGAGGCTTTCGTAATATCTAGTATTGAACGGTAGATTGTCAAATGATAACTTCAAGGCCAAACCATGTCGGATGTAGTGTTAGAGTTGAAGGATGCTGCGTTCAGGCATTCAATCTCTTCACGAAGTTTATCCAAACCCTTTGGGAAAATACAAGGAACAGGCATTTATTCAATCAATCTTAAACTCCGCAAAGGCCAGATTTTAGGCTTAGTAGGCCCCAATGGTGCTGGTAAAACTACCTTGATGAGAGTTCTAGCAGGTATTTTTCCAATTCAAAAAGGCGAGATAATGTATGGTGATTCAAAAACAAATCCACTATTACCAACCTCCGAATTGACACTCCGTTCTGTAGTTGGCCACATGCCTGAACAAGTCCGATGGCAAGGTAAAGTATCAGTAAAAAGAACATTAGAAGATATTGCTGAAATGCAAGGTGTGGCCTATCGTGTCGATGGAATTCTTACAATAGTTGGACTATCTGAGATGAAAGATTCACAACTGGATCAACTTAGCCAAGGAATGAGACAAAGATTAACTCTTGCAACAGCATTGCTAGGTTCACCAAAAATACTCCTTCTCGACGAGCCATTCAACGGCCTAGACCCTGTAGCAATTAGGGCATTTGAACAATTATTACAAGAACTCGCTATGAAAGGGGTTTCAATAATTATTTCATCCCACAGAGTCGCAGGAATGGTACACATTGTCGATAGATTAGCATTGCTCCATAAAGGGCAATTACTAATTGAAGGAACGTTAAAAGATATAGAAAATGAATTTGAATTAGATAGTCGTATCGAAATTCAAGGCCCTGGTAAAATACCAGATTTCGAAAAAATATTGCAAGGTTCAATCTCTATTTTAGAATCTCAAAATACAGAACATGGCTGGACAGTAATAATTAGAACTAAAGATGATAGTTTACTGAAGAAATTAGTATCCTCAAATATTGAGATTAGTACTTGGAAAGTCAAGGACGCGGATATCGTGGAAATGATATGTGCAGCAACTGGGCAGGATTTAGATGAAATTGGATTTGGTGTTGTATCTTCGACAATGATGCCTTACAAGAGCCGCGGTGAGGAAGAATGAGTGATTTCAAGAAAATCAGAAGTGTCGCTATGAGGCATTTTTCAAACAAACTCTTCTCTGTGAGAATGGCAATAATGTTGCCAATATTGATTCTTTTCATTCCCGGCATGGCATGGGGATTTTCTGACCCGAAAGTCATGTTACCTGGAGGGATAACACCCTCTTCGGCAACAGAAGTAATGTTCTATACTAGCTTGGGCATTGTGTTTGGGGCAACGATGTGTGCTGTTCTGTTATCTTTTGATGGAGTAAGTAAAGATAGAGCAAGTGGCGTTTTAGAAATTAAATTATCCCAACCAATGCAACGCTCACATCAGTCGGTGGCGTTGGTAATTGGGCATTGGTTAGCAATACTAGTACCAACATGGGTTCTGTGGGCTATTTCTTTTGTCATCGTTAACTATCGTATGGGTGATTGGCCAAGTCTCCTAGACGGGATAGTTTCTTTCTCTTCCGTTGCTTTAATTTTATTGTGGTATGTTCTTTTCTCACTAATAGCCTCTTCACACGCTAGAGAACAAGGAACGTCAATCGCATTTGGCATTGGGATTTGGTTCCTGTTCACTTTCCTTTGGGCTCTAGTAACTACCATGGTCGCATTTGCTTCAGGAGTTTCAATTGGAGAAGAGAATGACCCAAAATGGATTGATTTAGAAGGAATATTAGATCTATTTTCACCAAATGGAGTTTTCCATCATTTACTTGAAACGCGTTTAGACGATGCTGAAAGGGGCGTGTCTCCACTAATTACATGGACTGTAGCGTTAATTTGGTCGATTTTACCTTGGTATTGGTTTAATTCTAGAATGAATACAATACAGCCATAAACCGAAATTTACCATTCACAAAGCCGAAGAGTATTAGACGAGCGGAGATTAGGCAACGATATGGCAGGAAATCGTTTCGCTGTACGTTCCAGCGCATTTGGGCTAATCATTTTGATGATTATGATGACTCTCACTCCACTGGCAGAAGAGTTTCAACTTGATGAAAATGAAATAATGAAAGCAAGTGGAAGACAACTTGATGATATAGATTGTTCAGGTTATACATTTGAAGATTTATTTGACTATAACTTTGCTCTATTCAATATAGATATTGAAGATGATTGGGCTACTTCAAGCATGGATGCAACCGCATATGTTAATGGAAGTAATTCTGCAACTGTGAGAGAAAATCTCGACAGCCTTTTCGATGGCGCCCCTGGTGGGAACAATTCTTGGCTAAGTACTGATGAAAGAGAAGCGGTCAGAGAGATTGGTCCAAAGTGTATCGAAGACATGGACACAAGACTCGGACTACGTGAAGGAATTCCTCACCGTGGCGGGGTTGATTGGAATGATTTTGAATTTGTAGAAGAGGGCATTGCTCTAGATGAAGTTAATTTGGTACCCAATGGCCACTCCGAAGAACGTAATTGTCAAAATCTACTAGCCTCTTCAAATTGTACTGAAGTTCCAGTAACTGTAACTGATGACCTTCAAATCTCACTATTTGTTAAGAACGGGGAATCTCATAATATGAGATTCAATCAACTCCCAAATCAAGGTGACTCAAACTTCACTCTCGCTTTGAATGTAACAAATATGACAAATGCGAATCTAATGCTAACTTTCCCAGTTCTTCAAGGACTAAGAATTGCAAATTTCAGTATGAGGGATGATGGAGTAGAGATAAATTCCTTTGAGCCTGAAGAAATATATCTTCCAGATGGCCGCCTAAGAGTCAGTCAACAGGTAGATTATGACAAAGCAGATTGGCCTATTGGAAGAAATCTTTTCATTGATTTCACCACATCGCCCCCTGAATCCAATGATATTCCACAGTGGACCGGTGCTGCTCCAAGCGATAACACGATCATTCCAATAATGAACGGTGGAGAATACTCTGCTGTTTTAGGAGATGTAATTAGCACATGGGCTAGTGATACAAATGGTTGGAATTTAGAGTGTACATTTGCTGACAGTGGTTGGTCTTCAAGTCAAAATCAAGATGGTGACCTTCTGGTTACTTCACCTTCTGGCACTGCTACAACTACTGCTGAATGTGCAATTAAAGACCCATTTGGCGCTCAAAACAACGATACTCTCACATTCACATTTGGCCAACCATTCACTGCGACAGGTGAAATTACCGATGGAGAAAACGTTGACTTCACTCTCACCCCTACTGGACTTGTAAGCGAACTTAGCGTATCAGCACATGCTCATCAAATGCAAATCATGGGTACTACGAGAACTATTTCAATTACCAATGCACCTGCAACAATATCACTACCTATGGAAGGACTTAGACCTGGCAGTGTGATGGTTATGGGTGGTGCTCAAAATAGCAATATGCTAGATTTTAATTTCATGCTAGACTTTGGACTAGAAAAAGTAAGTTTGCCCCCGGTCCTAGAACTCAAGGTTAACTTTGATGGAAAGAATGGTACATGGGATGCTAGTGGATTGAAATTTACTTTGAAGGGTGAAGTAATCGACCCTGATGGAGAAACCGTCTCGCTATCTTTGACCTTGTGCGAATCTACGGCTTCTGATTTCACTAGAGTTGGAAAGAACTGGGAAATCGATGTCTCAATTGCTACTTGTGTGCAACAACAAATTACCGTATATGATGTAACTATAACAGCAACTGATGAATCTGGAGTGGAAAGTTCTCTTACTGTAAATGTAAAAGACCCTTATGCAAATGATGACAACTCACAGATAATTACCGACGACGATAGTGGAGATTCTGAAAGTTCAGGACTACCTAGTGTTTCCTTGATGGCCACATTAACCGTAACTCTACTGGGTGCTGCATTCGCTCGAAGAAAACTGGAATGATTCACCTCAATACAACAAAAAGTGATTAACATGTTTTCCGGTACCATAGACTCTATGAGCCATGAAGGTGGCTTGCTTCTTTCTTTTGGAGGTTCTTCACCTGCTCTTGATTCCATAATTGTTCGAGCATCTGATGGAGTCTACATCGGTAAGATAGACGGAGTATTGGGTAATACCGAATCTCCAATGGCTCACGTTGGTCATATTGACCGTAAATTAGACTTAAATTCCCTTGTTGGAGAAGAAGTTACTATTCGTGCAAAAAAACCCCGAGAAGAAAGATATCCTTCACCTCGAGACAGAGATTCCAGAGATAGACGAGGGGGCGACCGAA
>Ga0208894_1002513_pt1 | contig 9943 bp, 7 predicted proteins | sample ETNtaG_12_FD_185752 | JGI IMG/M metagenome (GOLD analysis project Ga0208894, IMG submission 185752) | Marine microbial and viral communities from oxygen minimum zone, Eastern Pacific Ocean - ETNP201306SV49 (SPAdes) (version 2) | ecosystem: Environmental > Aquatic > Marine > Oceanic ... | reverse complement strand
TGACCCGCTGCGATGTAGTGTATCCCGGCAAGTCAGTGTAGCTCAGCTGGTTAGAGCACAGCATTCATAACGCTGAGGTCGAGAGTTCAAGTCTCTCCACTGACATTGAATTTCATTCGAGGAATACCTCGATCATCAACAGACGGCAGAGAGCTGGTAGGAACCCTCACACCTTTTATGAGTTCTGGCTCCTACGCATTGAAGTCGGTGGGTCAAACACCTTATGAATAATGGCATTAATTTGTTAACTGTGTTTTATTAGCTCGACTAGTAAAAAAGTTTTTCATTGCCAAAGCACCTTACTGGATGCCTTTTCAAAACCTTTGAGTATGACTTTTTTCATTCTTGGCGGACCCATGCAGAGCGGCTAATTCATGTAATTCCATAGTTATGTGGCCTGAAGATAAAAACCAGTAGCACCCTTGCCTAGCTGACATTGAAACGCTAATTTTTGCTCGAACTCCTGAAAAGTGATCAGCTCAGGAGTGCAGGAGTCTGCTTCATGCCAATAAAAATGCTGATGCCGCTTATTTCAACCATCGCAACGCCAGCTTTTCTAATTGGGACTATCAATGCCCTACCAAGTCAAGCCAGTAAATTACACGCTGTAGCTTCATTTCCTTCACTACCGCCGATTCTCCCCGATATTCAGACCCATATCCATCTATGGGTCAAACTAGCCAAGCCAACAACCATTAATTCGATAGCAGATAAGCTTGGCCTATCCAGGACAATGCTCTCAGATCTCAACGAAATCCCTGCAGCATCACACATAAAATCAGGAAGCTGGCTACTGCTACCTGCCACAACACAAGGTAGATTACAGCAGATTAAATCCATAACTCAAGCATCTATTCGTCACACGCCACCGCCCATCACTTCCCCTTTACCACCGTCAAGCTTGGTGAAGTTCCGGAGCGGTGACTCCATTGCTGCGATTGCCAGACAGCATGGAATCACCATTGACAAGATACGCAAACTTAATCCTAGTCTCGATTTAAAGAATTTGACTATTGGTAGCAAAATCCGTGTAGACAAGTCAACTCACACCCTCTCAGCTATCAGACCAATTAGTATTGATAAACCTATCTGGCCTGGCCTGTCACGTTTAAATAAATTAAATCAATACTCACAAGCAGGGGGCACCGATGATTTTATCTGGCCCACCAAGGGTGTATTGACATCTGGATTTGGTTGGAGGTGGGGAAGAATGCATCAAGGAATAGACATAGCCAATAAGATTGGTACAAACGTTTTCGCCTCAAAAGACGGCATAGTTACCTATGCCGGCTGGAAGGGGGCATATGGATATCTTGTTGAAATATCACATGCAGACGGAGATTTAACTCGCTATGCACATAACAGCAAATTGCTTGTAATAAAAGGTCAGATTATTCCTCAAGGCATCACAATCGCAAAAATGGGTAGCACAGGTCGCAGCACAGGTCCTCATCTCCACTTTGAGATAAGAAAGAAAAGCGGCTCACCAATAAACCCAATAAATCACTTACCCTTAAAAACTGCCACAACATTTTCAAATCTTGACTATTGCTATCATCCCGAAGGAGATGCTCATGTCCATCATGGATGAATTTATATTTATAAACCAGTCAGTTTATTCACATGTGCATCATTACATAAAACATAACTTTCACAGACCTCGATAAAAATACTAAAAAAAATTGTTCACTAGTATTTATCATTTACATAACGGATAACTGCAGGCTGTTCCGCTCACATCTTGTTTAAATAGAAGCAAAATAAATATTATCAACAAGCGGTAACTTTAAACTATAGCAATAGATACTTCTTGTTTTAAACTATAAAAGCTTCTCATTTAAAATATACTGGACTTTTTTTAATCAGCTAAAGCATGGCTTCTGGTATATTTCTTTGGCTATTTCATGAGTTGAATTTAATCAAAAACTACTATAAGGTGAAATTGGTAATAATAGTCAAATGTTATCTTATAATTAGCTAAAGCAATTACAGAACATTCTTTGCCATCATGTCGCTTAATTCTTTGTTTTATAGATTTAGTATTGCCTGAGTGTGAGTTTTACACCTTGCTAGCGCATTTGAATCGCATTTAATCGATCTCTAAATGAGCCAGGGGTCTCATTTGTATTAACCACAGGAGATTTGTCCCCTTCATGTGGCTCAAGAGCGTTAGGACGGCGGTTACCTCTAGAATTTACTGTGCGTATCGGCATTGACTGAAGTTTTAGCTTACGTGAGACGCTGTCACGCATAAGCGGTTGGGCCCTAAGTTCCCCGCGGAGTTGATGTAACAAGCGGTAGTGGCCTGTACTACTGAACTTGCGAAGCAGCGCTTCATCCCAGGAGGTAGGTCTTTTTATCATTTCTTCAGTTTATGGGAGTAACCATGAAAACTCAAGGTATTCGCAAATAACAGTGCGTTGTGCCTCGTGTATGACTGATAAATCTGAATTGACAAGCAAAAAGGCGTAACGACTTCGCCCAAACTTGATAAGCTGCATTCGAAACCGCACAAAAGCAGCTAACTCATGACTTCAGAAACATGCCTACGGGTTGGTCAGCATGCTCCAGATTTCTCAGCTACTGCAGTAGTAGATCAGGATTTTAAGGAAATAAGCCTTTCCCAGTTCAGAGGCAAGTATGTTGTGCTTTTTTTCTACCCTCTTGATTTTACATTTGTATGCCCAACAGAAATAACAGCCTTCAGCGATAGATATTCAGACTTTTCAAACAAAAATACAGAGGTGCTAGGAGTCTCCGTAGATAGCCAGTTCAGCCATCTTGCATGGATACAAACACCAAGAAATCAAGGTGGCATAGGCGATATAAACTACCCACTTGTTGCTGACCTTAAAAAGGAAGTGTCTAAAGCATATAATGTTCTTGACGAAGACGCAGGAGTTGCCCTCCGTGGTTTATTTATAATCGATCCTGAGGGCATTATAATGCATGCAACTATTAATAATCTTCCTGTTGGTAGAAATGTAGACGAGACTCTGCGTGTCTTACAAGCATTTCAGCATGTTCAGACCCACCCTGACGAAGTTTGCCCAGCAAATTGGACACCCGGCCAAAAAACAATGCACCCTGATCCAGATGGTAGTAAAGAATACTTTTCTACACTAAACTAAATGCATGTTATTATCAGTCTAATTGATTAATTTGAATAACCTGTCACATCTAATTGTGGCAGGTTATTTATATCTATTAGCGTAGATCGCTTACTAGAACCCTTTACAAGAGCGTTAAGGCCTTCAACGAGATCTTCTGCCATAGCGATTCTTTTACCATCACTTACAACCACTCTTGTAAGTGTAGGCAACCCACCTTGACGGGCCCTAAGGTAAACAGGTTCTACATAAATCAGCGCCTTACCAAGAGGGACTACAAGAAGATTTCCCTGAACAACCTCTGATCCAGCACGATCCCAGAGACCAAACTGTTGACTGATTTGAGGATGCTGATTAATGAGAGCCTGAATTTGTTCGGGACCAAAAATAGGAGTTTGACTTGGGAAACGCAATAGGACTAGCTTCCCATAATTACCTCCATCACTACGTGCAGCTAGCCATGCGGATAGATTTGGTCGAGCAAGAGGTGTTAGTGGCTGCAATAATAGAAATTCTGAACGGTCATTAGCACGTAATTGAGCTGTAGTATGATATGGAATCACTGGAACTTGTTTGCGCCCATAAAGTTCCTTTGGTACTTGCCATACATCATCACCGCTATAAAAGATAGTTGGATCATTAACGTGGTATCTCAGTAATTGCTGAACCTGAGCATTAAATAAATCTGTTGGGACCTTAAGGTGGTCACGTATGCTCAATGGCATTTCTTCAAGAGAGTTGAACAGTTCTGGAAACAATGCTTGCCAACCGAGAATCAGCGGATCATTGGGTTCACTGATATATAGGTAAATACGTCCACTATATGCATCAACAATAGCCTTAACAGAATTGCGCAAATATCTAACTGGATTACCTTCCTGAAGGTTTGCCGCATATGGATATGTTCGTGAACTTGTATATCCATCAACAATCCAATATTGGTTTTGTGTAGGGTCATAGTCAGTTTCTCTAGTATCGGTAGCAACAGAAACTAGATAGGGATCATCTGTAACCTCTAGGAATGGTGCTATTGCTCTTACTCTCTGTCGTACTTCCCTACGTATGAGAAGGTGTGATTTCTCAGTTAATGAGCCTGTATTAAGAATACGGGGTTCATTAAGATAGATTGCTGCCGCGAGCCTTTGCCATGCATTTGAAAGCGGAATACCACCATTCCCCGAGTAATGGTTGTAGATATTTTTGTCACCCTCCGGATAGTCCAATTCCTTTATCTTCGTAGGTGCAATTGCGTAGGGTGAAGGCAACATACCAAAATAAAGAGCTGCACGTCCTATCGGTACAGCCTGCTTGACGTCTGCTCTGGTAATACCTAAAGCTGAACTTCCTTCTATACGAGTTGCTGTACCAAGATCACTTATAAAATAGTCAGGGAGACCACCTTGGGATTTAGTATTTACTGGACTCAGAGTAAAACCATAGCCATGTGTGAAAACAAAATGACGATTTAGCCAAGTACGTGAACGCTGTGGAAGTGCAGCCTGATCAAGTTCACGGGCTGTAATCATTACCTGCTGACGTTTCTTTGAACCAGGCAAAAGATGATAACGATCAACAGCCGCATTTGAAAAGCGGTAATACACTCTTAATTGCTGTAATTGACGATTTGTTGCTAATAACGGTTGACTATCCCAGAGTCGGATATTTCGAAGTGTACTTGCGCCCTCCTTCAGATCAGCTTGGGTGAGATTTGACCGTGGATTTATAAGTTCAGTAGTAATAGAATCAAGTTGAAATGCCATCCTTGTTGCTTTTATGGCACGGGATAGATAGGTTGTTTCAAGCTCCAATTCGCGAGGTTTTACCACCATCCACTGGACAATTGGTGCCAATACAACTTCTAGAAGCATTGCACCAATTGCAATGATCGTAAGTATTCCTCTCCACAAACGAAGTATCAGCATTCCACTAGTAGGAATTAAAAATAGACTAAGAAGTAAAATAGCAATACTTGAATAACTTCTAAGTGGAAGTATCAGATGCACATCTAGCCAACCTGCTCCAGCCACAGTGCCATTCTGTGTCCAGAGGAGTTGATGTCGTGACAACCAAATAATTGCTGACAGAATTACTAGAATGAGCGTAACTAATGGTCTGATAAGATGGCTTTGCCTAGCCGAGAACCCCTGAAAAGAAAAGTCAGAAAGAGTTTCTGGTTTGCTTAGCTTGACAAAAACTGCCAACCCGGCCGTAAGTATAAGTTGCGACAATAACAGAGTTAAACCAAAGTAAAGTGCTGGGAACCGACCTAGTCCAAAACTCACATCTGCCCCTAGGAGTGGTTCATTAATACCCGATTGTGGGATTGCCAAAGCTAATGACCAGAGCCCCCACCCTCTTGCTATCGAAATACTAAAGAATGCTGAGCCAATAAATTGAACAGTTCTACTAATCCTTGCAGTGCCAAGCATTATTGACGTAGACAAGAACACAGTCGTGACAGGAATTAGAACAGCCCAAAGGCTATTAAAAGGTTCAGCCCACCAATGTCCCAGGACGAAGGGCTTAAAACAAGCTAACCAAGCCAGACGGCTTAATAAAACAAGATCACCAACAACTAAGGCACAGCAGGCAACCAGGACTAAGCAGTAATGCCATCCACTAAGTCTTATAAATCCTCCTTCAGAATCATCCTGCCCTTTGTGGTTAAGCCAAAAATGCTGCCAAGCAATACATATGCCAACAACTACCAATGAGAACACTAATCCACCCAGCTGCAAAAGCCAACGGCGAAGCAGAATCGTTTGCCAATCGAACTGAGCAAACCACAACCACTCCACCTGAAGTCTCATTAAGAGCCAAAAGGCTGTACTACCTATCAACAATAACCATAGACTATTGCTTCTAAATAAAAGCTTGAATCTGGCAATGAAAGGCAAGCCTTTGAACTTAATGGTCACGGTTTAAGGAATACTTATCGGATTTATTGAATGTATCTTGTCGTCATCCTTTTCCTGATTGCTTTGCTTATCTGTGTCTGAAAATACTTTTGAGGCAGTCTGTTCATTGAGGCCAGCCAATTCATGGAAGCGTTCAGTATTGATTGTTTCTTCCTGGATCAACTCATCTACCAATCGATCCATAATCTCTCTGCGAGATGAGAGCAAATTTACACCCTTCTGTAATGCCTCAGAAGCTAATATACGAACCTGCTCATCAATAACTTTTCCAGTCGCTTCAGCGTAACTTGGTCGTGTATGAATTAGATCACGTCCTAGAAAAACTTCTGATCCAGCTGCTTCAAGTGCTACTGGGCCGAGTTTTGTGAAACCAAAACGAGTCACCATCTCACGGGCTAGTCGTGAAACACTTAGAAGGTCTCCACTTGCACCCTGTGTTATCTCATCCGGTCCAAATACAACCAGCTCTGCAGCACGGCCACCAAGTGCTACCACTAGCCTGGCGATCAGATATCCCTTTGTGACAAGACCGGAATCCAACATTTCATCATCAGGCCAGAAGCGCGTAAAGCCACCAATTCCACCACCTCGAGGCAAAAGAGTGACCTTATCGACGCAATCAGCATGAGGTGTCAGGGCCGCAACAAGTGCATGTCCTATTTCGTGATAGGCAATTAAACGTTTTTTTGCACTGTCTTGTAGTGGAGCCGCCTTTAGACCCATTGTGATTCTTTCTAATGCTGCTTCGAGTTGATCACTACCAATTTCAGCTTTTTCTTGCCTCGCGGTGAGAATAGAGGCTTCGTTCAAAAGGTTGGCAAGGTCAGCACCTGAAAAGCCAGGAGTTCTGCGTGCCCAATCCTGCAAACAAACATCTTCAGCAAGAGGCCTTGTTCGAGCATGAACAGCCAAGATCTCCTTTCGGCCTGCGCGATCAGGCAAGCAGACGTCAATACGACGATCAAACCTACCTGGCCGTTTTAGAGCAGCATCGAGTACATCTGGCCTGTTTGTTGCTGCAAGAAGAATGACACCAGAGTTATCGGTAAATCCATCCATTTCTGTTAACAGCTGATTAAGAGTTTGCTCACGTTCGTCGTTACCCCCCCCGATACCAGCACCTCGCTGACGCCCAACCGCATCGATCTCATCAATAAAAACAATGCATGGAGCTTTTTCCTTAGCCTTACGAAAAAGATCGCGTACTCGACTTGCTCCTACTCCTACGAACAACTCGACAAACTCAGAGGCTGCGGTAGAGAAAAAAGGGACACCTGCTTCACCTGCTATAGCCTTGGCTAACAGAGTTTTTCCTGTACCTGGTGCTCCAACAAGAAGTACTCCCCGTGGAATACGGGCTCCAAGCTTAATAAAACTCTCAGGTTGCTGCAAAAAAGTTATAACTTCTTGTAATTCCTCTTTGGCTTCAGATATCCCTGCTACATCATCGAAACGTATAGGGAGATTTTCTTGTGGTTGTAATCGTGACTGACTACGTCCGAATCCCATCGCCCTATTGGCAACCTGAGACGAACGTCGAAAGAGGAAGATTAATCCAACTACAACAATTAATATCAAGGCAAGATTGCCTGCCATCCCAGCAAGTGCTTGTTCCTGGCGAATATCCTTAACTGTTAAAGGTGTATCAGCAGCCTCTGCTGTTCGAAGAATCTGTTGATCATTGGCAAATATAGCTACCTTCTGCTTGCGTCCATCCTTAAAAATGACTTCTACTTCTCGTCTGGCTGGGATCAACTCCAAGGACTCAACCTTTCGTTGTGTTATTAGTTTGAGCAGCTCGCTATAGCTGACTGATGCAAGTTGCTTGAAGGGGGGAAAGGACACGCGTTCAGTTGATAGTTGCGAAAGTTCTGCCTGTTGAGATGATCGCTTGTGTTCTGGGGGCTCTTGGATTATCGATGGAACAGAGCTCACAGCAAGATTAAGTTGATATGAGCCTAGCGATTTGACGCAAGGCCTCTTAAGGGTGGAAGATCATTGTTTGGCAGATACCGGCTGAGATGGCTGTACCAAAGAAAAAAACCTCCAAAGGCAAAAGGAATCAGCGCCATGCCACCTGGAAGGCTAAAGCTGCTACTGCTGCTCAACGAGCTCTATCGATAGGCAAATCTGTTCTAAGTGGACGAGCGCAGGGATTTGTTTATCCAATGGCTGATTCGGACGAAGCTGAGACCTGAGATCCCTTCTGGCCCACCCACATCAACTGGCGGGCTCTATTTAGATTGACCATAACGTCAGCTGGTGTTGCATCAAGACACGCCTGCGGTACAGCAGCAAGAATCATGCGCACAAAACCCTCGAGCGCTTCTGAATCAAGGCAAATACCGCGATCTCTTTGCATTGTGGATTCCTGATCAGCCTTCCAATTTCGTGTATAGCTGGGGTCAAGAGCACGCAGCTGCCACATCGTTTCAAAGCGTTCCCATATGGCCAGATAGCTCTTCAACTCTTCTTTGACAATATGGCGATAAGCAAGCTCTGAGCGATTTAGTGGCGGTGAGAACGACTCATCCATAAAGGTCCCTGTCTTATTTAACTTGTAGGGAGAGCAGCCAAGAAACCACCCTTCTATTACAAGTACCTTTGGTTTGGCATGTCGCCAGCCGCATCTATCGCCTCTGCCACTACGAAGTGCCTTGTCGAACTTTGGTGTATGTAAGCGACCACTTTTAAACCATATATCTAAAGTCCTTGTCATTAAATCGAGATCGTGACTGCCTGGCAGTGCACGTGGCACCCCCCAGGGGTTGCCTTGCATACGACGATCAAGTTCTGGAGCCGGCCAATAAAAATCATCCAATGAGATAACAACAACAGGCCATTCCAATTCCTGAGCAACGGCTTCCAACCAAAAACCAAGGCTGGTCTTCCCACACCCTGGAAGACCACTGATTCCAACCAAGGATTGACCGTTTTTATCTAGATACCCTTCCAAAAGAGTAAGAAATGGTAATGCGAGTCCCCAAATCCAATCCTTACCGATAGCAGAGGGCCAGCAAGCCTTTTTTAATGAGATGCCTCCACGTTTATTCCAGTGATTTAACCAGGCCTGAGGGTCAGGCCAACCCAGCTGAATTAACAACTGTTCAAATGGCTTGATTGGAAACTTGATTTGAGGTTCAGCAGGATTAGACCATGGTGTTAATAAGTTGTTCCTGTGATAATCAGGAGCCAAGTTTGAAGGCCTCCAAGACAACCGCAAAAACAGCCCCAATCCTGAGGTTGTCCAGTGCAAGCCAGTGAAGCGGCCAAGGCTCTATCACAACTCGGCTGCGTAAAAAGACCAAAAGCTCGATAACCACTACCATCAGTATTACAACAAGCGGCCGTATGTAACTCTCCATGAAATACATAGGGAGGAGAGTACCGAAAACATAACCAAGCAACAGAGCAATGAGAGCAACGCTTATTCGCCGCCAGGATCCCAGCCCAACTTGAGAAAAATGCTGCCAAAGTTGACGTTGGAAACGAGAGAAGTTTGTGTTTTGCAGGCTCATGGGCGAGCCATCGAGATCAATTGTTGTAAGTACTCCAGCGTGACAAACCCTTTTAGACAAGGGGGGCCAACCATCACGGTGCAGGGCAACGTATTTTCACCTAAGTGGTCAAGTGATGCCCGAGCTTGCCTGCACTGTGATTTTAGTTCTAGGTCCCATGGAGATGGGGTAAGTAAGCAAGCCAAATTAGCGGCATTAGCCGCTGCTAAACCAAGAGTCGAATCCTCAATTACAATTGCTTCAGCTTTATCAGTACCACTAAGGCTCAAGGCCTGCAAATAGCCCTCAGGATGTGGTTTCCCATAAGCAACATCCTCAGCAGTAATTAATCCCTGAAAGGGCACATCTCCATTAGGAAAACTAACTTCAAGCAACGCTTTCACAGAGTTTCTACCAC
>Ga0208894_1002512_pt1 | contig 9947 bp, 10 predicted proteins | sample ETNtaG_12_FD_185752 | JGI IMG/M metagenome (GOLD analysis project Ga0208894, IMG submission 185752) | Marine microbial and viral communities from oxygen minimum zone, Eastern Pacific Ocean - ETNP201306SV49 (SPAdes) (version 2) | ecosystem: Environmental > Aquatic > Marine > Oceanic ... | reverse complement strand
CTTAGGCAGCGCTGCAAGCGGTTGGCTAGTGGAGCGATTAGCCCTAACAGGATCACCACTGCCTGAGCCGCTAGGCAAGCTGCTGCTGGTAATTGCACTAGCAAGTGCACTCGCAGCACGCAGTCTGAAACAAGGGGTTGAGGCCGTCCTCAAAGCCTTACCTTCCAATCAAAGCAACAACGACATTGCCCTCGAACCCGCCCGGCAAAAGCTCAGCCAGATTGTCGGCCGCGATGTTAGTCAACTTGATAGCAATGGCATCCTGCGCGCCGCTGCTGAAACAGCCAGCGAAAATTCCGTAGATGGTGTATTCGCCCCACTTTTCTGGATGCTGATCGGCACAGTGCTCTGGCAACTCTCGCCAGACCTGCCTGGCCCCCTGGCTTTGGCCTGGGCATTTAAAGCCAGCAGCACCCTTGATTCGATGCTCGGCTATCGCCATGGCCAGTTGCGCTGGCTTGGCTCAGCTGGCGCACGACTCGACGACGCTCTGACCTGGATTCCTTGTCGCATGGTGCTACTGACCCTGCCTCTAGTCAGTCAACCCTGGCAACGCTTCCCTGCTCTTGTTAAGGCTGCCTATAGGGATGGATCAATGGATCTATCCCCAAATGCAGGGCTCTCAGAAGCGATCTTTGCCCACTGCGCCAACGTACAAATGGGTGGTGACAACCGCTATGGCGACGCCTGGTTAACCAAACCAACACTGGCTGCCTTAGCCCCAGTTGCTGACCGAAAAGCCATTAAGAGGTTACTGAAAATTGGCTTGCATCTTGAACTGGCTTGGCTAGCAGTAATAGCTTTAGCCTCAGGCTTGATTGGCTGAACAGGCCTCAATAGGCACCACGATCCATGGGCAACAAAAGCACGCCAAAAGTGCGCAAAATGATCGCAAGATCCAGCATGAAGGAACGTCCACGGGCATAAGCAAGATCGAGGCGAACCCGCTGGGTATAGCTGAGATTATTGCGACCACTCACCTGCCACAGACCAGTCAGGCCAGGGCGTACCGCAGCAATTTCGTCCATAAACTTGCCATAACGCGGAAGTTCTTTTTCAACAATCGGTCTTGGGCCAACCAAACTCATCTCACCACGCAGCACATTTAAAAATTGTGGAAGCTCATCAAGGCTGGAACGGCGCAAAAAACGCCCGATTGGTGTGATTCGAGGATCCTGACGAAGCTTGAAATCACGTTCAAATTCAGCCCTCATCGAAGCGGAATTAACCAGCAAATTTGAGAGAACGTCCTCCGCATCTGCTCGCATCGTGCGGAACTTGATACAACCAAAGTGTCGATAATCACGACCTACCCGTTGCTGAACATAAAAAACAGGACCCGGCGAGCTGACTTTTACCAACACAGCCAAGAGCAGAAAGATGGGCGAACCGAGGCTGATCACAACCAGGGAAAACAGCACATCTCCAGAACGTTTAATAACTCTCCCCAAGCGACTCTGCTGCCGAATCAATGCATTAGCAGACAGGGGTGAGAGTGGAGCTGAAAGCACTTCAAGATGACGACGGGAAACTCCCCTGCTGATGGCTCGGCCACCTGTATGGAGCACAAAACGCCTGGAGGGTGATCTCATGATGTCTCCCTGCATCTCAACCACTCAATCTCAGGAGTGAAGCTCTAAAAGCTCCACGGGGTCACTCACAGCAACGGCACAGTTCTACTAATGCAATTGATAGAACTGAGCTGGTTCCGTCTCAAAGTGCGACGCAAAAACCCAAAACCACTCCTGCAGGTGGCTAAAACTAAGCGTCAAAGCAAGGCTTTTAGAGCCTTGTCAGCCATGATGAGTTGCTGATCAATTCATCACGAAGTCTCTCAGCCGATTGCAGCAGCACTAATGCTTTCCGAAGCTGGGGTATGTCCACACCAAGCATGCCGATCCACGCCCTCCTTGAGGATGCCCTCAATCAACCAGCCATTGGCGAAACCGGCCTCTTTCGCTGGCATGCAACTCCTGTGGGCATTGCCGCCTTATGGAGACAACAGAGCTCTCCACTAACGCCGCCCTTCGAAGATGCGCTGCAAGAAGGCCTACAAGTCGGCCTTGACCTCAGTCGCGAAGAAAGAGAATTCCATCAAGTGAGTCAAGGCCTTGTGCTTCTGTTTCACTCCTAAACAGCAAAAGCTGATAATCCAAGCTCGACAAAACTCGATGAGGAGCCTGCCGTTCTTCATCAAGCCATTGGGCTGATTTCATGGCTTGGCAGTTCTGGATTGATCGCGGTGGGACCTTCACCGATCTTGTCGGGATCAGTCCAACTGGGCAATACGTGATACGGAAGCTGCTCTCGGAACAACCGGATCAACCAGGTGACCCAACCGTCCGTGCGATCAAGGAAGTGTTGGAGCTCAAAGCAGAACAACCAATCCCTAACGGGTTGATTGAAGAAGTTCGCCTCGGTACCACCGTGGCCACCAATGCATTGCTTGAAGATGCAGGAGAACCAACAGTTCTCTTTTGCAACAGTGGTTTCAAGGATCTACTGCGTATCGGCGATCAGCATCGCCCCGAGTTGTTTGCCCTGCACATTCGCCGCACGCCCTTGCTGGCTCAAGCCGTTGTCGAGGTGCAAGGTCGCCTTGATGCCAAAGGCCAAGAAATCAAACCAATTAACTTCGATGCAGCCCTAGAGCGTGAGGTGAAACGACATGCCAATGCTGGCCTAAAAAGTTGCGCCATTGCCCTTATGCATGCCTACCGCAACCCAAGCCATGAACTGCAATTAAAGGACTGGTTGAATCAGCAGGGGTTTAGTTCCGTGGTCTGCTCCCATCAAATCTGCCCGCTGCCACGTTTGGTACCTAGAGGACAAACCACCCTTGTTGAAGCAACCGTATCACCGGTTTTGTTCCGTTATCTACGACAAATCCGCAAGGCGCTTGGGCCATCAACACGTCTACGCGTAATGAGCTCTAGCGGTGCATTACAAACCCCTGAATGCTTACTCGCTAAAGACACAATCCTCTCCGGACCTGCTGGAGGGATGGTGGGTGCCGTCGCTGCAGCAAGAGCATCAGGCCTGAGTAAAGAACCTCTACTGGGCTTCGACATGGGTGGAACCTCCACCGATGTCTTTCATGTGCCTGCAGGACAAAGAGAGGAAGACTGGCAACGCAGCCCCCAGACAGAGATCGCCGGGCAGCAATTGATGGCTCAGAGGCTGCCGATCCATACCGTGGCAGCTGGTGGTGGGTCAATCATCAACAGCGATGGTGAAAGGCTCCAGGTTGGTCCTCGCTCAGCTGGCGCTGACCCCGGACCTGCCTGTTACCGCCGCGGTGGTCCACTAACAATCACGGACGCCAATCTGTTGTTGGGTCGTCTACAGGTGAACGAATTTCCAGCGCTATTTGGCCCCTCCGCCAACCAGCCACCAGACCTAGAGATTGTGCAAACACGCTTTGCACAACTTGCCAATACAATCGGCAGAACGCCAGAAGAAACAGCAGAAGGTGCTTTGGCAATCGCCATTGAGCGCATGGCCGATGCAATCCGTCAGGTGTCTTTACTGCGCGGCCATGACATCCGCGCAGGCGTACTTGTGGCCTTTGGAGGTGCAGGTGGCCAGCATGCCTGCCGGTTAGCAAACCACCTAGGCCTAAAGCGAGTGCTGCTTCATCCGCTAGCTGGCGTGCTTTCAGCCCATGGCATGGGGCATGCCCGTCAACGTCAATTACGCGAAAGGACTGTGCGTGAACCTCTGTGCGAGGCCCTATTAGCAAAGCTTCAAAAGCTGATCAAACTAGAGCAATCACAAGCCGATCAACTGCTACAAGCATCAGCAGACCTTGCAAATGCTTTTAATTCAGAGACACCAAAACGTTGGGCCCTAGTGGAGGTGCGCTATGCGTCTAGCGAACAAGGCTTAATGCTGTCTGTGGCGGACACAACTTGTGTCAAAGATTTAGTGGAGTCGTTCGAGGCAGCCCATCGACAGCGCTTTGGTTATGTGCCCTCTGCCAATAAATCCTTAGTAGTGGAAAGGCTCGAAGTAGCTGTAGTAGCCCCCCCATCCCAAAGCGACCAACGCTTTTCATTGCCAAGTGACACGTGGCTTCAAGCACCTTCTCCGAACGACGAGCATCGAGTTGCAAAAGTGCATTGGCCAGAACTTGGCTGGAAGCTGGTGCCTCTGTATCAACGCGATCAACTGGCGACAGGTTCTTTCCTTGAGGGGCCTGCACTGATCTTGGAGGCCACAGGTTGCATCGTGCTGGAACACGGTTGGCGTGCACGCGTAGACCAGCAAGGAGCCCTATTGCTGGATGCCATCGCGGCAGATTCAATCATCACCAAACAACCAATAACACTCGCCATGCAAACGCCAGATCCGGTGTTGTTGGAATTATTTCATCACCGTTTCATGGCCATCGCCGAGCGAATGGGCGAACGTCTACGGCAGACGAGTCGTTCAGTAAACATTCGCGAACGATTGGATTTCTCCTGCGCCCTATTCGATCAACAAGGTGCCCTGGTAGCCAATGCACCACACATTCCAGTTCACCTTGGCTCGATGGGCGAAGCCGTAGCCGATCTTCTCGCGCAGATTGCCGCCGGTGAACGCAACCCACTCCGGCCAGGCGAAACAGTTCTCAGCAACGATCCCTTCCATGGCGGCACCCATCTGCCTGATATCACAGCGATTACGCCTGTTTTTACTACTAGCGACAGGCCAAGTTATTTCGTCGCCAGTCGGGGCCATCACGCTGATGTAGGTGGACTCACACCCGGATCAATGCCTCCCTTCAGTCGCAGCATCAACGATGAGGGACTACTACTACGCAACGTCACCTTTGTGATCGATGGTCATCACGATCACAAGCGCTGGGAGCAACTCCTTGTTGGCGGCAGCTTGCCGCCAAGAAACCCAAGCGAGTTACTCGCCGATCTACAAGCACAAGTTGCTGCCAACCAATTAGGAGTTCAAGCACTGGAGGCTCTTGTTGCTGGTGCGGGTAATCAACAAGTCAGTAGCTATATGGCCTATGTGCAAGCCAATGCTGCCGAAGCAGTGCGCAAGGTGATCGAAACATTGAACGATCGCGCCTTCTCTGTGGAGCTCGACAATGGCGCAAAGCTTTGCCTGCAGCTCTCAATTGATAAGTATCAACGAACAGCAAGGCTGGATTTCACGGGCAGCTCTACCCAGGGATCTGACAATTTCCAGGCCCCACTAGCAGTAACAAAAGCAGCTGTGCTTTATGTGTTCCGCTGTTTAGTGAAGGATCCAATCCCATTAAATGCTGGTTGTTTTGAACCACTTGAACTGATTGTTCCGAAGGGTTGTCTTCTTAACCCACGTCCACCGGCTGCAGTGGTGGCCGGAAATGTTGAGACCTCACAAGCGCTCTGCAATCTGCTATTTGGTGCGCTCGGTGTTATGGCCGCAAGCCAGGGCACGATGAACAATCTCACCTTTGGCGATAGCGAGAATCAGTATTACGAAACAGTAGCTGGCGGTAGCGGTGCTGGTGAAGGTTTTGATGGTGCTGATGGCATGCAAACGCACATGACCAATTCCCGCCTCACCGATCCAGAGATCATTGAACAGCGCTATCCAGTAAGGCTGGAACTATTTGCATTAAGACGTGGCAGCGGCGGCCAAGGGCAATGGCGCGGTGGTGATGGCCTACTGCGGCAGTTTCGCTTCCTGACCCCAATGACCGCATCTATTCTCTCTGGATCAAGGCGAGTAGCGCCTTTTGGTCTGCAAGGTGGCCTACCTGGATCTCTAGGTGCAAACCAACTTGAGCGCGTCAACGGAAACCGAGAGGCGTTGAAAGGATGCGCAACTATGAATATCAAAGCTGGTGAGGCGTTACTGATATGCACACCCGGAGGAGGAGGTTACGGCGAACTGCGTGACTAAAACCAAATAGCGATTGATTAACCCACACGCCTATCGTTGCTCTGTATTGATCGGCTATTTAACAAGTACAGATCTGAAGTAATCAATTGGTGAAGTGATAACTAGCTGTTCAGAACCAATCAGAATCAGGTTGATTATCGGGATCATTCTGTTTAGCTTCACGACGGCGGCGCAAAAACTGTCCACGACCACTGTCCAACAATCCAGAACCAGAATCATTACTCAGCCGCCTGGTGCGATCGGAACGACCATCCCCCTGAAGAGTCTCCGAGCCAATGCCAAAGCTGGGGTTGGGATTATTTGAAATTGCACGCTGATACATCTGCTCGTGCATTCCGTCATCACCAAAATCAGCAACTTCAGCAACAGACGAAGTCGGAGAAAAAGCTTGGGAGGCGAAGTCTTGCACCTGGCGGAAAGAGCTATATGAGCGATCAGAACTCCTCTCAGAAGGATCGCTCTGCGGCACATATACCGGTTCTGAGAACGCTAGTGACAGCCAACCTCCCTTAGGAAGCTGATAGCCCAGCTCAAGGAGATATTCACGGCCACCCATCGGCACAGGTAGGAACCACTCATTAGCCTCGCTATCGACAAGAATTTCTTTGATGGCATGCCTACTGATCAAGGCATCGGCGTGGCTGTACAGATCGACCAGCCGCAGACATAGGGCTTTTGCCTTTAATTTTTTTGCCCGTTGCTGATCGGCTTTGCTGATGCTCCAGCTGCAGCATGCCCACTTTGAGTCTTTGGGCTGCAGTGAAACATGGCTGAAATCCTGAACCATATCCTCGGTCCTGCTGGGCTGCTTAGCAGAAGCCTGTGGCGTGGCCTTGGAAGCCCCCTTTGGCTTAGTGACAAAGGCTTGAAAGCGTTGCTGGATTCCCTGAACCAGGCTAGAGACCCCTTTATTAGTGGACTTTTCTTGGCCTGTCACAGGAAGGTCAGCAGAAATCAAGTAATTCCATTTAGGCCATTTTAGGCTTGATAAAAGCTTTTGCCAGAATCTCCTGACATACGCAGAACAAACCTCGGCTGGAACAAAAGCTAAGAGCCCAGCAGCAATCAAAACCTTTTGGTAGTACTGATCTCTACCAAACACTGCTGAACGGCCAAAAAGCTGAGAGAACGTCCTCGCATTTAAAGAGACGAGAGAACAAAGTGGAATCTATGGCGATAATTGACTCAAAGTGGTTCGAAAATCCCTGCACACTGAACCATCTCTGCTAAGCCTCTTTCAGTGAAAACTGATTTCAAAAAAATAGTGGGAATATGACTATTCTGAATCCTATTTATTATTAGAGGCCTTCTTCTTAGTCAGACCAGCGACACTAGCAAGTACAAACATCCCAAGTAGAGCAGCTCCAAGCATCAAGCCAGCCCCCTGGCTTACTCCAGCACCGACAGCGACAATGATGGAATCAGTAATCAAAAGACTTACAATTAAGGCTGGAGTAAAAAGACGCCAACGTGTTCCGCCTATTCCAATGGCATAGCTCAGAAAATCGAAAAGTCCGGCCATCAGGAGACCGGTCATCAGGAAAAAGTTTCCCTCCAGTTGATTTTGGTTAAAACCTTCAATTCTCTTCATTGCTTTCACTCCAACCAAGCGGCGAACAGGCTCTCTTCCATAGTTTCTAGCTATAAAAAATGCTGCTTGGCAAAAGATAAGATCAGCAAAAACAATTGTTAAGTATCCTGTTTTAAACCCCAATAGAGAACCTGCTAAAAGTGAATATGCAGAGCTGGGCAAAGCAGGCAAAATAATACTAATCCCTCTAAGTAGCATTATCCCCAAAGGAGCCCAGATGCCCATACTTTCCACCGCATTACGAAGAGGCTCAATGCCATATGTCTGTATGAGGTAAACCAGAACAACAAATGCTCCTACCCAAAATGCAATCAGGAGAAACTTACGCAATTTATTCATTTTGAAATATCTCGAGCAATTTTCATATTTTGCACCAGAGACGAAGAATCAAGCAACGGAGAGGGTGTCCGCGTTTTTACCCTCAGATCATATATATAGAAAGGCCATCAACGTAATGAGAGCTCAAGGGTGCGACATTGGTGCCACAAATGGCTGAAACACCGTGAGACCTCTTCGCACGTCGTCAGATCAAGCCCACGACGGCGGGATCGTCTTCGCCTATACCAATCGACTCATCCATACTGAAACTTCAGCGCTCTTCCAGGCGACTGAGCGCTCACCTAGACAGACGTTTTATGGAATAGACCTTTGCTCATGTAGCGATAGATCGTTGACCTGCTAAGACCGGTTAGCGCCATGATTTGTTTTAGGCGCATCAATGATGGGAATGCTTGATGATTCATTTGGATATGACTACGTCGTTTACGTGCAGTATGGGCTGCTTATTAATACTAGCACTGAAAATTAAATTGTTTGCTGTTAAATAGCAACAAGCAAATGAGAATGCAGTCAATTCCGCTGCTAAAGACTTAGAGGTTTGCAGCCTTGAGCGCTTGCAAGCTCAGCATCAAATGTGTCCGGAAGGAGCCAAGAGCCATGACTTGGTCTGTTGTCTTCTCTGCGGCTACCTGCGCGGAAGATTGCTCGACTTCTTTGAGTAATGACTTTATGCGCTCGTCCCAATCCATTGAGATAGGTTCTGGATTCTCCGTGTTCTCGCAAGAGACTTGGAGAGCTCCATTGAGAAGGGAGCTCAGTTCCTTGAAGCTGACAGCGTTAGGGATGTCTTTCATGGCAAGACAGTAAGGAGCGCTGCTCCTTTAGGGATAGTTCGGTTGAGGTGTGGAAGCCCGTCTGACTGCTGCCGAAATGTCTCAGGCTTTTGGCCTCTTTGGCATCTATGGCGTTGTTTTTTGACCCATCAGCACGTTTAAGTGACTTGGCTCGCTGGTTGCGCTTCTGGTCTGCTTTTGGGCGATCTAAGCGACTTCAGGTGCCCAGCCAACTTCTAGTTCTCGCCTCATTGCCCATTGAGAGCACTTGGAATTTAGGTGCATTCCCTGAGGGATGAGGCGCTGATGGATTGGGCAAGTCAAAAGTGTTTGACAATTCTTGCCTACCGAATAGCGGAAGTGATTGCAGGTCATGCAAACCGATCCTGACCTTGAGGGCCTAAGCGTGTCGTCTTCCATGGACTCCCATTCTTCAGGGTCAGAGGAGGAAGCTGGCGATAATTGCCTTCCTTTGAATCGCGCCATCACAACTTCTGCGTTTGAGTACGTTTGTACTAGCAGACTGAGTGCGGTCTGATCAAGTGGTTGCTGGTCACGTCTCGAAGAAAGTGTTTCTACCAGGGGGGGTTCCTTCTTGAAAGACGAGGGATAATTTCTTCAAGAGGAAGCAGTCCCATGACTAGCAACACAGCTCAAAGCAAGGATTACTGGATCGATGAGATCGCCTTCCTTGAGTCACGACTCAACGGCAGCCAGGGCGAGATTGATGCAGATGATCGCTCTGCCTGCGAAGAAGCTCTAAAGACAGCAAGGGAGAACATGAAGGCTTGAGCTGGAAATTCCCTTAACTAGACCCCGAGATGAATTTCGAATCACAAGAGGGGAAGGCATACAACGAACAACAGGCCATCGACTTGCTGGTGTCGCTTGTTGCCACTGACTCCAACTCAGAGAAGAAGTGGAGAGGCTTCTACAAAGTACTTTCTCCTGCTGAATTGAAGGAGGAATGGGACGAACACTGGTCTTGAACAGCTCAAGCCCGTAACAACAAAAGGCCGGAGGGTTGCTGAGCATCCTCGCTATTCGTCCTCATAGAGAATTCAATTCTCTATTCATAGCCTTATATCTATAAGTGCACTACTGCATGTAATCACAAGGCATTCGCTATATCACATGGATTTTGCGGTGTCTATTGGGATGACATGCCAATAGACCCGATAAGACACCCCCACCTACCCTTTAAGCAGCAAAGCACTTCCTTGATGACACGCCGAACCACTGCCATTGCTGCTGCACTATCGCTGCTGCCATTAGGACAACCACTGCTACTGGGATCTACTACTGCTTTGGCAACTGCGGCGGTTGTGCTTTCACCTCAGGCAGCACATGCTCAA
>Ga0208894_1002510_pt1 | contig 9950 bp, 8 predicted proteins | sample ETNtaG_12_FD_185752 | JGI IMG/M metagenome (GOLD analysis project Ga0208894, IMG submission 185752) | Marine microbial and viral communities from oxygen minimum zone, Eastern Pacific Ocean - ETNP201306SV49 (SPAdes) (version 2) | ecosystem: Environmental > Aquatic > Marine > Oceanic ... | reverse complement strand
TTCTATATCGTGGTTATTATAGGCAATATCATCTGAAATAGATGAAATTTGTGATTCTAAATAAGGAAATTTATTAAAATTTATTTTATTTTTGAAAGTGTTTAGTTGCAATATTTTGTTAAATCTACCTGTGTCATATAATGGACCATTGTGTTTTATTAATCCTTCTAATGTTTCAATCGTTAGATTCAATCCTTTAAAATTATAATATTTTTCCTCTAAAACTGTAACTATCCTTAAAGTTTGTATATTGTGATCAAAACCACCACAATCTTCCATACATTCGTTAAGTATATCTGCTCCCGAATGACCAAATGGTGTGTGACCCATGTCGTGCGCTAAACTTAATGTTTCACATAAATCTTCATTTAAATTTAATGCTCTAGCTATTGTTCTTGATATTTGTGAAACTTCCATAGAGTGGGTTAATCTAGTTCTGAAATGATCACCATCAGTATTAACAAAAACCTGCGTTTTATGTTTTAAGCGTCTAAATGATGCGCTATGAATAATTCTATCTCTATCTCTTTGGAATGGTGTTCTAAGACCACTTTTTTTTTCTTTAAATAATCGACCTTTGCTTGTTGAAATTTTTAAATTTAAATATTTTTTACTATAGCTTTGCATTATTTTAACTAAATATTATATTATGTCATGTAAGTAAAATAATGATTAGTGAAATAAAATTTACTGATAAAGCAATAAAACAAGTTAACCAACTTGTATCAACAAAGGAGCCTGGTACCTATTTTAGAATATCCGTATTAGGCGGAGGCTGCTCAGGTTTTAAATATGATTTTTCTTTTGATAACAACATCGATCAAGAAGACATAAAAATAAATAATATTGTTATTGATAAACTCTCGTTAGAAATTTTAAGGGGTTCGGAAATAGATTTTACATCTGAGCTAATGGGAACTTCTTTCAAAATATCTAATCCTAAAACTAAATCATCTTGTGGCTGTGGGATATCATTTTCAATTTGATGATATTATCATCTTGGAATGTTAATTCAGTAAGAGCAAGAATAGAAAACATTTTAATTTATCTGAAGTCATCAAAACCAGATATACTGATGATGCAAGAAATAAAAACAGAAGAAAAAAACTTCCCTTTTGAAGAGTTTAAAAATTCCGGATATGATTCATACGTTTTAGGACAAAAAAGTTATAATGGTGTTGCTTTTTTATCAAAAAAAAAATTTGAAAATATTGAGTTTAATTTTTTTGACGACGAACGCAAACAAGCTAGGATATTGGCTGGAAATTTAAAAATTAAAACAAAAACAATTAAATTAATAAATATATATGTTCCTAATGGCAATCCCATTGAAACTGATAAATATACATATAAAAAAAATTGGCTTAATTTATTAATAAAGCAACTAAAAAAAACAATAGCAAATTATAATAATATTATTATTGGTGGTGATTTTAACATTATCCCTGATCAAATTGATGTCTATAATTATAAAAAATATGAAAATGACGCTTTGTTCAAACTAGAAATAAGAAAAAAATTTCGTGAGTTAATTAATTTAGGGTTTCAAGATATTTATCGATATTTTAACAAAGATAAACAGGATTATACTTTTTGGGATTATATGGCTGGTTCTTGGCAAAAAAATAACGGGATGAGAATTGATCATTTTTTAATATCAGACAATTTCATAAATAATATTGTAAGTGTAAATATTAACAAAATACCCAGATCTAAAGTGAAACCTTCGGATCATACGCCAATAGAGATTGAAATTAGATAAACGAACTAACTTAAATTTCTTTTTTTGTTCATTCTATAGATTTGTGACTATCCATCCGGCACCCACCAAGTCCCGATATGTTTATCATCCAAACCTCCACTTAATCTATGAAGAGTATTTCCACGATTTCTCTTACTGATCATTCTATAGTCTAAGGTATGCATATCGTTGTTTGCATGTTGCTTTTTCATCATTTTGAATAATAAATCACCCTCGTAGTTATATTTGTCGATTAATTCATTCATTTCAGTCCAGTATTTTGTTGTATCAACATGCTGAGTATCATGTTGCGCGATTAGGTTTGAAGGTATTTGCGTAAGTTTCATATAAATAAAAATTAATATTTTTGCCAACTCAATTTGTTGATTATTTAATTTTTTTATATTTTTTATATTTTCTAATTGAAAAAAATATTCTTCTTTTGATTTGGGCTCAATCGTATAACCAAATCCAGTAGAATATGATTCACAAGGTATTATTGTAGGAATGCCGAAACAAGGATATTCTGCTCCAGGACTGCCCATCATTGTTACCCCTGCGTCAATAAACTTTGGTATGGAACCAACTGTTACATCATTGGGAAATAATTTAATATGACTGCAATTTGAGCAAATTTTTTCGTATTCTGATATCGTATCTGTAATTACATTATTTTTTTCATCATTGGGATGCGGCCTACTAACCAGTTTACCTTATCAATCTTTTTTATTGTAAGCAAAGTTTCTCTTAACCATGTCAATCTATCTCTAAACAATGACCAAGAAGTTTGGAATACTCCATCTGTTAAATCGGTTGCAAATATAACCCCTATGGAAGTTTTAGGACTCCATGCCAATCTGACGCACAAATCTTCTTTGGTGATATTTTTTCTTTTAATCTCCATGAATTTTTTTTTTATTTTTCTAAATTTTGGAAGATTATAAAATAAGTTTTTTTTTTGGTATTCGGGCAAGCCTTCAAATCTTTTCTTGATTATTTCACCTCCTATTTCTATAGCTTCCTTTCTGATATTTTTGTTTACAAAATCATATAATTTTTTCGAGAAATGATCTCTTACATGATATCTTTCATTAATATTGGTGTACCTTCTTACAGTAAATGATTTACCAAGCCCAACTCTTGAATATACATTTGCGCCATTAACTAGAGCAGTTTGAAAAATAATTGACCCTGGTATAAACATTTGTTCCGATTGAACAGAAGCAATAAATTTATAATTTTTGAAATGTTTATTTATTTGATGATAAATTAACAAACATTTTGACAGGTAAATATAAAACTCAGCTTTAAATTCATTTGTTGTACCCACGCCAGAAAACCTTAAATAATGGTCGTATACTCCCTTACCAATTTCTATATTATTTATATTAAAGTTTAAAAATTCTTCCATATTCTTACATGACTTAATTATCAAATATGCTTGAATAAAATATTTTAGTCTCGCAAAAATATTTAAGTTTCTTAGAACAAGTATTTTTTTAATGCCAAAACTTTTAAATAAAAGTATGTTTTTAAAACTATAATTATTTATAAGTCCTATACTTTCTGCGTTAAGTATCTCCTCGAGGTTTTTACCAACAATAATTTCTGTTGTTGTATAACCTGCGTGATCAAGAATATTTGTGATTAGTATTTTTTTTTTATTTGAATTGTTTTTATTTTTAAGTCTTTTTGTATTTTTAATTATAAAATTTCTAAAAATTTTATCTCTACATGGAATTACAGAATCATTAAATAAATAAATAAATAAACGAAAAATACTGAATTCTTTGAAGAAGATATATATAATTTTCACTCTTCTTAAATTGAGTTTAATTTCATCTTTTAAAAAATAAATTAAAATTGTAATAAATTTCATCTTATAATATTCTTATAATATAAATTTAATTTTAATTAACTCTTCCGTATATATCTTTAAATCTAACTATATCAGTTTCTTTCAAAATTGATCCAATTTGAATCTCAATAATTTTGGCCGGCGTATTATAAACATTTTCAATTCTGTGAATTGCACCTTTTGGGATAAAGGCTGTTTCATTTATTTTTTTGAAAAATTTTTTTCTATTAATTGTAATTTTAGGTCTGCCTAAAATAATTGTCCAATACTCGGATCGATGATAGTGTTTTTGTAAACTAATTGATGATTTTGGATCAATTACAAGTTCTTTTACCAAAAAACCTTTTCCTGAGTATAAATTAATATATTTTCCCCAAGGTCGATAAAAAATATTCTTTTTTTTAAAATAATTTGATTTATCACTTTGAAAAATCTTCGAAATTTCTTTCCAACTACCGAGATCCGACCAAGGTATATTTAATTTAATACCATTAATATTTTTTGATTTTTCCAATATAGCATAATCAAATGATTTTTCTTTTATTTTGCTAAATGAAATTTTGTTTAAATGATAAACATTTTTATATATTGTTGATTTATTTACGGCATCAGCGCAAAGCTTAAACATTTGTAGTTGATATTTTTTAAAATTATTTACTATTGAGTCTTTTCTTGCAAAAAACATACCTGAATTCCAATAACCATTATTTTTTATAATTTTTTTAGCTTTGTTTATGTTGGGTTTTTCAATAAACCTAACAACCTTATTAATGTTTCTTGAAATCTTTTTTGTTAAAAAATAACCATATTCGGATGTTGGTGAAGTTGGTTTAATACCAAAGATAAAAATATTATTGTCATTTAAATATTTTTTGTTTGAAATAATTGACTTGTTAAATCGATTAATTTTTTCGATTAAATGATCTGCTGAAAAGAAAATCATAGATTGGTTATAAGGAATTTCTTTTAATAAAACTGATGATAGTATAGCAGGAGCAGTATTCTTTTTGAATGGCTCTAAAACAATTTTAAATTTCTTAATTTTACATTTCAACAGATGTTTTCGTACTAAATTTACATAGGCTGAATTCGTACTTATTATAGGGTAATCAAATGCTGAACTTTTTATCCTTTGGAGAGTTCTTTCAAACAAAGTCCAACCACCAAAATTAATAAATTGCTTCGGAAGATTATTCTTTGATTGAGGCCACAATCTTGTACCCGCCCCACCACACATAATAACTGGCTTTATTTTCATTATTTATTATATATCTGCGTAACATTCTTTTTCTTTAAAGGCTCCAGGATGTGTGACAGCTCCTTTATATGCTGGGCCCACTGATTGGGAGTATTTCCACAATGTTCCTGAGGTATATTCTGTCTTTTTTGGTTTCCATTTTTTTTTTCTTTTTAATAATTCTTTATTGCTCAGATGAACTTTTAATAAACCCTTATCTGCATTTATTTCAACAAGATCTCCATTTTTAATTAATCCAATTGGTCCGCCAACTGCTGCTTCCGGGCCAACATGTCCAATAGAAATACCATGTGTGCCTCCAGAAAAACGACCATCGGTTATAAGGGCGACTTCTTCTCCTAAACCTTGACCAAATATAGCTCCGGTAGTTGATAACATTTCTGGCATACCAGGACTTCCTTTTGGACCTTCGTATCTAATAATAATAACGTCTCCTTGTTTAATTTTTTTTTCCAAAACTGCATTTAAAGCGGACTTCTCGCCATCAAAACATTTTGCTTTTCCTATAAATTTTTTTTTCTTCAATCCTGCTACTTTGATAATAGCTCCATCGGGTGCCAAGTTTCCTTTTAAACCAACAAAACCACCCGAAGAACTTATTGGTTTTGAGGTTTTATAAACTACTTTTTGATTAGTTGGAAAAACAATATCTTTATGGTTTTCACCAATTGTTTTTCCTGAAACCGTCATACAATCTTCATGCAAAAAACCTCCATCTAACAATGCTTTGATCAAAATTGGAACCCCACCTATTTCATATAAGTCTTTTGCAACGTACTTGCCACCAGGTTTTAAATCTGCGATGTAGGGTGTTTTTTTTGAAATTTTTGTTATATCTTCTAAAGTAAATTTAATTCCAGCTTCATTTGCTATAGCTGGTAGATGTAGTGCAGCATTAGTAGATCCCCCTGAAGCAGCTACTATAACGGCTGCATTTTCCAATGATTTTTTTGTTACAATATCTCTTGGTCTAATATTTTTTTCTAACAGGTTCATTACCGCTTCTCCACTTGAAACCGAAAATTTGTCTCGTGTTTCATATACTGCTGGAGTACCTGCGGATCCTGGTAATGCTAAACCAATAGCTTCTGATACACATGCCATAGTATTTGCGGTAAATTGTCCTCCGCATGATCCTCCTGATGGACAAGCTAAACTCTCGAGTTCAAATAAATCTTCCTTACTCATTTTACCTGTTGAGTGTTTGCCTACACCTTCAAAAACGTCTACTATGGTTACATCTTTTCCTTTGTAGTTGCCTGGTAATATTGATCCTCCATAAATAAAAACTGAAGGAACATTCAATCTCAACATGACCATCATAAGTCCTGGTAATGATTTATCACAACCAGCAAGACCGATAAGCGCATCATAGCAGTGGCCTCTCATGGTTAATTCAACAGAGTCAGCTATAACTTCTCTACTAATCAATGAAGATTTCATTCCTGCATGTCCCATTGCAATTCCATCTGTAACAGTGATGGTTGTAAATTCTCTTGGAGTGCCCCCGGCTGACTTCACTCCTTTTTTTGCAGATTGAGCTTGTCTTGAAAGTGTAATATTGCATGGGGCCGATTCATTCCAAGTTGTAGCTACACCAACAAAGGGTTTTTCTATATCAGCACTTTTTAAACCCATTGCATAATACATAGAACGATGAGGAGCACTTTTTACCCCCACGGATACATGTCTGCTTGGTAGTTTAGACTTATTGAATTTCATAATTAATTTTTAATACTATTTAGAATACTATTCAACTTCTTAAGTTCAATTTTACAATCTATTAATACTTTCTTTTCCTTCTCAACTATTTGTTTTGGTGCATTTTTTATAAAAGATTTGTTTTTCAATTTAGCTTTTATTCCACTTATTTTCTGATCTAAATCTTTAACTTTGCTGGATATTTTTTGTTTTTGTTGGTTCAAATCCAAATTTTGATCAAAGTAAAGTGTAACAGTTTCTCCACCAACAATTATTTTTACACCATTTTGATTTGATTCTGAATGACTTACTTCCAAAACCCTTCCCAATCTCTTAAACACATCTAAATTATCATTTATAATACTTATTTTGTTGGAATTTAATTCAGAGATAGAAATATTGATAAAAGATCCTGGAGATATATTTAAATCAACTTTTATTGACCTTATGTTCCTTACAAGATCTATAAGCCAATCAATTTTGTTATAACTTTTGTTAAAACTTGATTGAGATTTTACATTCCAATTTTTAAACATTAATGCCGTTTTAAAATAATTTATAAATTTAAAATCTTGCCAAACTTTTTCAGTAAAAAATGGTATAAATGGATGTAAAAGAATTAATATATTTGCCTGAATAAAGGCGGACATATTACGTGATTCTTCAAGATTTTTTTTATTCTTAGAATCAAAAATAGGTTTTAAAAATTCAATATACCAATCACAATAAGAATGCCAAACAAACTGATAAATTACTCTCGCTGCTTCATCAAATCTGAAATTCGATATATGCTTTTTTGCCTCAAAGTTGGTTTTGACCAGTTCAAAATAAATCCACTTGTTCACATCAAGATTGGCCTTTTTAACATTAAGTTTCTTGGATAATTTGCAATTGTTTATTTTGGAAAATTTGTTTGCATTCCAAATTTTATTAAGAAAATTTCTATATCCTTTAACTCTGTCCTCTGAAAGTTTTACGTCTCTTCCTGGGGCTGCCATTGAAATTAAAGTAAATCTTAAAGCATCTGCGCCATATTTATTAACTATATCAAGAGGATCGATTACGTTACCTTTAGATTTTGACATCTTTTGACCTTTTTCATCTCTTACCAAGGCATGAACATAAACTTTAGAAAAAGGTTCCTTTTTAATTAAGTAATTCCCCATCATCATCATTCTAGCAACCCAAAAAAAAATGATATCAAATCCAGTTACAAGTACAGATGTTGGATAAAATCTTTTTAACTCATATGTTTTTTTTGGCCATCCTAATGTAGCAAACGGCCAAAGAGCGGATGAAAACCACGTGTCCAACACGTCTTTATCTCTTTTTAATTCAACATTTTTTTTATAATATTTTTTAGCAATTTTGTTTGCTTCATGTTCATTTTCAGCAACAAAAATTTTTTTATCTTTTGAATACCAAGCTGGTATTCTATGTCCCCACCACAATTGTCTTGAGATACACCAAGGTTGTATATTATTCATCCATTGAAAATAAATCTTTGTCCAATTATTTGGAAAAAAAGTTGTCTTCTTTTTTTTAACTACTTGTATGGCTTTCTTGGCCAAATATTTTGCATCAACAAACCATTGCTCTGTTAGCAAAGGTTCTATAATTGAGTTTGAACGATCTCCAAAAGGTACAGCATTTTTTATGCTTTCAACTCTTTCCAATAAATTTTTTTCCTTAAGTATTTTTACAATTATATTTCTAGCTACAAAACGATCTAACCCTATTAGTTCTTTTGGAACAACATGGTTTAGTTTACCATTTTTTTCGAAAATATTTATAGATTCAAGTTTATGTCTTTTTCCAATTTCAAAATCATTGAAATCGTGTGCGGGAGTCACTTTAAGAGCACCTGAGCCCTGATCCATAGAAACATATTTATCTGCAATAATTTTCATTTTTCTTTCCACGATTGGTAAAATTATTTTTTTACCTATATAATTTTTATATCTTTCGTCCTGCGGATTAACTGCTACAGCTGTATCTCCAAGCATTGTTTCTGGTCTAGTAGTAGCTATGGTGAGAAAATTATCTTCTCCATCAATTTTGTATTTTATATAATAAAGATTTGACTGAACTTCTTTTTGTTCAACTTCCAAATCTGATATTGCTGTTTCTAATTTTGTATCCCAATTTACTAATTTTTTATCCTTGTATATTATTTTTTTTTTATAAAGCTGAACAAATGTTTTTGTAACTGCTTCTGATAAATCTTTATCCATTGTAAATCTATTACGTGACCAATCACACGAACACCCCAACTTTTTAAGTTGATTAAGAATTTGATCTCCAGATTCTTCTTTCCATTTCCAAACCTCCTTAACAAAATTATCTCTCCCTATTATGTTTTTATTGATTCCTTTTTCTGATAATTTTTTTTCAACAACTGCTTGGGTAGCTATGCCAGCATGATCTGTACCTGGTTGCCATAAAGTTTCATAACCATTCATTCTATAATAACGCACCAACAAATCCTGCAAAGAATTATTTAATGCATGGCCCATGTGTAAGCTTCCTGTCACATTGGGTGGCGGTATTACAATGGAAAAATATTTTTTCTTACTTTTAGCAGGCTTAAAAAATTTGTTTTTTTCCCAATAGTCGTATATTTGTTTTTCTATAATTAGATGGTTGTAATTAGGATTTTGCATTATATACAAACATATAATAATTTATTAAAAAACAAAGATTGATTTTTTTTAAACTTGGCCACGTGGCGGAATGGTTACGCGGAGGATTGCAAATCCTTGTATCCCAGTTCGATTCTGGGCGTGGCCTCCAAAAAAAATCTTGAGTTGTAACAAAAAAAAAGTATCTTTAACCAATAATACATTCCTCGGTAGCTCAGTTGGTAGAGCAGTTGACTGTTAATCAATTGGTCGCAGGTTCGAGTCCTGCCCGAGGAGCCAGTATTTAGCCTGTTTTTTTATTTACCAAATTGATTTCGTTACCCACTAGTTTATTAAATTTACTTTTCTGCTCTTGTGTCAATTCTGAAAAAATTTTAGCAAGGAAATTGTAGTTGACTGACATATAATCTTCTGCGGCTTTATCTAAATTGTTTAAGTATTCGGAATAGTTATCAAAAAAATAATTTATTGGTACTTTTAAATAGCTTGCCAGCTGTAATAATCTTACTGAGCTTACCCCGTTAATTCCTTTTTCGTATTTTTGAATTTGTTGGAAAGTAACGTTAATTGCCTTAGCGACTTTTGTTTGTGTCAAACCTAGCGCTAATCTTCTCTTCTTTAGCATTTCACCTAGATGCTTATTAAAATCATTGACCATTTAGACCCCTCTATTTAAAAATATAAATTCAACCTCAAAATTAAAGCTAATGCAAGTGTAAAATTATTTTTTTTTTACTAATAAAAATAGAA
>Ga0208894_1002480_pt1 | contig 10025 bp, 11 predicted proteins | sample ETNtaG_12_FD_185752 | JGI IMG/M metagenome (GOLD analysis project Ga0208894, IMG submission 185752) | Marine microbial and viral communities from oxygen minimum zone, Eastern Pacific Ocean - ETNP201306SV49 (SPAdes) (version 2) | ecosystem: Environmental > Aquatic > Marine > Oceanic ... | reverse complement strand
GCGCACAACGTTACTTTAACGCAGGTATTAAAGTTAATTTCTAATTTGATTTAGAAATGTGATTTACAAAAAAGCCTCGGCAAATGTGTTGGGGCTTTTTTGTTTTTATTATTATAAGATAACCCATTATATATATTAATTATTTTGAAGAAATAAATGTCATAATGACTGCATTATTGAGTTTATTTTCAAAATCATAATAGTATTCCATCTAAAAAGAAATGGAATACTATTTTAAAACAAAGAAGAAGACACTTAAGTTTCCCCGCTTTATTTTGCATTGTTGTAAGGTATAGCCACATGGTGGGTGTAGCTCAGCTGGTTAGAGCACCTGGTTGTGGCCCAGGAGGCCGTGGGTTCAAGTCCCATCACTCACCCAAAAACCGTTCGGTTCCACCGAGCGGTTTTTTTATATAGCTATTTTCTTCCCACATGATTGAATGACATTTGACTCTTGTGAAATAACACCTAAATTTCCGGGCTTTTTTTAGCGAATTACGGGGTGTAGCGTAGTCCGGTTAGCGCGCCTGCTTTGGGAGCAGGAGGTCGGGAGTTCGAATCTCTCCACCCCGACACTTTAAAGCCTTATTTCTCAAGGAGGAATAGGGCTTTTGTCTTTCTTACCTGATTTAGTCTGATTTCCCTCAAAATACCCTAAAAAGCACTAAACGCACTGGTAATACACTGGTCAGTTTTAGTAGGGTAAATATTTGTAGATTTAATTGGACTTATCATTTAATAAAAGGAGTATGACTTATGAAACACGAAAATTGGTCTTGTACAAAATGTGAAAATAGAGATTATGAAATTGGCGAGATGAGAGTAGCAGGTAGTTTTTGGCAGAAAATATTCAATGTTCAAAGAACAAAATTCAGTTCTATTACTTGCAATAAATGCACTTTCACTGAATTTTTCAAAGGCAGTTCTAATTCTAAATTATCAGATATATTTGATTTGTTTACTACTTGATGTGGCAAAAGAAAGTTCACATTCGGTGGGGTTTTTTGTTTATAGCCTCACACACATTGTAGGGTAATTATTTGTAGATTTGATTATGGAAAATAAAAAAATAAATATTAGTGAAAAGCTAAAAAAATTCAATGATTATTGGAGTCCTAAGGTGGTTGCTGAAATGAATGATTATCAGTTCAAATTGGCAAAAATTTTGGGAGAATTTATCTGGCATCATCATGAATCAACAGATGAAGTATTCTATGTAGTTGAAGGCAATATGATTATTGAGTTTAGAGATGGTCAAGTAGAATTATCTCAAGGTGAAATGTATGTTATTCCAAAAGGAGTAGAGCATAAACCTTATGCTGAAAAAGAATGTCATATAATGCTTATTGAACCAAGAGGTGTTTTAAATACAGGCGAGGTAAAAAATGAGCTTAAATCAACACATCTGTGGGGCTTTTTGTTTGTAGCCCCACACACATTGTAGGGTAATTATTTGTAGATTTGGATATGAATAGATATATCACATTACTGCTATTTATAGGAATTGTTAGTGGGCAGTGCGATTTCAATAATGATGGGCAATTAGATTCTTTGGATATTGCAAATGGAGTTAATTGTATTTTGGCAAATTGTTATAATGGCTCTCAATGTGACTTTAATGGTGATGGGTATTTAGATATATTTGATATATGTGCAACAGTTGACTGTATTATATCTGATTGCTGGCAAGAAGATGATCTATTTACACTTCATAGCAGTATAATTTTTAAAGATATACCTGGAGGAACTTTTACAATGGGTGAAAGTGAAAGCAATTATCAAGGACCTCCAGGGAGTTATGATGCTTATTTACATACAGTAATATTGAATCCATTCCAAATAAGTGAAACAGAGATTACGAATGAACAATATACCCATTTTTTGAATGGTGCTTTTACTGCGGGGCTCATAGAGGTCCAAATTGAAACTGGTCCAGGTCCATACACGGGGGATCTGCTTGTATTTGGTACAGATTCAGCTCCTAGTGATTATAGCGGAATGGCTCTGTATAACTTAAATGGAACTCGAGTTATGAAGGATCATGATAATGCTGATGGAGATAACAATCCATTTACCGGTGAGATAGAACCAGAAAATCCACTAAATATTGCATATATAGGTTTTGATGAACTAAATACAGAGAATCAATGGTTCTATATAAAGGATCCTGCAAATCTTGAAGATTTTGATTGGTTAGAATTAACAAATTATTATAATTACACTGACGTTTCACACCAATACGATACATCTGTTTTGTTAAATGATTATAATGATTGGGAAGAGTTAGATGATTATCCGAATAATTTGCCTACGGCATTGGTCGTCAGCAATTGGCCTGCAACATTCATCCAATGGTATGGTGCAAAAGCATTCACCTTATTTTATAATGTTACATTGCCTACAGAAGCACAGTGGGAGTTTGCTGCGCAAGGAAGTTCGGAGTTCATATATGCTACAACAGATGGAAATGTCTATGGGGATGGCACAAGTGCCAATTGGAATCATTTAGGAGAGAGTCCTTCTCTGGGCCATGTTTTGGATGTGAAAATAAATGAACCGAATCCTTATGGCCTGTATAATATGGCAGGCAATGTTTGGGAATGGATTGAAGATTGGTATGCTTCAAATTATTACAACAATACTAATTATGCTACAGACCCTGTTAATACTGAGGATACAGGGCTTAAGGTTAGAAGAGGCGGATCTTGGAATTATCATCAAGCACCATTAAAATCATCAGCTAGAGCCGAAGATGAGCAATTTAAAGGGAATGATCATTTTGGATTTAGAATAGCACAATAAATTCAATTCAGCAAAGTTTAATAAAGCTTAATAAACCCCACATTCGTGGGGTTTTTTGTTTGGGGGATGATGGGTAGATTTGGATGTGAAAATTATCAATACATTATATTGAGTAACTATTGCAAAAAGATCCAAAAGTTGAAATAATGAATAAATCTGAAATAACAATTGCCTTAGACGCCATGGGCGGCGATCATGGCATCAAGCCCAATGTAAAAGGCGCGTTAATCGCCGCAAACGCCAATCCGGTTCGCATTCTGTTGGTCGGAAATGAAATGGAGTTGAAAAAGTCACTTTCGGGTGCATCTTATCCAGATGGTTCCATTAAAATCATTCATGCATCGGATCATATAGGGATGGATGAGCATCCACGGGAAGCACTAGGGGAAAAGCCGGATGCATCCATTCTTGTGGCTGCGCGATTAGTCCAAGAAGGAAAAGCGGACGCTTTAGTTTCAGCTGGCAGTACGGGGTCGGTTGTTCTTGCAGCTGCAAAATATCTTTCCAGGATTCATGGTGTACGTCGTACAGCTATAGCTACGGTGTATCCAACTCTTAACGAATTCAAAAAAAATGACCATCTTGCCCTTATGCTGGATGTGGGCGCCAATGTTCGTTGCGAAGCGGAGGAACTGGTCCAGTTTGCCATTATGGGGGCCGCATACGTTACAGAAGTGCGTGATGAGGCAAATCCATCGGTCGCTCTACTGAATATCGGAGAAGAAGCCACCAAGGGTGGAGAAAGAATGAAAAGCGCATATCAGTTGTTAAATAATACTCAAAATTTGAATTTTATCGGCAATGTAGAAGGTAAGGATATTTTAAGAGGCATAGTGGACGTGGTGGTGACGGAGGGATTTGTTGGCAACATCGTAATTAAAACACTTGAAGGTGCTGCAAAGAGTGTGAGTCTGCTGACGAAAATGGCGTTTAAGGCAAGACTTGCATGGAAATTGGGACTCTTCTTTTTAAGGAAAGCTTTGACTTTTCTTAAGGAGGTAACTGATTATTCGGAATATGGTGGAGCACCCTTATTGGGCTTTGACAAGATTGTTATTATTGCCCATGGCCGCTCAAGCGACAAAGCAATCTCGAATGCCATAAAAGTGGCAGGAAAGTGTGTTCGTGATGACATTTGTGGAAAAATTGAGAAACAGATCCGCGAATTTGAAAGTTTGAGTGGGCTGGAATATGAACGTATAGGGCGAGAATATTGAAGGTATTTGAATAAAAGGGCACTATCTGCATCATCTTACAAATGACTGAAATAGATCAAATTCAAACTTTTAATCCGGTAACAGACTTGGATAAAATACAACATTATTTCAATGTTGATAAAAAACCTTTCGTTATAAGAAATGTTATAAACAGCAATGTAGATCTAAAATACCTGGGAAAGCATTTTGGCCATCAAAATGTCATTGCCCTGAATGATAATTCGGACAAAGAGACCCTACTGATGGCTGAACTAATTGATAAAATAAATCTGGGTAAAAAATACCGATTAAGGGCAAACACTAAGTTAGGGAATCTGCTGGTTCCTCAATTGGACACCACCTACCTAGAGAAGATAAAAGGTAGTGGCAGCCATCTATTTGATCATTTATTATCTTTCGGTAAAACATCCAGACAACACACTTTATTTTTAAGTACTCGGGATTGTACTTTTGCCAAACATGCCCACATAATCTCAGGACTTATTATCCACCTTTACGGGCAGAAAACATGGTATGTATCAAAATCTTATGATAGCTTTGGGTCGATTAAATATAAAAGGCTAGTCTATCCAAATCCACTTTACATAACAGATAAAAACCCTACAAATGAAATAGCCTTTACAGTAGGGCCGGGAGATATGATATATATGCCTGCATACTGGTTTCATTACACTCACTCAGATGATGTAAATATTAGTTATAACCATTTTTTTACTGAAAAGATACAATACTATTTGAACAGAACATTATTAATGTTCTTGTACCAATCATTCACGAATCCGATCCATTCCTTTATTAAAGCTGTACGCAATGAGCCAGAAGAACATATTTTTGACAGGCAGCAAGTGATAGATAATTGCAATAAAATAAAAAATGATATACAAAGACAAAAAGCATTAATGTTTTTCAGAGACAATGATTATTCATAAACCATATATAGTGGGTAGATTTGTATATGCGTAGATATATATTATTACTTTTTATTGGGTTAGTTTGGGGAGATAGCGGCCAACACTCTTTTTTCACACCATATATTAGCCCTGGAATTCAAATTGGATACAATGATAATAAAACATTATTTATTTCATGCCAATTGACTTTAGGTACTAGCTTTAAGGTTACGAAAGAAAAACATTTTGAAGATACATTTCCTTTTTTTTTGGGGAGAACATTTGGAATAAGACGATATTACCAAACAGGAAAACCTGTAGCCAGATATAAATATTATGATACTCAAATTTCCTTTTTTCTAGGCGGAGTAGGAATTGGAAAAATAATTAACAATAAGGGAGAATCTTTCAAAAAAAATAAATATTGGGCAGGAGCATTTGGGTTATTATCATATGAAAAAATTCATTTTAAGGATAAAGTTGAAAAGCAATATGGTCTTTTTGGAGTATTGCCTTTACCTGTTTTTCAAATACTTAACAATTAAACAAAATTAACATAACCAAATTGTACTCAAGCCCCATATGTGTAGATTGATTTTGTAATGAATAAATTATATCAGCGATTAATTGAATTCCTTCTTAAGGATGCAAAATCAAAAGCGGCAAAGCGTGGGGTTGATTTTAATGAGGAAAAATTTGTCAAAAAACATGAAGCAGTATTGCCAATCATATTATATTATTTTTTTATATGGGTTTTGGGGTGGATATCTCCAGGCATACTTAAAGTTGAGTATTTATTAATTATCTTATTATGTTTGATAGTTAGAGGTCTAAATCATTATTTTGGTTGGATTAGAATAATGAAAAAAGACTAAAACGGCGATATGACAAAGATGGTCAATTATTTATAAAAGCAAAACGATGAATGAAGAAAACACATATATTTTAGGCACAAATAACAATGAATTAAGCCGGTTGAAATTGCAGCATAAGGTTTGGTTATCTGAAGCAAAATATGGATGGGGACTGGCTGAGTTCAAAAGTGATCAGAGTATTTTAGACTTAGGGTGTGGCCCAGGATATTCCACTGAAGAATTGGCTCGTATTGTTGGGAAAAGCGGAAGAGTAATTGGCGTAGACAAGTCAAATGCTTTTATTGCACACTTGATTCAAATCCAGCAATCCACTCTACTACCTATTGAACCGTATTTATCTGATTTCAATTCTCTTTCATTGGATGATGATTCACTGGACGGTATGTATTGTCGTTGGGCATTGGCCTGGGTTTCGAACCCAAAAGAAATATTAGCAAAGGTGAGAGATGCTTTAAAACCTGGGGGCAGAATGGTGATTCAAGAATATTATCAACTATCTACTTTTAAAACACATCCAGAGCGGCCTGCTCTAAAAAAAGCTATTAATGCTACATTAAATAGTTTTAATGAATCTGAGTTTAATATTAATATTGGAAGCTGTTTACCTGAATATATTGAAGCACTTGGGATGAAAATAAATCATCTACGTCTAATACCAAAATTGGCAACACCAGGCTCTTTGGTTTGGGAATGGCCAAAATCATTTTATCAAAATTATTTTCCTCGTCTTGTATCAATGGGCTACCTTAATAATCAAGATGTGGATGGTGCGATGGAAGATTTACAAGAATTAGCAACAATTTCTTACGCTACTTTATGTTGCCCCCTGGTCATAGAGGTTATTGCTGAGAAATGATGAATGATATTGAATTATAGTCCTACCTTGGTAGTGGTTTTTTTGGAGTGTACAAAAATTTCGTATTTATTTAGATTAGCGCAATGGAGAATCAATTGAAAATATTTTTCCAAATAATGATATTACTGGTAAGCGTCACGAGAGCTACTCAGGTTACGTTTATTGTCGATATGTCAGAAGAAACAGTTGTCGCTGGGGATGGTGGCTCTCCAGCAGTTTATGTTTCAGGATCAAATTTAAATGGACCGGGTGGGCTAGTAATGACTGATAATGGTAATGGGATCTGGGAACTCACGACACAGCTTAATCCGGGGTCATATACTTATAAATTTAGAAATGGTTACTATGATTACTGGGATGGCCCAGGCTGGGAAGGTGATAATGGACTTATCGAAGGCGGTTGTGCAGTCGGTGATTATTTTGATCGGCAAGTTGTCGTTGGAAATAGCGACCTTGTTGAAGGGGTTTTCTGTTTCGGGAGCTGTGATGAAACATGCGATAGTGATACTATTGCATATACACTTGTTTGGCAAGATGAGTTTGATGGGAATGGAGTAATTAATTCTGAAAAATGGTTTCACCAAACTCAATTACCGAATGGGAATAGTTGGTTTAATAACGAACTTCAACATTATACGGATCGTTTAGATAATTCCTATGTTAGTAATGGCAGTTTAAAGATCGTTGCAAAAAAAGAAACATATACGGATCAGGGCCATACAAAAGAATATACATCAGCAAGGCTAAATTCAAAATATGCATTCACATATGGGCGTGTAGAAGTGAGAGCAAAATTACCTGAAGGAGTTGGGACATGGCCCGCTATCTGGATGTTAGGCCAAAATATTAATGAAGTAGGTGCTTATTGGCAAACACAAGGCTATGGAATGACATCTTGGCCTGATTGCGGAGAGGTGGATATAATGGAGCATTGGGGATCTAACCAAAATTATGTGCAAAGCGCTTTACATACTCCTTCTAGTTATGGAGGAACAATTAATTTAGGAGGCCAATATATTTCAAATGCTTCAACACAATTTAATACTTATTGCCTTGAATGGTCTCCACAACAAATGGTATTTAGCGTTAATGAGAATGTGCATTATACTTATAATCCCAATGTCCAAAACTCAGAAACTTGGCCTTTCGATTCTAATCAATATTTGTTATTGAATATTGCTATTGAGCCAAGTATTGCATCGAGCTTTACCGAAAGTGAAATGGAAATTGATTATGTGAGGATTTATGAACCTTCAGCGCTATCATCTCATAAACAAAAAATGCCAGTACATTTTACTATTCGACAAAATTACCCTAATCCTTTTAATCCCATAACTAATATCGAATATGATCTACATAAAGATGGAAATGTAATAATCACTATTTATGACTTAAATGGCCACGTCATTAAAGATCTAATAAATGGCACACAAACATTAGGTCGCCAATCTATTAAATGGAATGCGACGAATAACATCGGTCACCCAGTATCAGCTGGCGTTTACATATATAGGGTTCACGTAGACGGTTTTAGTCAAACAAAGAAAATGGTTCTGCTAAAATAGATTTATTCTTTTACAAACAAAAAGCCCCACATTAGTGGGGTTTTTGTTTGTAAAAAGGTTTAGGTGATGCACGAAATTCTAAGCATAGTAATAGAAAAGTTATAAGACTCATGCCATCCACAGGAATAACTATAAGCGGGATATGGGAATCCAAAATATTAGTCACGCCCATAAACCATCATACGACTTCAAATTGATCTATATCTATTTCCCCAGCTTAAAAAAACTAATTTACCATAGTAAATACATTCCATGTTTTTTTGAACTCATCTGATTTCCATAAGGTTTTAAAATTGCTTTTACCATCCCAACCAAACAGTGTCCCCTTACCATTATTTTTATCATATAAAAACAAATCGACCTTAGTGTCGCCATTAACATCTGTAGGATAGATATCCCACGTCTTATTAAAGGTAGAATTTTTCCATAAGGTTTTAAAATTGCTTTTACCGTCCCAACCAAATACTGTTCCAGCCCCAGCTTTTTTATCATATAAAAAGAGTGCTGTTTTACCGCTACCGGTAAAATCTCCTGGGAAAATTGACCAAGTCTTTCTAAAGGTATTGTTTTCCCATAGCTTTATTGATTTTCCGGTCTTTGGGTCTATTGAGTATAAAATACCCTTCCCTTTTTTATTGTCATACAAAAACATATCTGATTTTTTATCACCATTAAAGTCACCTACATGAACTTGCCATGTTTTTCTAAACGTAGTGTTTTTCCAAAGCGTTTTCCATGCTTTTCCGCTCCAGCCCCATACAACACCGACTCCTGCTTTTTTATCATAGAGAAACAAATCTGATTTACCGTTACCATTAAAGTCTCCTGGGTGGATTTCCCAAGTTTTCTTAAAGGTATCACTTTTCCATAAGTTTTTGAAGTGCCCTTTTTCGTCCCAACCAAAAACTACACCGGCCCCAGCTTTTTTATCATAAAGAAATAGTTCTGACTTCTTTTTCTGAGTGAAATTGCCAACATAAATATCCCATGTTTTTTTGAATGTTGTATTCTTCCACAAATTATTTGCACCAGATTTAGAAGATGCATCTAATGTTAAAACTACACCAGTACCAGCTTTTTTATCATACAAAAACATGTCTGTTTTGCCGTTCCCGTCAAAATCTCCAAGATGAATTTTCCATGTTTTTTTGAATGTATCGTTTTTCCATAGTGTTTTCCATTTTTTGCCATCCCAGCCCCAAATAACACCTGTACCAGTTGTTCTATCGTATAAAAAGAGATCATGTTTTCCGTCTCCATTAAAATCAGCATAATAAGTACCATCTTTTGCCTTATTATTGCCAAAAGCGATAGAAAGAGTACAAACAATCATAACTATGGATAATAATATCAATTGTATTTTTTTCATTTAACTTTACCCTCCTTGTTTATGAGAAATAACATCAATTAAACCATATGACCTATGAATATAGTTTATTAAGAGTAATAATAGTTATAATAAAATTTAAATACACTCTTTTAGAAACTCTTTCTGGAGACTTGGGTTGTTTATTTGTTGGTACCTTAGTAGATTTTTAAAAGAATGCACATCTTACCACTCATACTCCTTGGAAGTTTTTTATTTGGGCAATATGAAAGTCAAGCAATAGTCAAATTCAATGATTTGCCTAGTTTATATGACCCTGTTTATCAGCCATCTTTAACTCTTCCATATCTTGAATCTTTCACCGGCTTTAATAAAGAAAAAGATTTTAATCAAATATTTGGTATTGAGTATTTCGAAAATAAGCATGGTATTAATTATTGGCTGGAAACATTTGAAGATAATACTGCTTTGGGCTTAAGAGTCTTTCCCAAAG
>Ga0208894_1002474_pt1 | contig 10049 bp, 10 predicted proteins | sample ETNtaG_12_FD_185752 | JGI IMG/M metagenome (GOLD analysis project Ga0208894, IMG submission 185752) | Marine microbial and viral communities from oxygen minimum zone, Eastern Pacific Ocean - ETNP201306SV49 (SPAdes) (version 2) | ecosystem: Environmental > Aquatic > Marine > Oceanic ... | reverse complement strand
AGTATATGCTTTATTTTCCGACCGTTATCCTGACAGGACGGGTTCCGATGGCAGAAGTTCCTTCAATAATAATCTCACAATTAATGTGGATACTGATAATGGGCGTTATTTGTAGTCTTATGTGGAACGCCGGTAAGAAAAAATTGGTCATCCAGGGAGGATAAATGGAGACAATCAGGATTTACCTTACACTGTTTGCAACATCCATCAAAGCAAGGATGGAGTATAAGGCAAGTTTTCTGTTCTATATATTTGCCATCATGACTTTTTATATCGGGCAGATTGGTTTACTTTTTGTACTCCTGAACCGCTTTCATCAAATAAAGGGATGGACGATGGGTGAAATGGTTTTCTTATACTCTCTTCATGCATTCGCATACGGGTTTACAAATCTGATTTTCTCCCAACTGATTAATTTCGACAAGATGGTTGTGGACGGCGAGTTTGACAGAGTATTGGTAAGGCCGCTCAGTCCATTAGGGCAGGTTATCTTTTCTAAATTTGAGGTGTCGACGGCTGCACATCTTATAATCGGTTTCACTGCCCTGTATTTTGGTACACACCTTGCCGGTATAGAGTGGACGCTTAGAAAGATTCTGCTGTTTCCTGTAATTGTTGGTGGGGGAGTTTTAATTGCCGGCGGCATACGCCTGGCGGTGACTGCAGTCGCTTTCTGGACATTAAGAAACCGGTCTCTGGTTCATACTGTAATATTTTCAAGCAAAGAGTTTATTAACTATCCGGTAAATATTTATAACATGGGGATGCAGTTTTTCTTGACATTTATTTTCCCGATAGCATTTATCAACTTTTACCCGGCGCATTTCTATTTAGATCGTTCGGGAGAAGGTCTCCTGCACCCGGCATTAGAAATGGGAACACCAATTGTAGGTATTATAGTGTTTACTGTATCAGTCTTCACATGGAAAGTGGGTGTTAACCATTACCAGAGTACTGGGTCATGAGAACTATTCTGGCAGAAATATATGTTTGTAGTTTAATACAAATAAATGTAAGGCTTCCAATGTTAACCATAATTACTAAAAGGGGAGTGGTTCGAGATGAAAATATTGGACGAAGAATTCAGGAAAAATCTGACAGGAGATATCTTACAATGCGCGCTTGCAACTATAACAGTTTTCATTGTACTGATGGTGCTTGATGTCATGACGAATCCCGTCATAATTGCAGCTTTGGGCTCAAGTACCTTTATAGCATTCACAATGCCTGAGGCACATGTATCAAAGCCGAGGATTATGATAGGTGGGTATATAGTCGGCGTAGTTGCGGACTGTATATGTCGCTATTTATCTTTATGGTCATTAATGACATGGGTAACCTTTATCCATGAATCCTCACACGTAGTGTTTGGTGCAATGGCTGTAGGATTGGCGATATTTGTGATGGTAATTACGGGTACAGCGCATCCTCCCGCAGCGGGTTTAGCATTGGGACTCATTCTGAATGAGTGGAGCACATTGACGATTGTTCTTGTTTTTGTCGGGATTATTTCATTGTCTGTTATAAAGTCTGTGCTCAAGCCGGTATTGAAGAATTTACTGTAAATTACCATTTATAAAGAGTGAGGTTTAAGGATTGTACGGAAATCAATTGACAAGAGGATTACAAAGAGTAAAATAAAATGTTTACATTAATCAAATTAAAAAGTCTTAATTATTTCAGAAGGGAGAGAGAAATGGCGACCGCCAAAGCACGCCATATACTGGTGTCAAGTCAGGAAGAGTGTGGAAAGTTAAAAGAGCAAATTGAAAATGGGACAGACTTTGCTGATGTAGCAAAGGAGCACTCAACATGTCCATCAGGAAAGAGTGGGGGAGCTTTAGGGGAGTTCAGTCCCGGACAAATGGTGAGTGAATTTGATCAGGTAGTTTTCAATGACGAAGTTGGTAAGGTACATGGTCCTGTAAAAACCGATTTCGGATATCACCTTATAGAGATTACTGATCGTACGGAATAAGCAGGTTGCCGGCATCAGGAACAAGCTTTAAAAAAGACAGCCATTACAGGCCGTTATCGCATAATACGTGTGTTGGTTATTCGGTAATGTTTACTTGATCAATACACAAGGTCTAGAGGAGTAGAGATGAATATATATGTAGGAAACCTTTCTTACGAGATTACGGATGATGAAGTTAAGGATCTTTTTTCACCACATGGTGAAATATCAAGTGTTTCAATCATAAAGGACAAACAATCCGGACAATCAAAAGGGTTTGGATTCATTGAAATGCCGAATCAGGCCGAGGCTGAAGAAGCTATAAAGGCCTTGAATGGAAGTGAAGTAAAAGGTAGAAATATTAAGGTCAATACAGCACATCCCAAAGAAGAGCGTCCAAAGCGCAGGACAGGATATTAATACCCAATCAGAAGGCGGCATAGTGTCGTAGGAGTACAGCGCTATGTCAGACCAAGCATAATTTAATCACCAATGATAACCGTATCTACCCGCACTCTCAATATCCTAGCCGCCTTCGTATGGTATGTTGGTGGCATAGTATTGCTAATAAAGGGAAGCACTCTACTGCTTGAAGCGCATATACTGAGATCGGAGATGTACTGGATCTGGATTGCCATTGTTGCCGGCCCGTGTTTTGGCAGTTTAAAAGGGAAATTCATTTTCAGTAAAAGCTGCCAGAATAATCTGGCCAGAATACGTTCCCTTGATCAGCCAAAGGCCTGGCAAATCTTCAGGCCCTGGTTCTTTGTGTTCTTAGCCGCCATGGTTGCGACTGGCGTGACCCTGTCCAGGCTGGCTCACGGCAGCTACTACTTCCTGATAGGCGTAGCTATCTTGGATTTCAGTATTGCTATCGCCCTGCTATGGAGCAGTAATATCTTCTGGAAACAAAAGGCATTTGTAAAATAACATCCAGGTTCAGCTTAAAGCCAAATCAAAGCCGATATCCATCTCGTCTTTTATCTTCAAAGTCCCCATCATAGCCTTGAAAGGTTTTATTTTATAATCCGTCTGGATTATGGTAAACCTCCCTTTTAAGCCACCACCGCTGGTATCTATGTCAAAATCTACAGGTTTTGTAACACCGTGCAAACTTAATTCTCCGCTTATGTGATAACTGTCACCATTTTCCTGAATAGACTTGGAACTGAAACTGGCAGTAGGATATTTGTCCGGATGTAAAACCTTCTTGGCCATATCTGCTTCAATATCTGCTATATCCTTTTCCTTTAATGTACCCGGATTGCGCTCTCCATCTTTCATTGCACAATCTACTTTTAGAGAATTTGTCTGTATCTCCAGTCCCAGGCTTCCGGAAGCAAAACCGCCCTCCTCAGGCACGTCTACATTAACCTTGAAATCGGTCACATCAATTAATAAATCGTGTGCTATTTTACTAAGCAAACCTGTCTTAAATGTATAAGCAGACACTTTCCCGGAATTGCCATTCAAACTATACGTACCAGCTTTTAAAGACATTTCTTTTTCTCCTGAATTTCTTCTTTACCTGAAGAATTCAATAATTCATATATGGTTTTAGTTGTAATACCTGATAAGCGTGCCCTGAAGGACGAAAACTGTGACATCTATATATTCGCATCCCTCGTTACATTAAGAAACACTTTTCATAATAACAAAGCTACTTTATTACTCCTTTAGCCCTTAGCAGTTTTCGTGCCTCGCTTTCCATGGCACTTATCTTCTGGAATACCCTCGCTGTGCCATACCACCATGATATATCCTGCTGTACATGTGCAGTGCCTTTGTATGCAAATGCCTTGTCACCAAACCACAAATCAGTGTATATATTCTCAATCACAGAAGGATTATTCTCGCCGGCCATAAACACACTATACACCCCTAGAATAGGTCCATATACGGGTATCTTACCTCCAGTGGTCTTAAATGCGTTATAAATGCCCTCTCCCAGCAAATTAGGCCCTAGAGCATCTGCAATTACGTCTCCCATAGGATATATACCCCTCTCTGATACCGGAGGATCGAAAGCATCTGCTGCTGCTAAACCGTCCATAATCGACTGTGCCCTATCTGTTGCTTTCCACATTTCAAACATGAGCATATCCATGTTTTCAAGATAGATCCTTGCAAAACGTGGACTATGGCAATTGCTGCACATCTCTATCCATAGCTCCCGTTTTTTCTTGTTTTCTGGTGTGTAAATGTCAATCTTTTTGTTTAATGGTGGAAGGTTTACGCCATACGGATAATCTTTCAAGGAAGACTGGTAATCAACACCTTTTGGCGGTACAGTTCCCATCCTCCATATGCCTTTTGAAGCGGTAGTGTGAGTAAACTTCCCCTCTCCCTGATACATATGACAAAACTGACAGGTAGGAGCCCTGTAGTCTTTACCAGGTACAATTTGAGCAAGCGGTTTTTCCCAATCCCAGTGTTCTCCCTCCATATGATATATATAACCCATCTTGGATTCACTATAAGATTCGGCATCAGGATGGTCATACCCCATATGACAACTCATACAAGCCTCAGGCCTTCTAGCCTCAGCAGCCGTAAACTTATGCCTTGTGTGGCACGCATCACATTTATCAGTAATTCCATGACAGTAATCACAGCCGAACATGGAAGCGAGATAACCCTGCCGTGCATTTTCTGCGTACCATGGTACGATGAAGTTAGCTATATTTGAATCTACATGATTCGGGCGGCCGTATTTCTGTTCATCCATAAATTCAATTACCTCTTTAGGATGGCATTTGCCACATATTTCCGGTGTTGGCATTCTCAGCTCGCTGTGGTCCTTACCATGGCATTCGCTACATAAAACTTCATTTATTTCTCTCCCTAACAGTTTTTCTATCTCTCTTGTTTTCTTAGCAAAGTAACTGTTCTTTTTTGGATTTGCATGCGTTGAATTCCTCCAGTCATGAACCCAACCTGGAGTTACATTTTCATGACACGCTATACAGTCATCCGGTTTATACTTCTTCAGGAGCTGATCATAGTATTCACCCTCTGGTCTGACATAGTGCCTCCTGGGAAACCAGTACATTTGCAATGGTATAGGCTTATAAATGTCTTGCCATGGTCCCAGACCCTTTTCCATACCAACGTTATCGTCCCATAAAGCCCTTGCCGCCTCGCTTGGATAAATTATGTTATAATAATCCATTGCCATTTTCTGCATCTCCTTGGTTGGGGCCCCTCCAGAAATGACAACGGCTTTCTTAGCTTTTGGCTTAGCTTTTGGTTTTTCTTTTACCTTTTCTTTTACCTCTTCCGTGACTTCTTGAGCTTTTTCAGCCACATCTTGAGCAAATGACACACTACCTAAAGAAAATACCAATAGAGCAAAGACTGGCAACAATAAATAAGTTCTCTTTCTACTCATGATGTGACTCCTTATTAAATGGCTTTTTTATTAAACTAAAAGATAAGATGTTACTTTGTTGCTTATTTAACTTTTTCCAATTAGTTTGATTTATATGGTGTCGTATGTTGTGGGAAAAACCACTCATCCGAAGTGCCCTTTGCCTTTTGGAAAAATTCAAGCCGCATTTCATGGCCACGCGAATGATGACAAGGCCCACACACATTGTAAGCTGTTCCGTACGTACCTACTTTGGCAATCTTTTGCCCTTCAGATGCCTTTCCTATCTCCATAAAATAACTATATACTTCTCCAGGACCATGACAAGCTTCACAGGTAACTCCCTCCTCGGAATATTCTCCAGTGGCCTCATCATACCCTGTCGTATGGCACTTTAAACATGTCTTCCGGTATTCCTCGTCACCGGCGATATAATCTGGGGCTTTTTTCACAAGGTCAAGGGACTTAAATTTTATCCTTAACCATCTCTCTACATGTGGAAATGTCAAACCCGCATGGCATTTAATACACTTTTGGCTACCGACATAAATGGCCTTATCCCCGGTAATATTATATTGTTTAAAATTACCCATCACGGTCCTTTGGTTGGGATCGCTTTCCTCAGGTGATAATTCATTTAACTCATCCCAAAACTCAAATAAAGTTTCAGCCGATGTCAATCTAAGCTGCATATCCCTTCGACCATAAGACATACCCTCATGTACTAACTCTTCATCCAATACCCTTCCATGGCCTCCGTGACATACACTGCATCCATATATATCAAAAGGAAATTCTGCAGGATGTGAAACCCTTAATTCATCCTCATTTATATGACAGGTCATGCACCTGTCTACCTTATCACCATTTTCTCCATCAGCCCAACCAGAATTACCTTTCAAAACAATCTGCTTAATTTCATATACAGGTTTTTTAAAGAATGCTAATCGTTGACCAAGCATCTCTCTTTCCTTGACGGTTGTAGAGGCTTCATACTCTTTCTCAGCCTTTGATGCCTGTTCTTCGTAATATTCTTTTTGAAATTTTAACCATTTTGGGCTCCAAAATTCTTCATTAACCCACAAAATAGTGATAAAAAGAAATAGGGCACTCAAAACAAAAAAGATTGCTCCTTGTATGCTCATAAATCACCTACTCTCTCTGGAAATAACCATTTAAGGATTCTGAAATAAATTATAAGTTGATCCAGGGGGTTACAATAATATATTTAACATCAAATGCCAGTCTTAAGATTATCTTGCCTGCGGTACCAATCATTGTCAGAAGAAGTCCCATTACAAGTGCATACCGTACGACACCTAAGTTTTGAAAAAAGCTTCTTTTAAAAAATATCGGAATGGCAAATCCTGCAGCATAAAATGCAATTAACATAGCAATTCCCGCCGGTAATGGTAAATTATGAAGTGGCGGCGGAGTGGGAAAATCGTGTGTCCACGCTTGCCCTGGCCAGAAAAATGTCCAGTAAGGCCCTCTCAGGGCAGTGCCAACGTATACCAGGAGATACCAGAACACGTATCCGGAAATAAAAACAGGCATGGCAAATTTCCGCTCTTTAAAAGAAATATAACCATTCCCCTTAGGATTATTATCCAAATATGGCAACATTATCAGGCCTACAAGTATTATACTTGGAAGCACTACGCCGGCAAACCATGGATCAAAGTATACTAATTGTTCCTGTAAGCCTGCAAAATACCATGGTGCCTTTGCCGGATTTTCGGCTTGTGATGGATCTGATATTTCACCCAGTGGAGCATTCACAAAAAACGAAAAGAAAAGCAGCCCTACCAAAACGAAAAGGGCAGCCAGAAACTCTTTAACAACGAGCGTTGGCCATGTAAACACTGTATCATCATCAAATTCTACTTCTTCTAACTCTTTCTTTTGCCAGCTACTTTCCATGGATGAGCTCCTTCTAAATATCTTTCAATAAACTATAACAAATTTTATCTTGGCACTATAACCGACCTGAGATACCACCGTCTTTGCGTATCCTCCAAAAATGAACTATCATCAATGCTGTTGCTATCACCGGTATTGCAATACAATGCCATACATAGGCCCGTAACAGGGCAGGGGCCGCGATCGTCGTCCCCCCCACCAGAGAAAAACGGATATCATTATTTGCCGTCATTCCCAGGAATTGTGAAAAAGGCCCTTCATGACCAAATAATGGTGTTGCTCTCCCCATATTCATACCAACGGTGATAGCCCAGTAGCCCAGTTGATCCCAGGGCAATAAATACCCTGTAAAACTTAATAAAAATGTGAGAAGTAATAAGAATACGCCTATCACCCAGTTAAATCTTCTCGGGGGCTTATACGAACCCGTTAAAAATACACGGAACATGTGTATACTCACCGTAATCACCATGGCATGCGCACCCCATCTATGAACATTTCTCATCAGTCTGCCAAAAGGTACCGTGTACATTAAATCCATTGTATCTGCAAAAGCTTTATTTACATCAGGAGTATAATAAAACATTAGTAAGATTCCTGTTACCGCTTCCACTAAGAATACAAAAAAAGTTATCCCTCCCATACACCAGGTAAAGCGGAGTTTCGTGCCATGCTCCCGAACCCTCGCAGGATGCAAATGCAACCATACGTTACTAATAATCTGGAGAATCCTGTTCCTGGGGGTATCTTTGTAACCATGACGGAATACAGACCCCCAGATATCTTCTACAGTTTCCTTGATCTTATCTTTTAAATTCGGATCTTTCATTTAGATGTCCTTTCCTTCACGCCAGCTCTTTACTTTACCTTATTAGAAATTCGTCTTTCTATTATTCGCTTTCTTCTAATGTTTCATTTAATTCTTCGTCAGGTTTCCAAAGCACACGCTTCATGGTTATCACGTGTGCAGGACAATCTTTGCAATTACCGCACCGAATGCATTTTTCAGTATATTTTATTACGAGACCGTCTTCACTAATTGAAGGTTGGTATTTCCTGCTTTCATCGGCTGTGTCCACCATCCTTAGTGCACCGGCAGGGCATACCATGCTGCAGCGGCCGCAGAGTACACAATCATTCGTTCCTACTTCAATACTAAGGTCGCATTTCAGGCAACGCGAAGCCTCTATCTTCGCCTGAGATTCCGAAAGGCCAAGCTCTACTATATTAAATGTACCCTGCCTGTTTTCTATAGGCAACATATGCATCTCTTGACGGGGTACGGCATCATAATCTCCCTCTCGAGCATTAAATTCGCTATCCGAAAGCGTAACCCAGACTTTCTTCTTAGGCTCCGGAAGGCTTTTCCCCCTTATATATCTATCTATAGAAGTTGCGGCTCTTTTACCGTCTGCAACTGCTTCAATTACGATTCTGGGCCCGTAGGCAACGTCACCTCCTGCAAATACACCTGGTCTTGTAGTTGCAAGAGTTTCATTATCTATCTTTATTGTACCTCTTGGTGACAGTTCTATCTCAGGACGTCCCTCCAGCCAGGATGCGTCAGGCGTCTGGCCAACCGCTAATATCACGGTGTCTGCAGGCATAATATTTTCACTATCTTCAATAAATGTTGGATTAAACCTGCCGTCGCTGTCAAAAACAGATTTAACATTCAGGGTTTCCAACCCCACGACCTTGTTGTTTTCCCTGATGATACTCTTGGGTCCTTTAGATGGATTAAGTATTATTCCTTCCTCCTCTGCCCCTACAATCTCATGTTCCCATGCCGGCATCTCATCTTTAGACTCCAGGCACACAACATGTACTTCCTGGGCTCCCAGGCGAATTGCCATCCTTGCAGCATCCATCTCAGCATGTTCGTATCCAACGTTTTGAGTAAACCTCATGGCAGTTCTTGCAGTATCCATTGCAACATTTCCGCCTCCAACCACTATCACTTTCTTGCCCATACTTCTCATAACGCCGAGACTTACGTTTTTCAAGAATTCAAGGCAGTCCATAACGCCATCTCCTTCTTCTCCGGGGATCCCGAGTGCTCTAACCTTTTGTGCGCCTGCAGCTATAAATACGGATTTGTATCCCTCTTCGAGTAGATCAGAAATTGTCTTTCCCGGACTACCAATAGGTGTGTTTGTCTTTATCTCTACACCTCGTGCCTGGATATGGCTTATATCAAACATAATCTGTTCACGAGGGAGCCTGTATGACGGGATTGCCCACATCAACATGCCGCCCGGTACAGATTCCTTTTCAAAAACTGTCACCCTGTATCCCATGCCTGCAAGGCTGTTAGCGGCTGTTAATCCCGCAGGGCCGGATCCGATTATGGCAACTTTTTCCTCTCTCTGTATTATCTTTGGGGGTGGTATCGTTACCTTATTCTTATAAATATGATCTGTGACAAACCGCTTTAAGGCATCTATTGATACCGGTTTGTCAAAATCACCACGTTTACATTTGGTCTCGCATGGGCGTGCGCATATATATCCGCAAACGGCGGGGAAAGGATTGGTTTCCAGCATCAATTTGTACGATTCTACATACTTACCCTGGCCAATTAAACGTATGTAACCGGGTACATCCATGTGTGCAGGACATGTATGCTGGCAACGAATGTTTTGTTGTAACCAATCTAAATCAAGAGGTATTCGTTTACCTTGTTTGGGTATGGTTGCCTGGTTTGTAGCCTCACTATCTGTTGTAAATGAAATATCAGCCATTTCCCTTTACTTTCTTAGAAAAGTGCTACTTGATTAATTCTTTACACAATTAACT
>Ga0208894_1002471_pt1 | contig 10060 bp, 4 predicted proteins | sample ETNtaG_12_FD_185752 | JGI IMG/M metagenome (GOLD analysis project Ga0208894, IMG submission 185752) | Marine microbial and viral communities from oxygen minimum zone, Eastern Pacific Ocean - ETNP201306SV49 (SPAdes) (version 2) | ecosystem: Environmental > Aquatic > Marine > Oceanic ... | reverse complement strand
ACCGAATTTCTCCAATTGTGTAGTAAGAGGAAAACCCTGCGACCAAGGGTGCGTTCCTTCGGTTCCCATGAAGCTGCCAAATGAATCTCTGAAGGCGTACAGAGTTTCGTAAATTCCCATTGGCGGGCAATTGTCAGAAAGAAAAGATTCCACTACTCCAGATACATCATCCTCACCATAGTTTGAGGCTCGCTTTCGCTCAGTCACAACTACCCGTTTGGTATCCAATACATCATCATGTTCATACCCAAATCACACCAACCAACGCCTTACATTATTTTACTAGTTGAACCGCACATGTTCGTAAATACATATAGCAAAACCGAACATGTTGGGTGTTGAAACATATTTAGGGCAGTAGATTGTCCTGACCCTATGGAACAAGGTACGAGTTCGAGTAATGTGTTTGCAATTTCAATAGTTGTTTTGCTTTTAGGTATGTCCGCTTCAGCAATGACCAATACTGAAGATAGAGATAATTTACCTGATGAGAACAATGCTCGAAACTCTCATTCCGGCCTTAATTATCCCGGTTCAGCCCCAGGATCAATATACTCAGCATCAACAATTTTGGCATCATGGAATTACACCTGTGTAGTTTTGGATAACAATGGAATGAAGTGTTGGGGTGACGGCGGATGGGGAAGATTAGGCAATGGAGAAACCTCCGATAGAGCGGACCCAGTTACAGTAAACCTAGCAAATGATGGCGGCTCAGCCTTAGCAAAAGAAATAGGCACAGGAATGAGCCACCACTCTTGTGCAATGATGATGGATTCCAACATAAAGTGCTGGGGTGAGGGTTACTATGGTCAAATTGGTGATGGATGGAATACGCCATGGAATTCTGTACCATGGTCAGTGATTATGCCATCTGGAAGAACGGCTATGACTATTGCTAATGGAGGACATCATAGCTGTACGATAATGGACAATTATTCTGTATGGTGTTGGGGGCAGAATGAAGAGGGTCAATTGGGCACTGGTGATAATACGAATACCAATACCCCCTCTATTGTTGATTTACCAGTAGGCAAGCATCCCATTTCTATTGCAACCGGTTGGGAGTCAACCTGTCTAATACTAAATGACTCTTCTGGGGTTTGCACAGGATTGAATCAAGATGGCCAATTGGGTGATGGCACTCAGATCAATCAAACCACTTTCAATCCAATTTCAGTCCTTCCACCCAATAGCGAATTAGCTTCAATATCCATCGGTGTTAAATCCACTTGCGGTTTACTGAAGAATGGTAGCATATATTGCTGGGGCAACGGTGACAACGGCCAACTCGGCGATGGAACAAACACATCGAGAAATTCTAGTTCAGTACAAGTAGAATTACCGCCGGGCAGAACCGCTATCACAGTAGATGTTGGCATGTTTCATGCTTGTTCAATTCTAGATGATGACAGTGCTGTTTGCTGGGGTGGTAATGAGTACGGCCAAATTGGAGACAATACAACTACAGATCGATATACGCCAACTAGTGTAACCTTCCCTGGTGGCATTGGTGTATCATCGATTAGTGCAGGCCGCGTACATACTTGCGCAATTACAACCAATGGTTCAGTCTACTGTTGGGGTGCATATGCAAAGGGTTCACTCGGCAATGGATGGGATACAGATAGTGATATTCCTCTTTACGTCGATTTACTAGAACCAGCCGGTATTCATGCTGCACTAGGTGAGAGAGATCACGATGATGATGGAATCTTGAACATTTTTGATGATTATCCGTTCCCTCCTCCTACATGTCCTGCTGGACAATATCTAGTAGGATACGAATGTGTGGAAACATCTCCTGGATATTATACTCCAAATGAAGGAATGACAGAACAGATTCCATGTTCTGCAGGCACATACCAGCCTAACTCTGGACAGGATTCGTGTATTGATACCAGTCCTGGATACTATACAGATTCGAATGGTTCGACCAGCATGACAAAATGTCTTGCAGGGACATACCAAAATCTGACAAGACAGACTGGATGTATTGATGCACCTCCCGGACATTATACCATCGATGATGGTACAGTAAATCCGATACCTTGTGGTACAGGAACCTACCAACCTGGTAGTGGTCAGACCTCTTGCATAGCTAGCGATGCGGGTAATTATGTTCCTTTGGAGGGACAAACTAGTCAGATACCCTGTGAACCAGGTAAATACCAACCAGGATATGGGCGTTCTTCATGTTACGAAACAGATCCAGGACACCATACTAGTCAAGCGGGATCCCTGAATCAAGAGGAATGCGTGCCAGGTACATACGCTGACGAATTCGGACTTGCAGATTGTAAGAATTCGACACCTGGAAATTATGTTGATTTATATGCAGCAATCTCACAAACACCTTGTTCAATTGGGACATATCAGGCAAACACTGGCCAAACATCCTGTGATGATGCAAGTGCTGGATACTATGTTGATCAAACAGGTCAATTGAGTCAAATTGCTTGTTCAGTAGGGACATATCAGGCAAACACAGGCCAAACATCCTGTGATGATGCAAGTATTGGATACTACGTTGATCAAACCGGTCAAGCGAGTCAAATTGCTTGTTCAGTAGGGACATATCAGGCTGCAACAGGCCAAACATCCTGTGATGATGCAAGTGCTGGATACTATGTCTCATCAACAGCACAAACCAGTCAAATGCCTTGTTCAGTTGGGACATATCAGGCTGCAACAGGACAGACATCCTGTGATGATGCAAGTGCTGGATACTATGTGGATCAAACCGGTCAAGCGACTCAAACTGCTTGTTTAGCCGGAACTTACAACCCAAATACGGGCTCCACCAGTTCATCTGAATGTATTGATGCAAGTGCTGGATCTTATGTTCCATCAACAGCACAAGCGAGTCAAACGGTATGTGCTGCCGGTACTTACCAATCTGAATCAGGCTCAGCCGAATGTATCCCCACTATCGCCGGGTATTATTCAGCTGAAGGTTCCACAGCACCTTCTGGGTGTACTGAAGGCACATTCCAACCAGAACCCCAACAAGGTAGTTGCTTAGATGCCGAACCTGGAAATTATGTGAGCCATAATATAGCTACACAACAGACTCCTTGTGAAGTCGGCTCATATCAACCGCTAGCCGGTCAGACTTCTTGCCAAACAGCCGACAGAGGATATTATGTTGTCTCAGAAGGAGCAGACCAACAAACACCTTGCGCAGCAGGAACTTATCAACCATTGATCGGTTCTTTCGAATGTAAACAAGCCTCCAAAGATTATTTCGTTGCAAATACAGGAAGTGCAACTCAAGATAAATGCCCTAGTGGTGAATCTCAGCCAATAATTGGCCAGACCTCATGCATTAAGGATCCTGATGAAGGGGGTCTTCCTATTGCAGTAATTGGTGGCGCAGTTGTGTTATTGGTAGTAGTTGGTGCATTAATGATGCAGCGTTCCAAACCCAAGCCAAAGAAGAGACGACGTTCCTCAAAACCAATGAAAAAGCGTAGACCTAAGCCGGTAAAAGAGGAAGAGTGAATACTACTTTATTTGATATGTGAAAACCCCATGCTCGCCTCATGAGGCACTACACGGGCGACCGGGTTGACCTCCGTAGTGATACGGTCACTCAACCAACTCCTGCAATGCGGGATGCCATGCAAATTGCAGTAGTTGGTGACGATGTTCTAGGTGATGATCAAACCGTAATCGAGTTGCAGAATCGGCTAGCAGAGATGCTAGGAAAGGAAGCAGCTCTCTTTGTACCAAGTGGCACAATGTCAAATGCAATTGCAATTCGTGCTCACACAAATCCAGGTGATGAGATAGTTACTGAGAGCACGAGTCACATCTATGTTTACGAAGGAGGAGGTTATGCAGCTCTCTCCGGATGTTCGGTAGCCTTAGTTTCCGGAGAACTTGGAATCATGACACCCGAAGATGTTGCAAAGGCAATTCGCAAAGGTGATGGTAGCCTTGGTCACTTTCCTAATGGTTCTCTAGTCTGTGTTGAGAATACATCGAATAGAGGTGGTGGAACTTGTTATCCGCAAGAAACCCTAGATGCAATTGCTAAGATCGCTCATGACAATGATTGCGCAGCACACATGGATGGCGCTCGTTTATTCAACGCCGCGATTGCTACTGGAACAGACCCTGCTCGCATAGTTAGGGACTATGATTCAGTTTCTATTTGCTTGTCGAAGGGTCTTGGTGCTCCTGTAGGTAGTGTATTGGTAGGATCTTCTGATTTCATATCCTTGGCTCATCGCTGGCGCAAGATGTTCGGTGGCGGTATGCGCCAGGCGGGTGTAATTGCTGCTTGTGGCCTATATGCAATAGACAACCATATTGAGCGCCTTACAGAAGATCATGAGCGGGCACATCAGCTTGCAGTAGCAGTAAATTCTCTTCCTAATTTTGAAGTGGATTTAGATTCAGTTCAATCAAATATGGTATTTGTAAGAACTGCAGAAGGAACAGCAGATAAGGTAGTTGAATATCTTGCATCCAAAGGTGTTGACATCCTAACAATCGATGATTCTGTAGTGCGTGCTGTGACTCATTTACACATAACTGATGGAGATATTGATCGCACTATTTCCGCCTTTTCTTCGATGCAATAGATGCGAATGCTTCAACTAGACCTCTGATTCGCAAATTCAATGCGAACTCTCCTTGCCCTTGTTTTGACGGTAATTCTCCTTGCACCCAATGCGGCACTTGCTGAGAGTGAATCAATATGGAGTGTTGCTCGCAACCAAGAGAATGCTGGCACCTTTGGTGGACTTACATTGCATCTTGACGGTAATGATTCAACAGTTTCAATGGAATATGAGAATCTGCCTAAAATTATAGAAACTTACACAGCAACTTGGTGTACGAATTGTGTAACTAGTGAAGGTGCTATGAGTGAGGCGATAGCCGATTTTGATGTCGTACAAATTCTCTATCATCGACACTGGTATGAGATTGAGGATCCATTTGGTAGTAATAGTACTGAAGAAAGATGGGTTTCAACATATGGTGAATCATCTGAGAATGAAGTAGATCTTGAAAGAGCAGCACCAACTTCTGTAATTGATGGTGCCAGAATGCACACAGGCTCAACTCCGAAAGGAGAGAGTTTGACTAGTGACTATGCGCTATCACTTTCGGTTGGTAATATGGCATGGTTTATGGGTGGGACAATTCAATTCAGTGTCAGTGTAGTTGATGGTATCAGTACATTTTCTTGGTCTTTTGATAATCTTCTCTTCGCTTGTGCTGACGATTGCCCAAACCAAAAAACCACTGCATGGCTAATGTTTGTTGAAGATAGTGCGAATTTTGAGGCTGGTTCAAATGGTTTGGAAGATTACCATCATGTTCTGCATGAATCAATTATGCTTGAAGGAAGTAATTCCAGCCTGTCCACAGAAGTTCCTATGGTTTGGGATGGAGATGATATGAATGCAATTCTATTGATAGATTGGAAAATCGAAACCAGTAATAGTGGTTTTGAACTCCCTGGGATAGGCATTGCAACTTTTCTTTCATTGCTTGTAGCAGTCCCTCTGGCTCGTGCAATTCGAGAGGATTGAGAACGATTCTATCCAAATACTTCCGTCGGGTTCAAGTACCCTCGGGGAGCATCGTTGATGCTCGGTGAGGCCATGATTCTCGATTCAAAGTTCAATGTCACTAGTGAGGAGGTGAGCGCCGGCGCTCTTCCCCAATGGCTCATTGAGCATATGCTGGCTCAGTGCCGGAACCCTCGTTCATTTTCAGAGGGAGGTCCTGCACGCATCCTCATACTATACCCAACTGAAGAAGCAAGGCGCGAATCGTTAGAGAATTTAGCCGATGAAGGAGTAGTAATTGACCGCACACTTCACCATACTATGTCATCTTTAGAGACAGCTCTCTTAGCGGATTTTCGTATTCCTCGTGAGTTTTCCTCAGCAGGTGGTTGGGAGATAATATTGAATGAAGCCTGTGCAAATGCAGCACGAAGGTTGGAATTCCCTATTCTGAACCCTTTAGAGGAATTAGAGTGGAATGTACACAAAACAAAGGCTCTTGCAGAATTACATTCCTTACTTGCTAGAGAGAATTGTTTGAATGATTGGGATGGTCCCGGAATCAGCACATTCTCTCAAATAATCTCTAAACTTGAAAATCAACTCGGCCAAACTCATCCTGATTCTGTTACCTCAACTGTTATCGAAGGGCTCTCAGATTTGGATAATACTCCATTTAGTCTTCGTGAGGTACATGGAATAATACTCCTAAATCACGCTCCAATGATTCCTTCCATATACTGCGAATTTCTGTTGTCGATTTCCAAACACCGACCCATCCATCAATTGGTTAACTCCGGAAATTTCAGACTAGGGACTCATGGTATGCTGCTAATTGATGAATACTCCATATCTGATAACAAAAATCTACCTGAATGGTTGCCAAATCATTCAATCTATTCTGCTGCAGAAGTAACACCAGAAGCAACTCAAACTAGAGTCCTAGTACAACGTGAAGAGCACTCTATTTCTACTAGTATTGATATTATTCAGCCACAGTTAATTGAAAATCCAAACAAATCAATTCTATTGATTGATCCTAATCTTTCAGATAATCGGGAACGATGGAAAAAAGAATTGAGTAATCTAGGGATACATATCCCATCAGTAGATGGGATGGCTTCTAGCAAATCTCTTGGCCATTGGGTTTCATCCGCAGCAGGTATTTGCCACGGTCCAAACAGTTTCTCTTTAGATGGGTTGAGGGCTCTTGCTATACAGAGATCAATAAATCTCTTTACATCTCCACATGAGCATCCTAGTGATACTAACATTCAACCCTTAGCAGACCCCGATACACTGACGGAATTAGCTCGCAATGAACATGTTCTTGGTGGTCCCGGTGCTCTCCTAAGGTGGTTAGAAACACTTTCCCGTCCACCTAAAGATGAGCGTAGTGCTTTACAAAAAGAATCAACACAGTGGTTTGTACTATGTCTTGCTAAAGCCAATCAATCTCTACTTGCAACATATGATAGGGCTGCTTTAGATAATGAGGATTTTTGGATAGGTTGTCATACTCGGAACATACTCCCTAAGTCAGATAGTCCAAATTCAGGAGATGAATGGCTTTCTGCCACCCTTTCTCGAATTGATATTGAGTCAGGGATAATCAATTCAGATGGCTCAGAAGCTCTTCCAGCAAGCATCATACAGGGCCTCGTAGATGCAAGACGCCGTCTTCGTAGAATGCAAGCAAGTACTGGTCAGATTGCACCTTCTGGTGGCATTGAATGGGTTGAAGAATTACAACATATTTTATCCACTACAACTATCCCCTCTGTAGGTCAAATGATACGCTCGAATGTTAGATTATTATCCCCCGCAGATGCTTTAGGTTGTACTGCTGATATTGTCATCCTCGCAAATATTTCCAGTAGTTCTTGGAACCTGAGAGTGCCAAAGTTTTCCTTCCTAGGTGATGAAGATAGGCACAATCTAAACATCCTACGTCCAGACACTCCAATACGTCAAGCAAGACATCATCTTTCGCATTTGCTAGCTGCGGCACGAGACCAAATCATAATTCTCGACCCCAGTTTAGATGATTCCTCACCAGCAGCAGCTCCAATTCGAGAGTGGGCTAGTATAGTCGATCCTGAAAATCAGACTATACCTTCTCAATCTTCTCCCCAATCCTCCTGTAATCCTCGGCTTACTCGAAGTTTAGATGGGCGTCAGTTGTCAGATATGCAACCCCCATCCCGAAGACCTTTGAATCCAAATGCAATTTCTATTCCACTTGATGTTAAAATTCAGCAAGACATCACTCGTCGTCGACCTCGCCAAACAGATGATCAAGGATATCTTCCTCTAACTGCCCGTCCTCTCATTCTTAGCGTGAGTGAGACCGAATTACTCCGTACTCCTGCTAAATCAAAAATTAAGCCACGCGCAGCATCCTATTGGCCAGTTATTGGAGGAATAGCAACAATTGACCCCCGTCCTTTTTGCCCTACACCAACTGGTTCAGAAAGTTATGATTCAAGGCACGGGCATGCTAATGGTTCAGAGCAGTGGGTCCCAAAATGGTCAGCAAGTCGATTGAAAGAGTGGATTACTTGTCCACGAAGAGGTTGGTTGACAAAGGGTCTCAATGCAAAGGATGAGGAGAAGCAGGAGGAGGATTTGGATCCTCGAACTCATGGTCATTTACTACACGAAGTCCATCATCACCTTCTTCATCGAGTTCTAGGGATGGAAGAAGGAGTTGAACGGCCCATTGAAGAAATTCTCTCGGGGGGTGTGCCGTTGAATATAGCAAATTCAAAGTTGAGTAATTCAGAATTACAAGCAATTGCTTTAGAGGAATTAGCTCACCTTGCACCCTGGTTAGATAGAACGGATGCGGTTTCAACAAATAGGCTACACATACTTACTGGGATGACTAGAACTCAGTGGATTGATTGGGATATCAATCAAACACCTATCGCCCCAGCAGGTCGAATTGGAACCATTATTGAATCAGAATATATGGTCAGAGGTGCTGTTCCAATTGCTTACGAGTGGGAGGCATTGTCGCATGATAGTGATGGAATTTTAATCAGTATCCCTCAGGAACTTACTAGCCCCAACCAAGAGTCTCTACCCTCGATTCATCTACGTGGTAAGATAGATCGCGTTGATTTGATACCTTTCGATGATGATATAAGAAATTTGATTGATGAAAAAGGGAGCAATTCAGTAGCTCCAATACGCCTTCTCGACTCAAATTGGAAACCCCGTCGCCTTGTAATTATCCGTGACCTCAAGACGACCGAATCAAAGAAGTCCGAAACAAGGCACAAAATCGGTCTGCTTGAGGAGGTGCAGATCGCACTTTATGCCCGCGCTTGGGAAATAGCCCACCCTGGTGATCTAGTTGTAGGAGCCGGAATTAGTGTCATGGGTCATGAGACTGAGCATTGGGTAGAAATCTCAAGTCAACTTCAAGAAACTTCAGAAAATCTTCCATTTGGAACTTCAACTGAAGTAACTCACCTCCGTTTTCGCTTCCCCGATGAAGATTCTAAACCCAAGAGTGACGCATTTCGGGCTTGGATGGCTCAGAGGCTGTCCGTGGCTCTAGGAACTGCAGCAGGAGCTGCTAATGGGAATGTTCATCCAACTCCAAGTGAGGAAGCATGCAAATATTGCCCTGTGTCTTCTACTTGTTCAGTAGCTATCAGGAGTGATTTCTGATGTCTATGCAACAGTCGTCTCGTCAGACTCTTAACACGGCTCAGAGATTGGCACTAAATCTCGATTCTCATATTGCTATTGATGCAGGTGCTGGGACTGGAAAGACAATGACCATTGTAGAGAGAGTAATCGAGCATTACCTCACAGAGGACCAGAGAGCAACTCGATTACTACCTCAACCTGAGAGACCGAATAGAATACCTGGTGGAACAATTCTCTCACCGATGTCTGAGAGAATCAATCTTGAGGAATGGGGTGGACTGTTGCCTAGTGAGGTGGTTCTTCTCACCTTTACCAATTTAGCCGCAGATGAAATGCGTGACAGACTCCGCCAAAAAATTGCAAAATTACGAAGTGGTTCATTTTCTAGAAGAGATGATGTAGATAGTGATCCCCGGATTAAAAATGATGGTTTTCCGGAGCAATTACTTATGCTATTAGAGGATGCACCTATTGGTACTATAGATTCTTTCTTCAATCAACTTGTATCGCCATATCGAAGTTTTCTGGGCGATTCATTGGGTCGCGATGTGGTTTCTGATGCTGAGCGGATTATAGAACAAGGAATCAATACGCTTTGGCGTTTACCAACTGGTTCTCATCAGAACGGGCCAGCCGTGGATGCTGGAATCGAAGTCGAAGATGTGAGTTTGGTTCTTGAAGCGCGTGATAGAATCGCTCGCCATTATTCGAGTCGAAGAAAGGCTGCAAGAATGCTTCAAACACTAATCAATAACTCCGTTTTTCTAGCAGAAGGTGAAAGAGGAATTATTGATGAATCCCAGTCTGTAAATTCGAATCTTTTGATGAACCGTATTATGGAATCAATGGACGCTGAGGATATCAATTCA
>Ga0208894_1002465_pt1 | contig 10077 bp, 10 predicted proteins | sample ETNtaG_12_FD_185752 | JGI IMG/M metagenome (GOLD analysis project Ga0208894, IMG submission 185752) | Marine microbial and viral communities from oxygen minimum zone, Eastern Pacific Ocean - ETNP201306SV49 (SPAdes) (version 2) | ecosystem: Environmental > Aquatic > Marine > Oceanic ... | reverse complement strand
TAATCCTCCCTCCGAAGCCTGAGGCCCTACTGACATCTTCAGCAACACCGGCCATCTCCAACTCGGTTTTCCCCGTACCACCGGAATCGCGAATGGACTCGAACATGGAGCGGTTGATCTCGCCACTCTCCCGGATCATCGATAACTCCCATTCCGATTTCACCTCCCTCAGTTTGAATAGGATATTCGTGCAATCGCGAGAAGGACCATCCAGGCCTTCCATCTTCCCATTGATGAAACTCCATCGGCTCTGAGGTACCTTTGACCCAGTCATCGCTGGCCTCTGAACGCATCCGAACTTTGCCAACATGTCAGACAACTCCCCCATCCGGGGATGCTCTTCCGTCAGGTGGGGGCAGTCATCCGCGCCTCCTTCGAATGAGGCCCTTGCAACCGATCTACGGACCAGATGCCTCGTTTGTATGCCAGTGCCCTCAGCCCCTACCAGAATGGCAGAGTTCTGACGGCCGCCTGTGAGCCAATACAACTCAACGGGATCCTCAATGTAAGCAGACTCGATCCCTTCCTCTGCCAAGGCAATTGACAGCCTCCCCTGTCTGTCTTCTAACTCCGAAACGGGTACTCGCCAGTCTTCCCCATCAGGCCCGACTAGAGACGACGTATCCCATTCCACATACGGTCTTGAATTGCCATGACAGAAAGGATTTTTGGGTCAAATGGATATACAAATTCATCCAAAACGGCCAAAACCACACTCCTAGTGGAGGAGACGTGGAAGGGGTCCTCACCCTCGAAGACGTTGACCTAAAAGGGAGAACCGTTCTCTACAGAGTTGATGTCAACTCCCCTCTAGAACCTTCTACTGGGAGGTTGCTCGATGATGGAAGGCTAAGGGGCGTGGTGGATACTCTAGATGCCCTCGAACCATCAAAGGTAGTGGTACTAGGACATCAGTCGAGACCAGGTAAATCCGATTTCACAAGCATGTCCAAGCATTGCGAGAGACTTTCTGAGATTCTGGAGAGACCAATAAAATTCGTACCAGATGTCTGCGGGGATGAGGCAATCGAGCAGATTAAGAATATGTCAGATGGAGAGATAATATTCCTGGACAATGTTAGGAGAAACGAGGAAGAGTACGGCGTAAAGTACAGTTCAAACAAGGATACTGAAGATACTGACATTGTAGCAAGACTTTCCTCGGTCTCAGATGTATTCGTCACGGATGCATTTGCTGCAGCCCATCGTAGATCACCCACCCTTACTGGGTTCACAAACTCACTTCCTTGTATCGCAGGGACTCTGATGGAGAAGGAGATCAGCAGCCTTAGAACGGCCTTGAGGGACCCCCCCAGTCCGTATCTCGCAATCCTTGGAGGAGCAAAATGCGACGACTCGGTCAGGGTAGCGTTGAACCTCATCTCGAAGGGGGAAGTAGACAGAATAGCCTTTGTCGGAGTCACCGGGAATTTGATGCTCTGGATTAATGGTAACGATATCGGCGAGAGGAACAGGGATTTCATCCGCAATTCACTTGGGGATGACTTCGAAATAGCATGGGGGATGGCTGAGAGGATACTCTCAGAGCACCCAGAGAAGGCATTCCTCCCAATTGACGTAGCCGTCGAGTCTGATGGGAGGCGCACACCCCTCTCCATTGATGACCTACCTACAGAGGACCCGATATACGATGTCGGGATAGAGACTCTGAGGGCACTCAAACCACTAGTGGAGAATGCGGGGTGCATTCTATGGAACGGCCCAGCTTCGTACTTCGAACTTCCAGAATTTGCTTTCGGAACTATCGAGATTCTCAATATGTGCATCGAGACCAATGCTATGACGATTATTGGAGGGGGTCACACAAGTGCGTTGGTGAACAGCAGAGGGGCCGCGAATCTGGTTTCTCACAACAGTACGGGTGGAGGCTCAACTATGAGTTTCCTATCCGGAGAACCAATGCCTGTCATCGCATCTCTGAAAGACTCCTATAGGAAGCATAGTGATGACCTAGGGAAACTGGGACTATCTCAATGATGGAGCCACTGGGGAGATTCGAACTCTCGGCCTTCTGATTACGAATCAGACGCTCTACCGGGCTAAGCTACAGTGGCAGCGAAGCGCCCACCTTGGATACCGACATAAGAGAATCGGTGAAACAGATGACTGCCACTTAGCGTCTCACTTTAGCTTGCCAATGTCGGCGACATGACCAATCCTGTCTTCTATATCTGCTAGGATTTCCTCCAAGGAGGGCCGATCCTTGGCCTCAGCCCTCATCACCAGAATCGGCTCCGTGTTACTGGGGCGACAGAGGAACCAACCTCGTTCATACCTGACTCTGACCCCATCAACTTCTGAGAATTCCATATCTGAATATGCCTGCTTCACAGCAGCCATCACCTCGTCTCTCTCTCCGTCTAGTGGGACCTTCCCCTCGTCAGTTGAGGGATACTCGGGCATGAACCCGAACCTCTCTGAGAAATCGATCCCCCCCTGGTCGGGAGCAGGGTCCCTACTCACGATCTCCAGAAGCCTAGCGGCATTGTATATGGAATCGTCAAAACCATCCCAGTGGTCATTCATGAAGAAGTGGCCAGACATCTCTCCGGCCATCGGTGAACCAGGGTTCTCCCTCAGTTCCAATTTCATGAAAGTGTGACCGGTCCTGACCATCTTGGGTATTCCTCCGAACCCGAGGATTGCATCCTCCAGGGCCATACTACACTTGACATCGTAGAAGACGGTCCTCTCTTCCTCCGAAGCACCTTCATCGACATTCTCCAACACGTCTTTGACAAATATCCCCATCAATCTGTCAGGATGGATAAAATTGCCATTCTCGTCCACTACTCCCAAGCGATCACCATCCCCGTCCATCCCTATTCCGAACTCTGCACCGCTTTCGACGACTGCCTTTCCGAGATCAACCATGTTCTCCTGCCTAGTTGGGTCGGGAGGGTGGTTTGGAAACGAGTTATCCCAGTCACAGTAGATTGGAATCACATCCACCCCTAGCCTCTCAAGGACTCTATGGGCTAATGGGCCAGGAACGGCATTTCCACAGTCAAGAACTACCTTGACCTTTCTCGAAGGCTCACCAACGCTCTCCACAATTGACTCAATGTAGGAATCCTCGTAGTCGCCCATATCCTGGTAAGAACCATCACCGGTTCTGAAATCACCAGCCTCGAAGGTTCTCCTGATATCCTGTAGGGCCTCACCACCTAGTGGCATTTTTCCCTGGCAGATCTTGAAACCATTGTACTCAGGAGGATTGTGGCTAGCGGTAATTGCTACAGCGACATCTACGGGAAGATCGACCGTTGACCTGTACAGGACCCCTGTGGTGGAGATCCCCAGATCAATCACATCCGCTCCCGCCGATCTGAGCCCGCTTACGAAGGCCTTGTGGTAACTGGGACTGGATTCTCGAATGTCTCTTACTACCGAGACGCATTTGGCTCCAAGATGGGTAGCAATAGCCTTTCCCAAGCGTTCGGAGAATTCAACATTCAACTCATCCCCGGCAATTCCCCTTATGTCATAAGCCTTGAAAACACTCATTCAAACCACCCTATTCTAAACTCGCTATTGCAATCGTATAGAAATTTTTCACTTGGCATATTTCTCTGCCCCATGGAAATGCAGAGACACGTAATCCTCGTCACCAACTACCCAGCTGTCATGTGGCTCTGGTCCTATGTAGAAAAGGTCACCAGCCTTCAATTCGTGGACTTCTCCATCTTTGAAAGCACAAGTCGCTACTCCAGAGACGACCATGCCCAAGTGCTCGACCTCGCAGAAATCGGTCCCGGAAATAGGAGACACATCTTCTGACCACTTCCACCCTGGGTAGTAAGTGGCCCTCCCGATCGTCATACTCTCAAAGTGAACAACCTCGAACTTGCCCTTCTCGAATACCCTAACCTCATCCGGGGACTCGAACCTTTTCACAATGATATCATCAATTTTCACTATACCAGGGCCTCCTCAAGTTCTGCGGTGAAATCGGTACTGTATTCTCCCGAATTCCTGAATGCCTCACAAACAATCTCCACCAGTGCCCCACCCGGGAGTTTTGGGACTTCGTAGGCAGCTCTGGCAGGGGGGATTGTTTCAGTAAGCCAATCCGAATAAATCTCGTTAATCTTCGAATAGAAATCAATGTCAGTCATCAGGATGGTCACCTTAACGAGGTCGGCCTTGGAGCTGTTTGCCGCAACAAGCAAGTCATCGATTTTAGCAAGGACCCCAGATGTTTGGGATTCTATGTCATCTCCCCAATCCACTGCAATTTGGCCGGATAGCCAGATGTGGTCTTTGACGGATATTCCAGGTGTATAGGGTCCTAGTTTCGGCTCTCCAGTGTCAATCTCCAGTTTCCGGCTCATACATCTGCCAAGAGGTTCCGTGTTTAGGTTTACTTGCGAAGTTGCTCGATTATATCGAAGTGGTCTCCAGCCATATCTTCCGATTCGATACTATTCATCTTCACCCATTCTGCTTCTGCGGCATCATCTCCAGCCTCGGGCTCAGATTCTCCGTCAACATGGATCATGTAGAAGATTGAAACTATGTGTTTCCTCGGATCCCTATCTGGACCGCCTTTCACAGCATACAGTTGTGGATTTCGACCTTCCACCCCAGTCTCCTCTAGTAGCTCCCTTAGTGCTGCGACTTCTGGGTCCTCACCATAGTCGACGAAACCTCCCGGGAATGCAAGCTCCCCTTTCCAAGGAGAGCGACCTCTTCTGATTAGGAGAACCTCTGCTCCACCATCCCTGAGGCAAATCGAATCCACAGCAAGCGATGGGTTCCGAAAACCATCACTCACCGTATCTCCTCCTCCTCATCTGATAGGTCTCGATCGCATCGTAAAGGTCAGATTTAGAGAATGAAGGCCAGTGAACGTCAGTGAAGTATAGCTCAGAATATGCAATCTGCCAGAGAAGGAAGTTCGAGACCCTCTCTTCCCCACTAGTTCTGATTACCAGATCTGGATCTGGAATCTCAGCATCGTACAGACGATTTGAAATCTCAGCAGTATCGATCCTTTCCAGTTCCAGGCTCCCAGAAGCATGATCGGCAGCGATGCCCTTCACTGCATCTACTATCTCCTCCCTACCTCCGTATGCAAGACAAACAGTGAAAGTGAATTTGGAGTAATTACTGGTACTATCTTGTGCTTTTCCTATCGCCCGATTAACCCTGTCAGGAAGATCCTCTGTCCTGCCGACAACCCTTACCTTCACTTCCTTTGCGTGGATCTCCTCATCTTGGGATATCTCCTCCAGGCCAGCCACGTACAAGTCGAACAATGCCTCCAACTCGTCCGAATCCCTGCTAGAGAGATTCTCAGTCGAAAGCGCGTAGACAGTTAGGTAGGGTATCCCCAGGTCAAGTACCCAATCCATCACTTCCCTCAACTTATCTTTCCCATGTCTATGCCCAATCTCGGTGCCCAGGCTCAGACTCCAAGCAAATCTCCTATTTCCGTCCATGATGATGGACACATGCTGAGGGAGCTCCTCCTCGGAGATCCTTTCTCGCTTCCTCCTCGCACGAACCCTGTCCAATCTCGAGACGAAGCTCCAAGCCAACCAGGAGTTCGATGCAAAACGTGCAGGAATGGAGAAGACCCTGTACCTAAGAAGGCGCTTTGCAACAGCGTCGATACCCCGACCAAGGCGCTTGCCCCTCCTTGCCATATCTGCTCGGGGGAGTGCCGACGTTAAGACAACTAACCAGAGTTGCCCCTATTCGAAAATAATGTCAGCAGTATCCCCGACCTTGTCTAGAAGCCCCCTTTCCGGATTTACAACAATCACTTCTCCGGCGCGTTCCCAGACTGGCAAGTCATGCTTGCTGTTGCCTGCATATGCGAACCCCCCTTCCCCGAATCTCGATACCAGGGCCTCGCCCTTCTTCTCACCTCTAAGGTTGAACGTCGAGTCAGATGCCATTACATCAGAGAATAGACCTACGTGACCAGCTACTTGCTCGGCAATAATCCTGTCAGAAGCAGTCGCTAGAATCAACGTCCTCCCCTTTGCCCTCTCACCAGTGAGCCAGTCAAGAAAACCGTCGTGATATTCCAATTCAGCAGGATCGAAAATCAACCTCTCCGCCAGGTCCCTCTTCCATTGGGCCCTTTTTCCTGTGAACTCCTTCACCAGCATCCCCACAATGGACCACGGGCGCCTTAGGATCACCCTCTTGATGCTGACCCAACTCATGTCGGTGAGGATCAGGGTTCCATCCATGTCGACTGCAATCGGGATTTCGGGGCTACTCTGCTCCACAGTATTCGCTTGGGCCACTACGATTCAAGCCTTCGCAGACCGATTCAATGAAGCCTTGCACCCTTTCCTAGTCTCGAGAGGAGATGTCGGAGGGGGTTGGATCTTGGAGGCCCGGGGCGTTGCCTCAGATTGAGCACAGCGAAATCACCCCCCGCGGGTTCGAGATCCTGAAATTCTCAGGAAGGGGCCCGCTATCTGCACTATCTTGCACGATGATCGAGCCTTCCAATTTGAGAACAGAGTTAGACTGGGCCGAAATCACCTCGGATCTGAGTGCTTGGGGGGAGGTCCCGGTTCCAAGTTCCATTGAGAGCCTCACAATATCTGAGGATTTACGAGGACCCATTGCACACCTCAGCTCAAAGACACACTGGGTGGCCGAATTCCTTCCTTGGGGGTCCGATGGTTTACTAAGGAAGCGAGCCAATTCATATCCGCAATCTTGCGATTTACCATGTGGGGGGTATTCTTGGAATGGTGCCGACATTATCTTGATCAGGAAGGGAATGGGAAAGAAGACCAACTCCAGAGAAGAGCTATCGGATGCTTTGGAAAATGAGAACAAGGACAAAGCAGATGACATCCTTAGGGAATGCGGGAGGAAACTCGGAACCCTGCATAGCCACGTCGAGGAAACTAGAGTCACCCCACCAGACCCCAAGAGATGGAACTCTCGATTAGCCGCAATAGAGGAGGACCTCCGAGCTCGCTCCATTTGGAGGGTCCCCTACTCTCGAGATTCAGATTGCATGCTCTCAATCGGAGACGTTAGACTAGATGACTTCAGAGGTGACTCCATCCGCATTGGGAGGCCTAGGCTATCCGATGCACTGCACCCAATAGATTGTGGATTCCCTGCGATTAGGGACCTCGCCTCGCTGGTTCACGACCTGTCCAGACTGCACTACAGTTCTGGTACACGAATTGACATTATCGGGCTAAGACTCTCGCTCATAGAGGGATGGAGAGAAACTGCTCCCAGTAAGTGGTCATCTGATAACGTGTTTTACTCCCATAGGGGAGGACTAGCCATATGGGAGTACGAACAGTGCCTGCTGGATGTTATCGAAGCCACATCCCATCAATCAGGAGCTCCTCAACCTGCAGTGGGGCTCATTGAGTACATCCCTAGTTTCCAGAAGAAGATGTTCAACAATCGGACGATTGGGGCCCTGTCTATCATGACGGGACTCTTCGGAATCTCCACTCTACTCGGGGCCTATCCACTATCGATGCAGGAAATGGTCATGCCATCACTCTGCTTCGTTGCCAGCATAGTCCTGATGGGAACATATCGCCGAATGTCCCCATCACCGGAGACACCATTTAATCGATTAGCCTGATTTCCCCATCTGAGTACTCGTAGTGCCTAGGTACTCCCGTCTGAATCTCGAATGACACTATGTCCTCCTGCGAGATTCCTTCGATATGCATTACGATTGACCTCAGGGAGTTTCCGTGTGCAGAAACCATGACATTCACACCTGACTCGAGATCGGGAAGGATCTCTTCTTCGAAATAGGGAATCGTCCTCTTCGCAGTCATCTCCAGACTCTCTCCCTCGGGAGGGGCTACGTCGAATGACCTCCTCCAAATCCGGACCTGTTCTGCACCATGCTCTTCAGCAGTCTCTGCCTTGTTCAATCCTTGAAGAGCCCCGTAATTCCTCTCGTTCAGCCTCCAGTCCGACTTAGTCACTGTGTCTTTCGAGGAGACATTAGCCTGAATGACGATTTCCGCAGTTCTCTTTGCCCGAATCAAGTCGCTTGTGTGGATGATGTCAATCACTTGGTTCCTGAGCTCATTACCAGCTTCCTCGGCCTCCTTAACGCCCTTGTCAGATAGATCGACATCAGTCCACCCAGTGAACCTGTTCTCAGCATTCCAAACAGATTGCCCATGGCGAATTAGAATTAGCTTTGACAACAAAAACACCTAGAGTTTGGCTCTACGCCTAGGCTCATGGAAACTCAATTCGCACTCCAGCCCCCTAGCCCTACCCATTAGCAGAATATCCTCTGTGAACTCCCTCTGGATATTCGAACTCGACTCACAGTAGAAATTGCATGAGACAGTAATCTTCGGAGGAAGGCTGTTTGTGATTTTAACCCAGGAGTCCCCATGCTTGGTTGCCCTTGGGTCGGCAAGAACCTGCTCGCACAGGGAATCACAGAAATTCTTCAGAGCGCTCTGGTCGCTATCCTCCTCGAATTCAAACGAGGGCCTAATCCTCCTGAATCTCCTCATCGTGAAGTTCTCCACGGGTGAGTTAGTGATGTTGGAATTAGGAATTGTGACAATAGTGTCGTTTCCAGTCCTGATCATCGTAGTCCTTAGTCCGATGGTGATCACCTCGCCCTCAACCCCCTCTACTATTATCCAGTCTCCAACATTGAAAGGTTGATCGATGATAATCGAAATCGCTCCGAAGATGTTTGCCACCGAGTCCTTCGCCGCAAGTGCTAGTGCCAGACCCGTTATTCCGAGACCTGCAATCATGCCGTTGAGATTCAATCCCACTAGCCCTGCTAGAACGAAGATTCCAACGACTACTACTGCCAGCCTTCCTATGGCCTCGGCAACACTCGCAAGGGACCTCCTTGCTGCCATGTTGTCTCCCTCGACGACTATGAAAGCATCCAAGAAGTCAACCAGCCTATATGCCGCGATTAGCATTAGGATGACGAAACCGGCTCTGCATGCCTCCCCGACGTCCTGCATCAATGCATTATTCCAGATGTGCCCCCCTTCTGCTGCAATGATGTTCTCTAGTGCCCAGTCTACAGACTGCCACATTGCTAGCAAACCAATCATCCACCCTAGGGATTTGGGCGCGAATAGCGTCTTCCCATCAATCCTCTCAGTCTTGGATAGCAAGTCCATTATTCGCGGGAATAGCACTCTTCTGGAGATTAGTGCTGCAGTTACGGAAGCTCCGATTAGAAATGCAAGGAAACCAATTCCAAGTGATGAGAAACCGTAAACCACCTCATCCCCAGTCAATTCTTCAGCAATCTCGGACCCTATAGTCATGATTTTCCGACGAGGTTCCCCTCAAAAAACCATCCCGGTCCTACGGACCGTTGTCCGTGCGATTCAATACCTAGGGTTTCTCCGCAAAAAATAGCATGACTAGTCAGGCCGCTTTCAATACGGGAAGACGGGGGGATTCCAATCCCGGAGCACCAGTCGCAGCCATGCTCCTCCCATTTCTCCTTAGCATGCTCTCACCTGTTGCCCTAGCTCCAATTACAGAAGCACAGGAGCCAGAACCCGCTGGGACATCCCCAGAAGAAATCTGGTCGAACGAGTATGTGAATCAGATTTTCCCATGGGGGCCGCATGGGGATGCCGACCAACTTCAGTTTCGCGCGTATCACGATTACTTCTCAATGAAACAAAGAATGCAGACATTGGCTGCCTACTATCCAGATTTCCTACAGTTCCATGAGGGACTTCTAGGCGGACTTAACGCGAGAGGGGAAATGACCTCATCTACTGATTACGAGGGATGGTACTACAACCACCCTAGTCCGTGGATGAAGATTACCGCAAATGTTCAGGGAGGCTCGTACAACGATTTCAACGGGGACGACGGAAATTACGCCGACCGTCCCGACGTAATGCTCGTGGGAAACCACCACGCAAGGGAATGGATGTCATACGAGGTCCCGATGTTCTTCCTGGAGACCTTGGCGTTCTACTATGGCAAGGCAGGGATAGACAACGATGGGGACGGCCTGATCGACGAAGACGGCTGGGACGGAATTGACAATGATGGGGACTGCTTGATGCTTAACACATCATTCCA
>Ga0208894_1002463_pt1 | contig 10081 bp, 3 predicted proteins | sample ETNtaG_12_FD_185752 | JGI IMG/M metagenome (GOLD analysis project Ga0208894, IMG submission 185752) | Marine microbial and viral communities from oxygen minimum zone, Eastern Pacific Ocean - ETNP201306SV49 (SPAdes) (version 2) | ecosystem: Environmental > Aquatic > Marine > Oceanic ... | reverse complement strand
AGATGAGCCTCCTGTTGCCGAGGGGATGACAAATCCAGTAGGGGTTTATCCCCATCAAGGGGGAAACTGCTCCATCACAGGAGGTTTCTGGATGGATTGGGGGCCGGATGACCTCAGGGGCGGATATCTCTACGGAGACTTCTGCAGTGGCTCAATGTGGATTCTGAAAGAGGAGAACGGCTCATGGAGTGAGAGTTACATTGGTTCCAGCGGAGGCATGATTGTTGGCTTTGGGGAAGGACTAGGGGGGGAGTTGCTAGCATTCCACTGGACTGGAGAAATTGTCCATATTGGATGATTGGTTTGCCAAACATGGCAACTATGATGTCCTATGCTCTCCGGAAGGCAATAGTGACTGGAATGCGGATGATGAGATTAGGCCCTCTTTTTGCCACCATTATCATGGTATTCTCGACCTTGCATTACTCTTCAGAAGAGTTACATCACGATCAAACAAAGATGGAGCAGTTTGGAGGTGGTGGTTCCCTAGAAGAGCAATGTGGGTCAATTACATTCGAGGACATTTTCATCTACAACCAAGCAATTTTCGAGGTACGCGTCAATGACGACTGGAAATCTGCCGAGGTGGATGCTAAGGCATGGATAAACTGGTCTCTATCTGATGACATTAGGGAGGACTTGGATGCCTTCCTAGAGGATATTGTTCCCTCGGGCGGGGATGGTTGGCTCTCTACCGACGAGATAGACGCGATGGTCTCCATTGCTGCAGACTGTCTCGAGTATAGCATCACAAGAATCGGGATTCGAGATGGTGCCCCACATAGGGGGGGCGAGGGAGTGAGTTGGATGAACACCACCTGGGAAGACGGTCAGACCAACATCGGCCATTTCAACGGAGTACCAACGAGACATTCACAATTGAGGGACTGTCAAGGATTTAGCCAAGAGGGATGTGTCGAAGTACCCGTTATTCCAGCTTCTGAGAGAGACTGTGACATTGAAATCAATGAGTCCTTGGGAGCGGATGAGTGCAGAATCGAGCTATGGCTAAATGCAACTATGGTAATCGAAGGAGTTTCAGATCCCAATGACTTCACTATTGCATTCAATTCATCGAACATGAGCAATGCGAGGTTAGACTTCACTTTCCCAGTGATGCCCGACCTGAGGATGGACATGTGGGAGGAATGCGAAGGGAGATTCGTAGGTCTCGATGAGGAAAATCCCAGAACTGACTCAGCGCCGATAAGAGGAAGTTGCATTGGAGATGGGACGGCGAGCTATGAGTTGTTGACAAACGACGATGGTAGTTTGACATATTCCCTAAAGTCGAACTTCTCAAGAGAGGAGTGGCCACTGGGGGAAGATGTCTTTGCAGACTTCACGACATCACCAATTCCGACTGATGAAGCCCCGACTTGGACCCAACAAGCACCAGCCAATGGAACCTGGATTCCGGTTGTTGGAGAAGGGGCAAACAAGTTGTCATCTTGGGAAGGTATTGCATCTTGGTTCGATGACGAGTCGGGGGTTTCCAACCTAGATGTCGTCTGTAATTCGAGTGGAAATGAGATTTCACAGAGCATCGATGGATCATTGTGGGTCAATGTGGATGGAGTCACCGTGGTTTCATGCGAAGCGAAGGATGCTTCTGGCAAGTCCAGTGGGAATCGTACGTGGCACGTTGGAGTACCTGTCTCAATATCCACGCCCGAAGTAATCCTCCAAGACCAGCACCCCCTGATGATCTCACATTCGGATTCATGGGATGAAGACGTTATTGTTCGTCTGGCACTTAGTCAAGGTGGACAACCAAGTGAGATCCAGGAGTTCCACAAAGGAAATTCCTCGCAGCAGGTTGTGAATCTAAGTCCACAGGGAATCGTTCCAGGTCCTGTCAATGTCTGGGTCGAGGTACTGGTTGGCCAATTCTCTTTCCAACATATCGTAGATCTAGGGATTGTGAAGGAAAGTGCACCCCCTTCAATGACCGTTGGGTTGGGGGAATTTGATGGCAAAATGTGGAGAATTGGGGGGCAATACAGTGATCCAGATGGTGAGCCGGTAACTTTCACGATAGAAGTTGACGAACAGGAAATTGGCCAAATCATGGTTTCTGGAAATACTTGGGAGAGCGAATGGATTGATCTAAGTGTATTTTCATTGGGAGTCATCGAGGTGGATGTCACAGGATGTGACCATTCGGGCAAGTGCACAACATCTAGCACAACCGTGGATATTTCATTGGTAATGGAAGAACTATTAGAACCCGAAACACCTGATGATATTGATGAAGCGGAGGACAGCATGCTACCCTTCTCGGGAATACCTTCCCTGGCCATAGCAATATCAGTAGCAATAATTTTCAGAAGACGGAGGGAATGAAATGAGCTTCTCTGGGAGGGTTAATCGTGAGTCCCATTTAGGTGGGTTGCTTGTTGATTTCGAAGGTAGGCCCCCTAGACTAGGGGCAAGGATTAGAGTCTCCGGAGGGAAGATTCTGGGGAGGGTCGATACTGTGATCGGCCCAGTTGGGTCAGCGCTTATTCACATTCATCCGTTGTACAATGGTATTGATGCCAGGGCATCTGTGGGGTCTCCAGTCGAGATCGCCCCAAGGGAGAAGCCACGCCAGGACCGTTCCAGAGGAAGGCATTCTGGTGGTAATTTCCGTGAAAGAGGAGGACCTAGGGGAGGTTCTTTCGGAGGCGGGGGCGCCCCCCGAAACTTCCGCGACAACAAGGGTGGGGGACATCGAGGTGGGGGTTCGGGCGCAAAGGGCGGCCGAAACTTCCGCGACAACAAGGGTGGGGGACATCGAGGTGGGGGTTCGGGCGCAAAGGGCGGCCGAAACTTCCGCGACAACAAGGGTGGCGGGCATCGAGGTAGGGGTTCCGGCAACTCTGGCAGGAAAACCGGTAATTCTGGACGGAGAAGAGATTCGGGGAAGAGTGGGGGGGGCAACAGAAGACGTTGACCCAACCCCAGCATTCTTCATCCGCCTCATTCTGCGTGTTTTGTGGCGAAGAGTGCTGAGATGATTTGGCTGGATGCCATGGAAGCAAACGAAGAGGGAGACAGGGGAGCAGCACTGGCAATGGCCGAAGAGGTTGTTTCACTGGACGAAGGACACGCCGATGCTTGGTTCGCAGTAGCTCAATGGACTCTCCCTATAGATTCACGCGGAAAGCAGATGATGCCCGATATGATTCAGGCTTCGAAGTCCATGGCGGCAATCAGGAAGACGGTCGAACTGGACCCTCAAAACGAGCATGCATGGAAAATTGGAGGAGAAATAATGGTAGGCCACTTGGGGATGCTGGAACATGGTCTTGAGTGGTGGGAGGGTAGGAAGGATGCTGCTCCCAGTGACGTGCTGCCCTATTTCGAACAGGTTTCCATACTGATCAGGCTTGGTTACTTCGATGAAGCTGGGGAGTGCCTGGAGGTCTTGGACAGGATAATCGAGTCTCAGCCCAGCAAGACTCTGGAGGCCAGAGCGGGGAGGATGAGGGTGATTTACGAGGAACAGGCGTCCATGGAGAAGGAGCTGGGTTTCGAACCTCAGAATAGCAAGGACGACTCGTGGGACCTCATCAGTCGGATGCGAAAGAAGAAGCCGATAACAGAGACTTACTTCCTCCTAATGTTCGTCATGCCCATAGTTTTCTTGCTTGGCTCTGCAGCGATGATGGTGGTGCCGAGCACATTGGTTGTGATGCTGCTGATTATCGCCATGTACTTCGGAATCGCACGATTCTCAAGGAGGCTGCTTCTCAAACTTAACAGGCCCGAGTCATTCCTGAACAGGGCTATCGATGTTGAGTGCTCAAGCGGCAAGGTTTGCGTCCCTGATGATATCAGAGTGTCCAAGCTCTACTCTTACGTGATCAAGAAGAGGACCCCGTCATTCCAGGAAAGGCTGGGTGTGATCGAACAATCGGGCGAGCCCCTCCCCATGAATTGGAGCCTCGACGTCCCTGAACTCTGATCAACCACCGCCGCCCTTCTGCTGCGAGTAGTATTGGGCGTAGTACTGGGTAGCGTACTGCCGTGCCATCTGCTCCTCGTATCCTTGTGCCACCAGTTGCTGCACGTAAGCCTCAACTGGATCCATCTGCTCGACACCGCCGAACGACTCCACGGAGTCCTGCTCCTGGTCCGAACCCCCTCCTCTTCTCATGAACATCATCGTAATCGCCAGGACTGCAATGAGCAGTATCGCGCCGATTCCCGCGAATATGAATGTGGAAGGTCCACTGTTGCCCTCCTCGTTTCCACCGGTCTCTTCGTCCGACCTTGGAACAGTGTACAACTGGATCTGGTCATCGATCACGTACGATCCCTCTGTGACTCTGATGTGGATGATTCCTGCATTTCCATCGAGCTCGAGGTAGAGGTGGGATATGTTCAGTGACAGCAAGTACTGGTCTCCGTCGCATAGCCCGTCCTGCCAGTCGAAACGACCGAGGGCCTTCTGGGCAGTCTTGATTCCCTCGCTCTTGTCGAACACCGAGATGTCATCAAGAGATGCTTCAACCTTGACGTCGCATTCGGCGCTTGCATCGTTGTCTACAACGGTGCCGGTGATGTTGACAATGTCAGAGTCCAATGCCGAGAATGAGTCTCCATCGGCAGTTGTGATGCTGTCGAATTCAACATCAGGGGCAGAGTCCCCGAACATTTCCCCTACCACTTCGAAGAAGACCCGAGTGGGCTCCTCGTTTCTCTGGTCCCTCTTGTCATAAACGGTCAACTCGACCATGATTGTGTTCTGTCCGGCCGTCAGGTTCCTGAATGTGTAAGTCCACTCCGCCTCGCTACCTGGTAGCTCGTAAACGTGCACGCTGTCACCGTCTCCGTTAATTGACCAACTGAACTTCCCTATCCCAGTTCCAATGTCACTGCTGTTTGCTGAGGAGAAGCTGATGGTAGTGTCGCCAGTATCAGATAGTCTGACCCTATACTTGGGCGAATCGACCATGATCCAGTTTCCATCTTCATCCTGATCACCGGTGGGTGTCTGCTGGTAGCCTACGAATTCGACGAATTCGATGAATGCAGAGTCCTCCAAAATCTCGATGTGAGCCACGGGAGGTGTGCTGTCCGCATTGACGTCATTCGTGTATACGGAGATGTTGGTGATTCTGGTGTTTCCATGCGAGTCGTGCAGGAACAGCCAGATCCTCCATTCGGCGTCAATCTTGCATCCAAGTTCGGCGTTCTCGTCTGGAACGCAGAATGTAGCGGTGACCGGATCGGTTGAGTTTGGCCTGTGCACGTGGCTGTTATCGCTACCAAGCGCCTGACCATCCCAGCCAGTAACGGCCTCACCATTGGCAGACTCGATCAACCAGTCAGCATGAATGCCATCGGAATCCGTCTCGAATCCGAAGTCCAGCTCGGCTGAGCTCTTGATGGGGGTCCTTTCATATGCTCCCGACAATACGTCAATCGACTGGACATCGCCATCAATCGTGAGCTCGAAACCCTCCCCTGCTATCTCGAATCCATCGGGATATGGAGACAGGTGGAAGTCCAGAAGATTGGCTAGCATCGGGAAGTTTGAATCTCCGAACGGTTGTGATACTGCTGGATTCTCGACATCTATGGTGGTGATAATCATCCCACCTTGATGGTAGTTACAAGTTGACAGCAGGGATTGGCTTGGATTCTCGGAGTCCCTGATTATGGTGTGGAAAGTACCTCCATCGCTGATCTTGCCTCCTTCGGTCCCTCCTGGGGCGCCATCGCTGCAAACCTGAGGGATGTTCTCTGACTTCACCTGGTTTAGGTCCAGTGTGGAAAGCGCTACGTGCGTCCCTCCGTTGATTCCCGCTAGAGCGGAGGGGTTGATCCCTGACATCAACGGGTGGAACGGATCGATTAGGCTGATGTTGTCGGAGAGGACGCGATGGTCGACTGTGCTATTGAGGTGGTCCCTCATGACGACGTTCATCCCGAATGGCAGCCTGTCGGGAGCATTTGGGTTCTGGATGTCATCGTAATCCGAGTAATACGGGCCTAGATGGACCTGCAAGGTCCCTCCATCCCTCATGAACTCTATTAGAGACTCGGTTAGGGTGATGTCAGCATTGTCTGGGTTTGGATCTCCTAGGAGTTCGTAATAGTCGCCGTACTCTACGCTGTAGTCGGTCTGCCATGGGAGGAGGATCTTGGAGTAGTGCTCCAACCAGTCCTCCATTCCGTACACGTTCCAGTCCTCTACCTCGAACTGGGTGTAGGTCTTGTTCATGGCAGAGAGGTCCTGCTTGACCCTCTGTAGTCTGTTCTGATCAGTCGGGTTGGAAAGTATTGCTACATCGATGTTGTCTAGGAATTGGATGTCGAAGTACCTCTCGTTTCCTGAAGTCGCTCCTGTCTCGGTTAGAATGGACTGGAAGCTGATGTTGTATGTGTGGGAGTCGAACCAGAGGTCATATGGGGCCGACCAATTGGCCTGTGACCTCTGATGCGGGTCTAGAACGAATGGTCCGTTGTCAGATGTCTGTTCGTAGACTGTCTGACCGGTTTCTTCATCGACTATTTTCATAGTGACCTCGTAAACCCCCTCAATGACCCCATTTAGCATGGGGACGGCGAAGTCGTGTGACTCCTGTCCTTGTGGGTTCGTTGCATACATGCACGAGTAGGTGGCGTCTGCGACGCAGTCCAGGACATCGGCCTGTAGCAGTGTGATGTCTGCGTTTGCTATCTCGAACAGGATGGTTGAGACGTTGTTAGCCTGGCTGATCTCAGGCTTGTCGAACCACTTGGACGCATTGTTAGTGTTGTTGTACAGTGTCATCAGGTCAATTCTGTAGAGGCCGCTCTCGAAGTCATGAGTGCCCATCTCTATCACTCTCTTCTGGCCGGCATCCATCCCGGTTACGGTCTGGGTGTATTCGCCGTCATCGGTGAATGTGTAGTCGTCCACCCTGATGTTGTCGATTGCGAAGCCGGCGTATCCGGCATTTCCGTTTACTCCATCGTCATTGGAGTAGAATCTCCATGTGAATGTGACATCCGCCCCGGACAGGGAGGTACATTCGTCAGTCCATGCGAAGGAGTCCTCGGCAGTCTGGTTGAGCAGGTGAACATGGGTCAAGTCGATCCTAGCGGTGTTGACAAGGTTGTCAGAGTCGAACCAGGATACGAAGCCGTCTTCACCGATTCCGCCCGAGTGGTCTCCTGCGTACTCTACTTCCTCGTAGAGTCCGTTCTGATCGAAGTCCTCGCAGTAGTTGTAAACCGTCTCCGTGTATGGATTGAATGCAAGCCTGAGGCCGTTCTCGTTGAGATCGGTCCAGCTTCCGTAGATTATCCCCTGGTATACCTCGCCTTCCCTGACCCAAGAGGCCTCTAGGTAGGAGAAGTCCCTGACCGCTTGGACGTTTCCGTTCCTATCGGAGATGTGATCCCCCTCAGCGAAGTAGTCGAAGGTGAGGAATGTGAAATCGGCTCCGCTATCGGTTAGCTCGATTGGCTCGAGTGTGAGAGTCTCGTTCCAGCTGTCTCCGTAACCATCGTCGGGATGCCCGAGCCAGTAAGCCTGGTTCTTGAAGACGCCCTGGTTCTGGGGGAGCATCTCGTTTGACCCCGATGAGTCGTCCAATCTGCTTCCGTTTTCGTTCCCATCGTCCTCCCATATCGGTTGGAATCCTGAGAAGTCCTCTGCTGCAATCAGCTCTGGTAGGGCGTTTCTTACCTTCGCTTCGACGTCGAAGTCGACGAATGTGTTGCCCCAGTTCTGCACGCCAATCGTGATTGGCATCTCCCCCGATGCATAGCGTTCGCCATTCAGGAGATCTAGCCATGGCTCTTCGAACAACCCTGGATCGTATAGGTTCCGTACAGTTAGCTGGAACCTAGTCTGGTCGTTGGTGCTATCCTGGTCCCCTTGACCCCCACCCAGATTGAAGCTGGACAGGACGGTTGAGATGTAGTAGGTGGTGTTGTCTACGAAGTCTGCAGTGAGTTGGACTTGCAACGACTCGCCTGCAGCTAGGTCTAGGTTTGTCAGTTGCTGGCTCTCAACCGTGGAATCTCCGAAGTTCACATCCCTTGTCCTGACCGAGATGTTGTCGATAGCGAACCCATCGAGGCCGGAGAAGTCCTCGGACCCCTCGGGGCCAACAGTTCCCTCCAGTCCGCTACGGAAACGGAATCTGAGGTCAATTGTCTGACCAGCGTAAGGGGTGAGGTCGATCGAGTCTGCCTTCTGATCAAGTCCTCCATCTTCCCAGCAAACGTTGTAGAAGACGATGCAGGAATCTCTGATGCCACCTGAATCGGTGTAGTTGTTCCACATTGTTGTGTGCCAGTCTCCGAAGAAATTGTCGTTGTAGTCGTTGTACTCTGGGTCAGGGGCACTGGAGACCCTATCCTCTATGCGGTACTTCCTCTCGTTGTCCCAACCACCATACCTCCAAACGGTCTCCCATCCGCTTCCATCGCTCCAAACCTCGATGCTGCAGGAATCCTCGTACAGCCACCTCTCGATGACATCGTATGGCTCGTTCAAGAAGAGTTCGAAGAAACCTGCCGTGCAAATGGCATCCATGTCCAAGAATGCGGCATCTGCTCCGGAGAGGTCAATACCCTCGAGTATCAATGCCTCGTCCATGTGGTTGTAGTAACCAGAATCATCAGTTGTGTTGCCATCAACTAGGTCGTAGGTGTGCGAGACCCCAGCCCAGTAGTAGCTTGTGGGGTTTGCCTCGGCTTCCCAATTTGGGTAAGCGACTGGGCCATCCCAAGACTCATTGTTCTCCTCAGGGTTGCCGTCTGCTGCGAAGCACTTGTCGGTCCCGTTGGGCATGCACTGGTAGTCGCTGTTGTTGAAATGGGCGACGTCGTACTCGTCGTAGTCTTGGCTGATCCAATACCGATCCTCGTCAATGTGCCATGAGGAGTTGCCAGTTTCGTACTCGCCGGTGTAAGAGTACTTGTTGAATGAGGCCGAACCCGTGTTTATGTCAGGCGATGATGACTCGAAGTCATTGAAGTATATCACAGTGTCAGTTCCGCCGAGAACCTCCCTAACCTCCAGGTCGATGTCCAGGCTACCTCCAGAAATGGGCATAAGGCCAGTGTTCTTGACCGTCACGTTTACCCAACGATTTCCCTCTCCAACGATGCTCTGGAATGTGGCAGGATCTTTTACTGACGGTTCAATCCCTACTCTAGTGATTCCGAGATCGAAGTTATCCAGAACCAGTACTGACAGGTAATCCCCCTGACCAGCATATCCCTGTGTGTCCAGCCACATGGCGTTGTTCGAGAATCTGTAGGTATAGTCCTCCTGTCCGATGACTACCTCGAGAGCGCTGTTCTCTGCTCCTTGGAGTTGCCCTGGCATTGCCATTGTTGGCCTCCTACCGACGTCGAAAGATAGAGGGTCAAGATACCCGTTACCATCTGGGTCAGCGAGAAGGATTTGCACGGTGTTCAGAGCACGAAGGTTTGGCCGCAGGAGGAATGTCTGATTCTGTACCGTGGACTCCTGGGTGTCCAGCAAGGTCATGGAAGTTGGTACGAAGAAGTCGAGTTCGCCGTCTTGGTTGACATCGGCGATGGTGACCGAGGCTCCTAGATAATCTCCGAAATCAACGTAGTTCTGCTTGTCCCATCCCGAGGACGTCTTGGTTGCATAGGATACATTGCCTGTGATACCGTCAACGACTGCAATGATGTCTATCTCATTGACATCGTCATCTGGAGTAGAATCGGCGATGTCAAGTCCGTACATCGGGTAGTCGTGCTCGGCATCGAGTGTGAATTCGTGAATATTTCCAGTACCTGTTGGATTCATTGGGTTCGGGTACTGGCCCGTCACGCAATCGTACTCCAGTACTGTCATGTTGTCGTATGTTCCAGAAGAATACCCGACACCTGCATTATAGGGGGGGGTTCTTAGAAGCCAGATGTCAAGATCTTCGCACTCGCCAGGAGCCAGGATTTCATCGCCTGGGTTGGTAGGATCGGGGATCGTCTGCAAATCCTCTCCCCAGTTACCAAGTTTCAGATATTGATAGAAGCCACTGGTTAGTGGGACAGAAATGGGAGCATGCTGGTTAGCAGGAATGCTGTAGTCAGGGCCCTTGTATATCTGGATGAA
>Ga0208894_1002455_pt1 | contig 10098 bp, 8 predicted proteins | sample ETNtaG_12_FD_185752 | JGI IMG/M metagenome (GOLD analysis project Ga0208894, IMG submission 185752) | Marine microbial and viral communities from oxygen minimum zone, Eastern Pacific Ocean - ETNP201306SV49 (SPAdes) (version 2) | ecosystem: Environmental > Aquatic > Marine > Oceanic ... | reverse complement strand
GCATCTTGATAGCGGGCTTCTTTATTGCAGGCTTCTTGGTAGCAGGCTTCTTTTTAGCGGGCTTCTTGGTAGCCGGCTTCTTGGTAGCAGGCTTCTTGGTAGCGGGCTTCTTGGTAGCAGGCTTCTTGGTAGCGGGCTTCTTGGTAGCGGGCTTCTTGATAACGGGCTTCTCGATAGCAGGTATCTTGATAGCTGGCATCTTGATAACCGGCTTGTTGGTAGCAGGTATCTTGATAACCGGCGTGTTGATAGCTGGCATCTTAATGACCGGCTTGGTGATAACCGGCATCTTGATAACCGGTGCTGCAGCAGAAGCTGCAACAGCTGCTGTGGAGGATAGTGCAATAATAATTACAGTAACCAACACCCTCTTTGCTGCATAAAAATAAGACATAATTCCTTTGGTGTTCATAGTGATTAACTCCCTATCAAATATATTAAGTATCGGTGTGAAAAATTTTTCTGGCCTATCCAGTTGCAGCTACTTTAGCCAATGCCCAGGGTGAAAGATGTGCGCGCTATCACCTTGATAGGCTTAAGAGAGGAGAACGTGTGATGGGGGTCACTTAAATACCCTGATCAAATGCAGATTTGCCAGGATGGGATTGTTTGGTAAAGAGATTTAAGGGTGGAGGGTCTGGCGAGAAGGTTTGGGGTAGTGGATTACCTAACCGTATGTAGCCGATGAGCAAGAGTGGCCCAAGTGTTGCCAGATCCCGCTTAGCTGGCACCCCGTCCCTGATATCGCCTGAGCTGTTGTTTGATCCCAGGTGGGGTGTTCTGTGGCTGTTGGGTGGTAATAGCGCTTGAAAACAGCCGCAAATTGGAGCAAATTGTGCGCTGTGGATTCAATATAGAAGATAAGAGGAAGATGAAATCGCGATCAAGGAAAACAGGAGCGATGTGAAACAGACAACGGCCGGGTTTCGGGCCCGCTGATGGGCCAGGGCGCCGCATCTGCCAAAAGCAAATTCCTATCCCTCCCTTATCCCTTAGAATAATGAAATGAACCTGATCGGAGATATCCAGGGTAATTACCATACTCTGAGGGGCCTGCTGAAACAGATGCCGGATGAAGAGCCTGTTTCTGTGGGTGATATGGTTGACAGAGGGCCGCGTTCCCGTGAGGTGCTTGAGTTTTTCCGGCTTAACGGCAAGGCGCTGCTGGGGAATCATGAGCACATGATGCGGGACTATTTTAAGGGCAGCGGTATCTACGAGCCCAATCTCTGGTTTTTGAACAGCGGAGACGCGACACTTTGTTCTTTGGGCCTTGAACGCTCCGGTTCCCTGCCTGAAATCCTGCTGGATTACCTGGAATCTCTGCCTCTGCTGCTGCGCGATGAGGGGCTGATTGTGACCCATGCTCCGATTCACCGGTGCTGGAGCATTGAGGACATTGCCTCTTCAGACCACCTTGAACGCAGCCCACTTGAACAGAGTGTTATCTGGAACAGAGAAGATCCTGTTCCACTGCAAGGGTTTTTCCAGATTTTTGGTCACAACGGTTACCGCTATGCTCGGGCACATTTTTTTGATACAGGCGTCATCACCCGTGCTGAATCCGCACACGCGGTTTGTATAGATACCGTTCGCGGTCAGGTGCTGAGCGGCATGCACTGGCCCTCGCGCCAAATTTATACTCAAGAATATATAGATTGACTGAGGGGGGCTCGTTAACAGTCGTGATTGAAGTGTGCAGAGGCATCCAAACAAACAGCCACAGCAGGAAAGGTATCAAATGCCATCACCCAATCCCTCTCTTAGATAATGCGGTGGCGGTTATAGTTGTGATTCCTTGTTCACGGGTGATCAGGGTCAAGCGCGCACCGCACGGTCAATAATTGCGTTCAGATCGCTGTCCTTGGGCAAGGTGCCAAAAACCCCGCTATAGTGAGCACCAAGACGCGAGACACAAAATGCTTCTGCCACTGCGGCAGGTGCGTGCTCTACCAGTAATGCCCCCTGCCATGCCATGGCCATCTGTTCTGTCAGTTGACGGGCCCTGAGTTCAAGGCCGGCAAGGTCATCAAGCCCGGCCTTGAGATCAGCAATGGTTCGATCGAGGTTAGGGTGTCCGCCACGGGCCCGCTCCAGTTCCGCCATCAGTGCCGGAACAGCGGCCGGCTCCCGCTGCATGGCCCGCAGTACATCCAGGCACATCACATTACCAGAGCCTTCCCAGATACTGTTGACCGGGGCCTCGCGGTAGAGGCGTGGCAAAATAGATTCCTCCACATAGCCCGGTCCACCATGACATTCCATCGCTTCAAACAGCTGCATCGGGGCCCGCTTGCAGTTCCAGAATTTACCAATGGCAGTGCCTATGCGGGCCAGTGCGGCCGCATCCGGATGGTCTGCCGCTTCATCCATGGAGCGGGCTATACGCATGGCCAGCACCATCGCCGCTTCGGACTCCAGCGCCAGGTCGGCCAGCACATTGCGCATCATGGGCTGATCGATCAGCAGGCTGCCAAAGGCGCTGCGATGGCTGGTATGGTGCAGGGCCTGAACCAGGCCCTGACGCATCAGTGCGGCCGAACTGACACAGCAGTAGATGCGGTTGCCTTGCACCATATCAATAATGGTGCGCACCCCGCGACCTTCTTCTCCCACCATTATGCCCCAGGTATCCTGCAACTCCATTTCAGTGGAGGCATTGGAACGGTTACCCATTTTGTCCTTGATACGCTGGATAAACAGGCCATTGCGGACTCCGTCCGGAGTCCAGCGCGGGACCAGAAAGCAGGACAACCCTGCCTCGGTATAGGCCAGGGTCAGAAAGGCATCACACATGGGGGCGGAGCAGAAGTACTTGTGGCCCGTAAGCCTGTACTCAGTGCCAATGCCGGTTTTACTGCCCACAGGGGTGGCCGCAGTTGAATTGGATCTGACATCGGAGCCACCCTGTTTTTCGGTCATGAACATACCCATGGTCGCACCGGTTTTTTCAGTCACCGGAATATCCCGTGCGTCATACTGACTGGACAGCAGGCGGGGAATCCACTCATCGGCAAGGGCGGGAGTGGTTTGCAGGGGAGGGATGGCTGAATAGGTCATGGCCATGGGACACATGACCCCGCCCTCCACCTGATTGAACATATAACTGAGGGCCATATGGCCTACCTGGGCCCCGGGCCCGGTATGATTCCAGGCAAAGCTGGGAACCTGGTTTTCAATCGCCAGGCGCATCAGGTCGTGGTAGGCCGGGTGGTAGATGACCTGGTTAACCCGCATCCCATAGCGGTCATAAGCCTTGATTTCGGGACTGTATCGATTGGCTTGTTCGGCCAGCTCAAAGATGTCGTTGGTGCCGACCCTGCGACCCAATGCATCCAGGTCCGTCTGCGCCCAGGCAGCGCCTTCACGGTTGACCGCTTCCTGCAGTGCCGGGTCACTGCGCCATAAATCCTGGTCACCCATGTAAGGGGGCATATTGGTGACACTATGGGTGGGCAGTGTGTCCAGGGGTTTGCTTGGCAACATAACCTGATCTCCAAATAATCATCAACAGCCCAATTATGGGAACAAAACCCATCTTAAACAATAAAAAACCAGTTATTCACTATGGTAGCCAGATGCGTTTTCTTGCAGTTATTGAAGAACCCCCGGTGATCGAGCGGATCCTGGATCAGATCGGGGAGTGGTGCCCCTCACCACCCCCCAGAGCACCGCCCGCTGAGCAAGAGTGGCCCAAGGGCTGCCAGATCCCGCTTAGCTGTCACCGGGTCCCTGATATCGCCTGAGCCGTTGTTTGATCCCAGGCGGGGTCTCCTGTAGCTGTTGGGTGGTGACTGCGCTTGAAAACAGTCGCTAATTGGGGCAAATTGTGAGTTGTGGATAAAAAACAGAAGGGATGAGGGGATGAAATGGCGGTTAGGGATGACAGGAGTGATGTGAAACAGACAACGGCAGGGTTTCGAGTCCCAGTGAAGGTGCAATCCCTCACCTCTGCCAAAAGCAAATTCCTATCCCTATCCCTGGTTAGCGCAAGGTTATCAATTTAGATAATTATTACGCACGATGCCAGAAGTTGCTCGGGAAGAAAGGTGAGCGCGCACCGGCGTTTTACTCCAATCCCATTCCAAAATGGGATTCGTAAAAGTGTAAAGAATCGTGTCGATTAAAGTGCAAATTTATACTGTGCAGACGCCGGCAGAAGCGCTGGCGCTGGTCGATGCAGGTGTCGATCACCTTGGTGTCACTCCCTTTAGCGGCCAGGGCCTGCCCGGCGAAGTGGACATTGTTACTGCCCGCGCCATTATCGAGACGATTGGCGGTAGCGCTACCCGGATCGCCTTGACCGTCACTGACGATCTGGCGGCGATCACGGCGATGGTCCAGGCTGTCCAGCCGGACGTGTTGCACCTGTGCGGGGTGGCCGGCTCGCTATCACCGCAAGCGGTTGCGTCGCTCAAGAAGCGCATTCCTGGTGTTGCTGTTATGCAGGCGATTGCCGTGGCCGGAACGGAAGCAATTCAAGAGGCGGTGGCTTACCAGTCGGTTGCCGATTACATTATTCTCGATACGCAAGCGCCCGATATTCCCGGTATTGGCGCGTCCGGCACAACGCATGATTGGAGTATCAGCCGTGCCATCGTCCAGCAACTCAACGTTCCGGTTATCCTGGCGGGCGGCCTCTCGCCAGAGAATGTAGCAGATGCTATTGGTGCCGTTGCTCCCTGGGGTGTGGATTCATTGAGCCATACCAACCTGCAGTTGCCGGCTGGCCGCTTCTGCAAGGATATTGAGCGCGTACGCCAGTTTGTTGCAAAGGCGCGAGCAGCAGCGGCATGAGCAAGCAGCAGATAGTCGTTCTGGGCGATGCTGTGGTCGATATGGTCATCCAGTTGCCGGATCGTTCGATCAGGCCGCTGGATTTAAGTCGTTCCGTGCCGCAACTACACGGCGGAGGAACTGCCGCCAACACTGCGGTTACGCTAGCGCGGTTGGGCGTTCCTGTTTCTTTTATTGGTTCGGTGGGCGACGATGGTTACGCGCGCTGGCTCGCCAGGGATTTCGCTCACCAGGGAGTTGCTGCTCGCGGCTTGCAGCAATTGTCCGATGTTTTTACACCGATGGTACTGGCGATGGTTGAGCCGGACGGTGAACGAATGCTGGTCGTGTGGCCGGATCAAGGTGGCGCGGATAAGCACCTTCGGGTTGAACACCTGGATACAGAAATGATAACGGGTGCGGCATGGCTGCACACTACCGGTATGTGCCTGCGGGATTCGCCTGTTCGCGAAACTGTTCTGCACGCCATGCAATTGGCGCGAGACGCTGGGGTAACTGTTTCAATTGATCTGAACCTGCGGATTGAAGTTTGGGGTTGGAATGACTCGTTGCGCGTTACTGTTGAAAAGGCTGTAATGTTGGCCGATGTGGTATTTGGCAGCGGCCGTGAAGAAATCATGCCCGTTACCGGGGCACCTTCGGTGGAGGAGGCTGCCCGTACCCTGGCTGATGGTAAGCGTACGATTGTTGCGCGCCTTGGGGCAGGCGGTGCATTTGCCGTTACAGCTGATGAGTCGTTTCAGGCGCCCGCTTTCAAAGCCACCGCCGTCAATACGGTTGGTGCGGGGGACGCCTTTAGCGGTGGATTCATCGCCGCTCGTATGGCTGAGCATGACGTAGCAGAAGCACTGCGCTGGGGTAACGCAGTAGCGGCGCTCAAGGTTCAGCGGGAAGAGCCGCGCGACCTGCCCACCCGCGCCGAAGTTGCAGCGTTGCTGGCCTGAATTTTCTTAGGAATCCCGCCATTTTTGGTCAGACGGTATTGGCCGTGATCGATAACTCTAAGGCCAAGGATAGCCGGAGGCCTTCGGGAATCGTGATCAATTAAATTCGAATTTGTCCCCAGTGTGGCGGCCAGAGGTGGCTGCATGGCATCGGTAGTTGAAAATTGCCATTAAAAGGAGCAAATTGAGTGTTGTGGATTCAAAAGTGAAAAGAGAAGGGGGAATGGCTGAGCCATCCAAGAAATTTCTCAATACCGGTGGTCTGGCACTGCTGGTTGCGACCCTGCTGACGGACATTTGCCTTGCAGCACCGTTGATGCAGGAGACGCTGTACGAGGGGTCGGTGCCGTATGCTCGCACGGCCTCGGGTGGGTGGGTCCGCGCCGACCAGAAGACACAGCAGAAGATTAGCGATTTTCGAGATCGTCTGGAGCGCTTCGGTATTCAGCCTATAGTGGAAACGCCGGCAATGAGACAATTGCGGGCCGCCATCGGCATGAAATTGCCGCCTGACCCAAGTCCTGAAGAAATCTGGGAAACGTCCCGGGAGGTGTTGAACTGGCTCTATGGCAGCATAGCGCCCGGACAGCAAGGCTATCTAGATTTGATGGGCAAAGCCGGCTGGCCCCGGGCGGAGCGGATCGCCGATTACTGGAGCCGTAATGGAAAACTCGCCTGGGCTGCGTGTTTCAGCAAGGCGCATCTCGCGTTCCAGATTTTCCGGATTGTCGGTCTGCCTATAGATGATTTCGGTATTGCTTCGGCGCACTACAAGAACGCCGAAGGCCGGACCACACCCACCCACGTATACCTCGGTTTACGGGTGGGAAAAGAGTGGTTTTATATCGATCCCGGCACCGAACGGGACCTCGGGCCATTTGCCCAGAGGGCGAGTGTTGGCGGTCCTCTCATGCAGCAATACGGACCGGGAGTCGATTACGAACATCCGTATTCATTTAAGACCGTAGGTGGCCCCGGCCGTTTCATGGGTGTGCCGTTGTTGGGCAAGCCGGCAAAACCGAGCGCTGTGCGGGGATAGTACTGAAAATTCGGAGAGGCCAGAATGAGTTGAGAGAAAGCTGGACCCAATTGGGGCAAATTGAGCGTTGGTGCTTGAAAACAGAAGAGATGAGGAGAGTGGTGTGAAACAGACAACGACAGGGTTTCGGAACCAAGACCTTACATTAGCCAAAAGCAAATTCCTCTCCCTCGGTGATTTCAAGTGTCTGAATTTCACTGCCGAGGCGATGTTGATTTATCAGGTGTGGTCATGACGCGATACCAAACTCCCCCTAGCGTACTAGGAATTAGTGTGAATACCAGTGCAATTGGCAGACAGTCGATGCCATGGCTTGTGTGTCTCACACTGGTTCTGATTTTTTTGACCATGCCAAGTGCTCTTTTTGCCACCGTCGTGCGCGAGTGGACGGACCAGCAGATCGACGAGATCGTAGCCGAATGCAAGGAAGCCGTTCGATCAGACAAGAAACTAGAGGTACCTGCAAACCGAAGTCTCTGTCACCAGGCGGTTGCGGTAGGTAGCGGGTACGCGAGAAAAATGCTCCATCGCTCTGCCGGTGTTGAAGAGGCGCTGCGTCTGTATCTTGATGTTGCGATCCTTGCCGCGGTACCGAGTTTGGAGCTCAGCACAAGCGAATTAAACCGTATCCAGAGGCAGCAGGCAGCGTTCTGGCGGGAATCAAAAAAAGCAAACCAGGATCTGCTTTTTCTTCAAGACACCGCTGGTTTTCCTTACCGTATTGCACTATCTCCTCGGTCAGAACGTTTAGCCGATGTCATCGTACACTTCCAGAAAGGACTGAATTTGCACATTGAATCAACGCAAACTGGACGAGCATTAGCCCTGCGCTATCTTCTGGAAAAGCGGGTAGATACCTGGCACATAGAGGATTTCGAGCCTACGCGCCTAAGACGGACAGATCCCGCAGAGTGGCTGACCGACTACGTTGACCTAGCAAGGCGTATTCGAGCCCAGGATGTAGGGAGTGTTTCCAGGGTGCCGATAGATCCTTCTCAGCTAGGCCACTTCTGGCTGGATGGAAACCCGGAATCTGATGCTCTGTTTATCAAGCAGAATGCCGGATTCTATATAAAGACCCGGCCGGTAAAGAAATCCGATTGGGCTGATGACACAGCGACAATGGCCATTGAATACAATACGAGTCCTTTAGGAAGTTCGGGTGCGCTCTGGGGAAACTATGCTCTCGAATCAAGAAATGAGCAGTGGTTCATTAAAAGTTTTAAGCGCGGACCCTTTTATGCATCTGCTATGCCGATCTCCTGGATCAATGGGTACTTGGATTTGGCCAAAAGCTTAAATCATGTGGCTTCCCTGCCATGTGAGAAGGAGTATCCCGTAGCTCAGGTAATCGCATACAAATGGCGCGCGGAGACTTTGTATTTGCACCATATGGGCTGTTGCGATATTCCTAATCCGGTCTATGACACGTCATGCACCTACCGGTGTGCTCCCTCAGGCGGCATTCACGGCCAAGGCGATTTCAAGTGTCCGAGCTTCTCTGCCGAGGCCAGAGAGATCGTGCGACTATGGCCATCCGTCGACTCCAACGCAGACGGTCAGGGCCTTAACTATGACCGCTTGCAGAGTTTCTGGCTGGGCAAATCAAGAGGCGACGATGCTTCTTTTCTTGCAAGAAACACAGACAGCCACATATTTTCCATGTCGTTAAAGAAGGAAGCTACGGGCTATTCCACGGCATTGTTCCAGCTGCAACAACAGACGAAAGACGCTCACGGAAACATAGTTTGGGTTCCGGATTCCGCACAGTCAGGCGAATACACCCTCATTGAAAAAGATTCCCAATGGTTTTTCACCGAATTCCATGAGGTTGTAGCTGACACCAATAAACCGTAGGAACACCAGAGTTAGAGAATCAACTGGTTTTTGGGGGCCAGACGGTCGTTTCAGATTATCTGAAACAGACACAGATCTTGGTGAAAAATCTCACGACCTGTAACCCATCTGAAATCATTTTTACCGAACCTCGCGACCCACCAAGAACCCAGCAATTTCATATCATGGGTTACGAGGGGGATCTGTGTCGATTCAAAGTGGAGGTTGTCGGTACGATTGGCGCACTTTGCAGGGCTTCGAGAGCGGCGATTGAGACTTTACTGGCACAGGAGAAACTTATCGTAGAGCAATTAAAAAACGCTGTTGAGGGTGAGTACCCTATTCGACTTACGCTGGATGAGAGGCTTAAGGCTAAAGCGAGCGAGACAATGAATCGTGAGTGTTAAGTCACGATGGGGGAGCAACCTCCGATCGACATGGACAAAAACATCTTTGACATGATCCTTTATGTTGAGAATCTTGGGATATGTTATCCTTCAACCTACAGCTATCCGCACCCCTTGGTTCCCCGTTTTATCGGCAGGAATGTGATCAAGGGGGTCGACGGCGAGTTCTGTCTGATCGAGATGTTCATGCCGAACGATCTCGTTATGAAGTGTCGGGCATCCCGCAGGACGGTGGGGTTAATGCAGAACGAGACGAAGAAAATGCTCAAGGATCTGCAGGAATCGGGTCATTTCCGCACATCCATAAAAATAGACCTGGATACTGGTCTGACGCCCTCAGATCTTAGTAATGCGATGAACAAGGAGTGCCAGTGGTGAACGATAAATCGAGCCCAAGACTTCACATCTGCCAAAAGCAAATTCCTATCCCTTGTTGTAGGCAAACCAAACACGCTATGAAAATTCACTCGGGTCTTTTTGCTTTTCGACGTGTTTCCATACAGCGTATTTTCGTAATCTTGTGCTCACTGCTGCTCGTCGCACCACCGCAGTTGCTGGCGCAGGTCTCAAAAACTCAGTCGCCGGAGAATCGAAGAAGCCAGGTCTTTGCTATGGCTGAGTTCGACTTGAGCCAGGTCAATGAAGCGCAATTCGATATCCAAGCCCTGCAGCAGCAGATCGGCACCGAACCAGACCTACTCGGGCATTGGGTGCGCACTCAAACCCGCTGGCTACCCTATATCGGCGCCCTAAAAGGTCCGCACGGTACTTTGATGGCAAGACAGGGCAATCTACTGGATCGGTCGCTCCTGCTGGCTGCACTGCTCGAGGCTTCTGGCAAGGAAACAAGAATTGGCCACTTCGACGTTACCCCGGAGCAGCGGAAGTTGTTAAGGAAAGCGGCCGGCGCTCAGCAGACTGGCGGCTTGGCAGCGTTTCAACCCGGCGCGGTTGCAGCCGAGAAAACTCTCGCTGAATTTCAAAAGCAATCCGGGCTTGCCGAGGACGATGCATCCGCTGCCCTTCTGCACCGAGTTAGCGAGGAAAAACGACTCGAGCTGGCATTAACCGACAC
>Ga0208894_1002450_pt1 | contig 10118 bp, 8 predicted proteins | sample ETNtaG_12_FD_185752 | JGI IMG/M metagenome (GOLD analysis project Ga0208894, IMG submission 185752) | Marine microbial and viral communities from oxygen minimum zone, Eastern Pacific Ocean - ETNP201306SV49 (SPAdes) (version 2) | ecosystem: Environmental > Aquatic > Marine > Oceanic ... | reverse complement strand
AAACTGAATTGTTCCCAAATCGAAAGTTCAGCCGCTGTCCTTATACCCTCTCCTGCATCTACCGGCACCTCTACCACCATTGTAGAATCTTCTGAACCAAAGGCTGGTTCTATTTTGTAACCTGCTTTCTTTAGTGGTTCTATTAGTTCTGAATGTTTTGACAACCTCATCCGTCTTATGTAGAATCTTGACTCTGGATAGTGCATTCCTGGAGTTGCTCCTACTAAAAGTGAAACCGTACCACTTGGTTTTACTGAAGTCGTTTTTATCGACTTCGGTATGGCAAACCAATCAGAATACATACAATCCCATTTTTGAATAGTATCATATCCATCTTCTAACCATTTTCTTAATTCTTCCATTCCGTGTTTTGTAATAAACTGTGCAACCCCACTTACACTACAACCAATCCGTCTGTTTCTTAACATAACTCTGTTAGTATCACTCCAATGAGTTTTACCAAGTGTTACGGTTTTAGCATACAGATAGGCATATTTAAGTGTCCTTTGATAATCCTCTAATGATTCGTGATTGTTTGGAAATGTTTCTACAAGACAACAAAGCTCGTAGCTTTCAAGTGATTGTTCGAGGCAAGGATTTCCACCTGCAACTCTATGGTCTTTCTTATCTGTTCCATTTTTCATACGAGAATAATTTCTCATATTCTCTAACCATGCAAAACCTGGTTCACCATTACCATTTATTCTCTTACATACTTCAGTATAATCCATACCAAGTTCTGCGTATATTGAATTGTTGGAAGTCCAACCATATGTTTCTCTGTGTTTATTTACTTTATAATTTTTTAAATCTAAATATTCCTCATCATGTGGATCTCCAAATACTATTTCTGCAGTTCGTCTTACATTACCTGATACAACACACTTACCAATCAAATTCATAACATCTACAATAGTAGTAATTGTAATTGGTTCACCTACATTTCTATTTAATACTTTTCTAATTTCCCCAAGAACTTCTTTTAGTGGTTCATGACCACTTGATACACCACCAAATCCCTTTATTGATGCCCCCTCTGGTCTAATTTTTGAATAATCAAATTGAACTTCTGCTGCTCCGTGAAAATAACTTTCTAATAATAATTTTAATGATTCTACCCAACCTTCTCGTGTATCTGGTATCACATATTCTTCTATACCCCTATTTGGATTAGGTAATTTAATCATAACCTCGCCTGCACCTTTTGTATCAAAACCAACTCCTACACCTAACATTGATGCGTCCATTAAGAAACAGAATGGTTTTGAGTAATCGTCCTTTAAGGTAGAAGTTGATACGAATGCGCAGTTATTAAGAGCTGCATATAATCCCCTTTCTTCTGTTATGGATGTTCCCATTGCCCAAAGACCACGGCCAGGAGGTAAAAACTTCATATTAAACATTCGATCATACATTTCTTGGGCTGAGTTTTGTGCCTGCCAAGGATTCCAACCTAATTGATGTTGTTCAATCCAATTTTTTTGCATTGAATATGTTCCCTCTATAACCCGTTTAATTGTTTCCCACCAACGTTCATTTTTACCATTCTCTTTGATACGAGAATAAGTTCTCATATAAACCAATTCACCTAATCCATTAAAACCAAACGGTGGTTTTTTTCTTTTGTATTTATTAACAAAATTTTCTGACAACTTAAACTTTTCCATATAAACTTTTCTCCTTTTGTCGCATCCTAATTTTCATAAAACTATATCTTACACCTTTCATAAATATAATATATATAACATTCCTATTCAAAACCATCCACATCCTTTTGAAATTCTTGATGTTTTTGTGATAATTGCTTTCGTAGATACTCTTGACTATTATCCATCTTCCCCTGCACCTCGCGACCACTCTGGGTTGTTGATTCATAAATCTGAATCTTACCAATATTTGTATTCATACTTGCTGGAAAGGTTACTCCATCTATACCAAATCGATTCTTTATAACGTGAAACCTGCTTGTATTTGCAATCTTATCTTCAACCTTTCTACTAACTGATACTACGAAATCTGCTATCATTACTTTACTATATGCCTCAGCAACTTTTGTAGCGTCAATCACTTCTTCTTCCAACGAACTTCTGTTTGCCTGTGAAGCTGTCCATATCGGAACTTCATATTCTCCTGCTAATCCTCGTAAATCTTCATAAATATTTTCTAAAATATGTCTTTTTTCTGTACCTATTCCCCTTAAAATATCTGCGTAATCAACCAACACTAAATCAGGAATAATTCCTTGTAATTCTATCTGTTTTAAATGAGATGAAAGAGTTTGAACTGTTGCACTTTTGGTTGGGAAATACTTAATTAACAAATGTCCTTTAAGTTGACTTATCTTCTTTTTAACTTCATCCTTATAAAACTTTATATTGGCTGTTGGTGTTCCACTAAATATAGTATCATATCTTAATCCAACATACTCTTGGTTCAACTCTAATGTATAATGAACAACTGTTAGTTCTTTCTTTACAGAATTTGCTCCCATACTCTGTAAACACCAAGTTTTACCAATACCTGCGGGTGCTACAACAACACCCAATTCACCTTTACCTAATCCACCGTCCATAACCTCATCTATTGGGTCCCAACCCGTTGCTATTGTATCTCTTGTAGATTTTGTAAGTCGTTCTTCTATTCCTTCAATGTATACATGACCTAAATCTCTGTCTGAACCGGCTTTCATTGCTTCATCTACGATTTTTTTGATTTGGTCGTATTGTCCGACTTCAAGTAAATCTACCGAATCCATAATCGCCTGTTTAATAACTTGATTTCTACAAAACTCTATGGTTTGTTCTTGAACGAACTTCAAATCAGTTGATTCTCTGTTTCTCCAACTCTCTTTTAAGTTATCTACTACTGAAACTTGTAAAATCTCATTGTCCATCTCGTCTATTCTAACTTTCATTACATCCAAGGTAGGACTTGTTTTATATTCTAAAAAATATCCTATAATAGTTCCAACTAACCATTTATTTGCATCAGAATCAAAATAACTTGATTTCAATATATCACAAATAGTTTGCAAGAATTTCTGTTCAACCAATAAAGATGTAATAATCTTGGCCTGAAAGACATGGCCAAATTGTGTTAGAGTTGATTCACTCATTAAAACCACTCATGTTGTACTAAATCAGCTGGATTTTTTGCCTTCTTTATCCGAGCCTCCATTATATCATAATACTCTTTTTCCCTTTCAATAAGTATGTAGTTCCTTTCTGAAAACACACAAGCAATTCCTGTTGTTCCACTGCCTGCAAATGGATCTAATACTACATCTCCCTTACGACTTCCAAGTACTACTAAATAACTCATCAAGTCTATTGGTTTTACTGTTGGGTGGAAATTTTGAGATGGTTGAGTAGTAAATTTCTTCTCCACACCTTTCATATCCTTACTTGGTTCTGGACTTTGACCATTATATATCTTTTGTTGTTTTTCTAAATTCTCCAATCCCATATTCTTTTCAGATTTACTCGCCTTTGGAACAACCAAGAATGGAAATGTCCGTTGAATTTCTTCTGGTAATCTACTCATTCTAAACTTCCACCACTCGTCTAAACTATAATATCTACTGAAATCTCCTACATCACCTTTACCAGGTTGTCCTTCAATGACTTCTTTTTCACCACCACCAAACTCACCCCAACCTGTTTTTTTCTCTATCCTACCACCACTTGACTTGGTTTTCTTACCAGTATCTAATATATTATCACTTACCAATAAGTTTGCTGCAAATCTACCGAGTGGTGATGCTTCGGCTGTATCATTTTCTTCACTCTTAAATCCACTCTGTTTAAATACATTGTGGTCTGAACGGGGTTGTCGTTTTGTTATTTTAACTTTTTTAGTGGCTTTCTTTCCCCATAAATTTCTACCATCTTTAGTTTCTGATTGACTTGAATCTCCAAATGCTGAAACTCGTTCATAGGTATCTTCCGTTGTGAAATTTTGAGCATTCCGTGTTTCTCCGAAATCTTCTTCTCCCCATTTATCCCATCCTCGTTCATCTGAATAATTTTCTTTATTATTTTTATCACTCACATACTTTTCATAATCACTTTTAGATTTTCGTGCTGGTTTTTCCCAACCACCACCATACATTTCATCTTTTCGTTTTTCTATAAATTTTTGATGTCCTGCAACATTATCTTTATCAAATTGTTCCTCATCATTCATTCCAGCAAATGGTATTCTACAATCATCTAACCAAGTTACACCTTTACCATTATCAAGTGCTTGGTCTACATAACCCTTTTTCTTATCCAATGGTTTCATTGCCACAATCACGACTTCTACTGCTGGTTTTGGTTGGTATCCCGCATAACTCCCATCAAGTTTCTTGGCCTCGTCTGATGCCGGTCCTGATGTTATTTCTTCTTCCCCATATCCAAATATATCTTTGTTATTTTGGTTTGCTTCTGCTCGAGTAAATGTAGTTCCCTTTTTCTTGGCTTCTTCTACATCACCTCGTTTCTTTACTCCAATAACCTCTCGTTTTTTATTAAGTCGTTTATCAACCGCCTTACCGATATTTAATGCCTTTGGAAAACCTGTTGCATATGTCCAATAAATTGGTGTGAAACTTACATCAAATCCTGCTTCTTGTAATGTTTGAACCATGGCCGTCTGAACATCACTTCGTGGTGCAGACATAACGAATGCAAATCCACCTGGTTTTACAACTCGCAATGCTTCTTCCCAAATAGGAACAAAGAACTCTTTCATACCATATGTAGATTTAGTCATACCAGGACTCATCCAACCTACTTTTTGAGATTTTGTAGATTTTTTCTCTTGGAATGTATCCCAATGTTTCCCCATAAATCCATATCCGTATGGTGGATCCGTACAGAGTAAATCTACTGAATCTTCATCAAGTTTTTTCAGTTCTTCTAAACAATCTCCATTGATTAGTTTACTGGTCTCCATACAAATTTCTCCTTTTTTTCTCTCTCCGTTCTGCCATTTTCTTTAATCTATATCGTTCCTTGGCTTTCTTTAAAATTTTAGCTTTATTACGCTCATAATGGTCCATCTGCCATTGTCGTTGGGCTTCGAGTCTTTCTTCTTCAGTATGATATATCTTTTTACGACCCATTGTTTATCTTCGCAAATCTATTTAAGTTTGTCCAATTTAACATTATCCAACTATCTAAATTAGGTAATGCACCAAACATCCTATCTTCTATAAACATTGTTTGGAATTTTGATTTTATTAATTCTTGTATTTTACCATTTACAACTCTGTTAATTTTAAGTTTTGCTCCACCACTTATATCTACCTCTTGTAACTGCATCAATTTATGATTGAGATGCATTTTATCTCTCTGTTTTCTTACTACATTATGAAATCTACTACCTTGTTCACATTTATCAACTATTTCATCTACTGTATAAGTTACTCCTTCATCTGCTAAATCTGGAAAGTTCTTTAATAGGGTTTTAGAACCAATCCCCATTACACCCTTTATGTTATCTGATGCATCACCATCAAAAATTCTGGTCATCAATAAATTCTTTGAAGTAACCCCATATTCCTCTTTCACTACATCTGGTTTATATAACTTCTTCTTTGTTGGACTCCATACTGAAATTCTATCACTTACTAACTGCAAAAAATCCTTATCAGTTGACATTATAATAGATTTACTTTTGGGTAAGAGTTGTTTTGCGATATAGGCAATAACATCATCTGCTTCCACACTATCTACTGAAAGAATGGAAACGGGGAGAGTTTCTAAGTATTCTACGCACCGAGATAGTTGCATCATCATAGAATGACGCTCATCATCCATGTTCTCAAAATCGTTTACACGATTGAGTCGGATTTTCTTAGTTCTTCGTTTTGCCTTATATTCTGGATAAAGTTTACGGCGGCGGTTAGACCCTCCTTTGCCATCAAAAACTATAATAGTTCTGGTGGGTCCCAACATTTTTATAGCGTAACCGACTGATTTCAGAAAACCAACTATTCCACCAATATGAATCCCATCATCATTGGTAGTTGGTATAACACTAAACACTCTGATAAAAGTATTCAAGCCATCTATTATCAGTACCTTTTCGTTGGGATTCTTCGTTATATCAGAACCGCCACCGTGTTTCTTTATTTCTTCAAGAATAGAAAGGTATTTTCCATTACTCATCACCAACAACTTCGTCTGTATATTCTACATCATCAATACCTAAATCTGCTGATTGATATTTTAATATAGATGCTTCACAAATTAAGTCATACAAGTGTTCTTTAAGACCATCATGTTCTTCTAATTTTTTCTCAAAATCCTTAGATTGAAACTTAATGTCTTTACCCTTGTATTCCAAGGTATACCATGCTCCTGCAACCTTTAGAAGTTTGTGGTCTTTTAATACTTGTAGCCAACTTCCTTTATCATCAATACCACTATCGAAGTATAAGTTAAAGTCAGCATGACGAAGTGGGGGACCTAAACGATTTTTGATAATCTGTGCTCTGCACTTCATACCAATTACATCCTTTTTTGTTCCCACTTTGATTTGTCCCATATTCTTCAAACGAATACGAGTTGATGAATGAAATGGTAATGCCTTACCACCAGAAGTAGTCCACGGATCACCGAACATTACTCCGAGTTTTTGTCTGAGTTGATTGGTGAATACGAGAGCTATTCGTTCTCGTCCAATCATTTGAGTAATCTTTCTCATCGCCTTTGAAACGATAATTGCTTTACTCGTTGCCCATCCGTCTTTCTCGAAATCGGCTTCCATTTCTACTTTGGTGGATGCTCCTGCAAGTGAATCTACGAGAATACTTACAAGTCTATCTCTATCTGATTCTCTAATCTTACTAATGATACTTTCAATACATTCAAATATATCTTCAACAGTTTCCACATGAAGATATAATAGTTTTGAAACATCAACACCAATAGTTTCTAACCATTCTCTGCTAACGGATGTTTCAGTATCAATATACACTGCAACACCACCTCGTTTTTGAGTTTCAGCAAGAATGTGAGTTCCTATTAGAGATTTACCACTTGATTCCAATCCATTGATTTCTGTAATACGACCAACTGCAACTCCACCGTTTGGACGGTTGGAAATTGCTAAGTCTAATACAGATGAGCCAGTAGATATGAATTCCTTGATATCTGTTGGAGTAGCATTAGAACCATCTAAAAAATAAGCTACCTTTGTATCCTTGAATTGTTTATTAAGACTATCGGCGAGAACTTGTGCAAGTTCATCCTTTACAGACATATTGTCTCTCCTTTATTTACTTATTAAACAAATCGTCAAATGCGTCCGTTACATTAGAAGTGCTACTTACTGCACTTTTTAATGTAGATGCTGGAACATTAGTAGTATCTGTTTTGGTAGTTTCTTCTTCTCCATCACTTGGATTTAACCAATCACCTAAAGCTTCTGCCAGTTCGTCATAACTTAACTCGTTATATACTTCTCGTATATCTTTTTGATCATCGAGTAAATTAGTTAGAACGGCTTTATCTTCAGTAATTGGAGTTTGATTTGGTTTAACACGAATAGAAGTTTTAGGAAACGATGCTCCTGTTTCTTCTGCGGTCTTAAACTCAACTACAACATCACGACCATTTATAGGATCACTAATATCACCATAATCAGGGTCTGCTATGATAGATAAGAGTTCTTGGTAAACTGTTTTACCAAAACCCCAAAACTTTGTTCCACCTTGTTCTTCACCACGAACCACGACTGGTGCGAAAGTACGAAGTTTTGCTTCGAGTTTCTTACCCATTCGCCAATCTTCACGATTTCCAGATTGTTTCAGTTTATCGGCAAATTCTTCAATCGGGTCTGGACGACCAAATGATGTTGGGGACAAATAAGATTTGCCTCCTAAATCATAATGAAAGAATAATTCAATAAACGGAGTATCTGTATTTAGTTTATACGGAAGAATACGAATTTGTGTTTTTCCTGGCTGTGGTTTCCACAGATTTGTGGTTCGAGTAGACGAAGTTTGTAACTGAGCTAATCGCTTTTTCACTGCGTTAATATCCATTTGTTATCTCCTTATTGTTATTTTTATTTGTTATTATTTAATTGTCATTGGTATAACCTTTGACAAATATAAATATTGGGCTGTTAAAAAAACAACCCAACTTTTTATGCTAAATTTGATTTATTACGATGTTGCTTTAACATTCTTCGCAACAGCACCTTTTGTACCTTCACCGATTTCAAACTCAACTTTTTGACCTTCTTCTAAAGTCTTAAAGCCGTCTGTTTGGATCTCGGAAAAGTGCACAAAGTAATCTTTTGAGTTTTCCGTCGCTGTATCAGATATAAAACCATATCCTTTTTTAGCGTCGAACCACTTTACTGTACCTGTGTTCATTGTTTTTCCTTTTTACTTATTATTACTATAAATCTTCTCTGATAAAATCCGACATCACGGAAGGTGTTGTCGTATCAAAACCTACTACATCTAACATACCAGCGTCGTCTGGGTCTGCTATTGTAAAGTCATTTGCTTCCATTCCCACCACAATTAGTTTTGCTGGAATTCCTGTTTTCTTTCTATAATCACGAAGTGCTTCTACTGGATGAATATTACCTGCCCAAGTTTCACTATCTGTATAAACTACGAAGGCGTCAAACTGGAGGTCATTCTCAAGTGCATATTTCATTGGTAATGAACAATCAGTTCCACCAAAATTAAGATTTTCCAATCTATCACATACATCATCTAATCTCATCTTCGGTGAAAGATCAAGAACCTCTAAACCAGTCGTAAAACCTGTTACAAGATAATCACTTTCAGTTCTCATCGTAACCATTGCCATTGCGGCTGAACCAACTCGTGGAGTTACTGATGGCATTCCACCACAACCTTCCCAAGTCATAGATGAAGATACATCAAGTGCTAACATCACTCGTTTGTTTGTTGGAATTATGTTGTCGAAAGACAAGTAGAATGCGTCATCAAGAGCATCTACTATTTGTGGGTTTACTTCCCATTGACCAGAACCTTTAAGTCCTTGACCACTCTTGTAAGTTTGCATCGCCTGTAATACAGACAATGGATGAATGCGGGCCTTCCGCAATTGCCCCTTATCGGTTATTCTCGAAGTAACGAGTTTGAGAGCGTCACTTTGGGGGGAGAGAATACCGTGTTTGGTATAATTACCTAAGTTCCTGATTATGGCTGTCAATCCCAAATGTGGTAATGCCGTTTCAAGAACTTTAGGCGACTTTAGGGTAGAAGGAACTGCTTCGAGTGGAAGTTTATATTCTTCCACTAATTTTGCAGCTTCCACATCTGTCTGGACTGACTTGACCTTCTCGAAGGCCCAAATTATACTGAGTGAATCCTTGTATTCATCTTCTTTCGAAGAATTATATCCTTTTGTAACCCACTCAAATAATAAATCTTTATTGGCATCTTGTGTAGATGGATGAGATAATCTCAATAGGTCTTTATGTGACCATCCATCTCTCTGTTGATATTTAACAGATTGATATGCTAACTTATCGGTTTCTTTTAATAGATACCAATTTGCGATAGCTTTTCGTAGTCCACGTCCCCAACCTCTAAACTGTTCTACATAACCAGCGAAATGAAACAAATGAGTTCCAATCCTTGCTATCTTTGGTAGATTGGTTAAGGCGTATTTACGAGTAAAATCATCACCAAGCCCTGCACACATTGCAAGAACAAATAGTGCTGGGTCGTTTTTAACTGCACGACCTGAATCTGAAATATCAAGAACGGTATCTACTACACGTTTTCCATCTTCCAGAATACATTTTCTTATTGACTTGGCGTTCTTTTTAGTTAATTGTTTTTGGCGGATATAATATGTTCCACCTTCAGTTCCTAAAATAAGAAATCTATTTAAACGAGTCCATATATCAACTTCAAAAGAATGACCACCTGCGGTATTCGGAACTTGGTTAGAACCTGGAATTGGTTCTGATTGTGGTGTAACTTTTGTGTTGTATGTTGTATATGCTTGATAGCTCATTTAATAAGTCTCTTTTTAATTTTTTATTTTTTAATATTATTCGGATAAATTATTGCTAATGGAGTTTTTATTGTCTGGTATAATGATAATCCACTAACTCCGACCCGAAATTTTAAT
>Ga0208894_1002442_pt1 | contig 10132 bp, 8 predicted proteins | sample ETNtaG_12_FD_185752 | JGI IMG/M metagenome (GOLD analysis project Ga0208894, IMG submission 185752) | Marine microbial and viral communities from oxygen minimum zone, Eastern Pacific Ocean - ETNP201306SV49 (SPAdes) (version 2) | ecosystem: Environmental > Aquatic > Marine > Oceanic ... | reverse complement strand
TTTATATAATTTTATACCTTTTTCTAACTTTTCATTAGAGGTTCTTTTAGAAATATAAGTTTTGGTATCTTCATAAAATTCAGGTTGATATCTATCATACTCAATAACTTTTGGTAAAAATTTAACTTTTGCCATAGTTCTATCTATAGTTTCTTTAGATATACCTTTTTTCATTGCATAATCTTTAAATGTAATAACCCAACTATTAAAATCTTCAGCAAAAATATGATTAGTACTATTTAAAAAGATTAAAATAATGTAAATTATAATTTTAATTATTTTCATATAAATCTCTTAAATAAATTAATACAGCAATCCATATAAAAATAAAACTTATGAACTTATTTGTAGAAAATGGCTCATTGTAATAAAAATATCCTAGTAAAAATTGACTAGTTGGAGTAATAAAAAAAATCATTCCAGAGGCACTTAGACCACATTTTTCTACACCTTTAATAAACATAAACAAAGGAATCACTGTCATGGGTCCAGCTAAAAATAACCAGAACATATTTATCGGATAAGATAAAGAAAAATCATTTAAACCTTTTTGAACTATAAAATAAAATACAATAAGCGCTACTGGTAAAATAAAAAGACTTTCAATAAACAATCCAATATCAGTATCAACATTGATTAGCTTTCTTAATAGGTTATATGTAGCCCATAATAAAGCAACAGCAATTCCAACCCATGGAAATGATATCAAATTAAAAGATAAATAAATTGAAGAACAGATAACTATAAATATTGAAAAAATTCTTTTTTTATTTAGCTTTTCATTTAAAAATAAATAACCAAATAAAACACTTAAAATCGGAAATATAAAATAACCATAACTAGCATCAATAATTCTATTTGTGGAAACAGCATAAATCCAAGTAGACCAATTACCGAAAATTAAAAAACTTGTTACAAATAAAATAAAAAAATTTTTTTTATTTATTAAAATTTTTTTTAATAAATGCCATTTTTTTAATATTGTGGTTGTTATGAGTAAAAAAAAACTTGTCCAAATACACCTATGAACAACAACTTCTAATGTTCCTGCAAAAGTAATATATTGAAAAAAATAAGTTCCTAATAAACCCCACCACACTGATCCTATGGTTGCAGATAAAACTCCACTTTTAAATTCTTTTGTATTCATAATAGATAGAAGTGAATGATTCTTATACTATTTTTTTATTGAATTTAATAATTTTACTTATAAAAACATCGAAACGGAGAGATGGCTGAGCGGTTGAAAGCACCGGTCTTGAAAACCGGCAAAGGGGCAACTCTTTCCTGGGTTCGAATCCCAGTCTCTCCGCCATTAAAATTAAAATTTTTGAAAACTTTTAATTAAATTTGTAAAAGACATTTTGTCATTTAAAATATTATTTTTAATATTTATTAGACATTCGTCATCTAAATTAACTAAAAAATCTAATTCATTTAATTCTGTTAAATTTAAATCATTAATTATAGAACTAACAAAACTGGTCATTAGTATATCCATTTCCTTGGTGCCTCTGTACGAAGCTCTATAAATAATTTTATTTTTAAGCTCTTCTTTATTTTCAAACATAGATATATATATAAAATAATGAATAGTTATGAATACTTGCTGCAAGATATCAATACAATAAAAGGTATAGGAACAAAAACTTCAAAATTATTTAAAAAAAAGAACATTAATACAATATTTGATTTACTTTGGAGTCTTCCACGAAGTTCAATAGACAGAACAAATTTGATTAAAATCAATGAATTACAAGTAGGAAAAATACAAACAATTACGGTAAATGTAATAAAATATAATTTTCCCAGAATTAGAAATTTGCCCAATAAAGTTTTTTGTGAAGATGATACAGGAAAAATAGAATGTATTTTTTTTAATAGTTATGAAGGTTATATTAAAAAAATACTACCAATAAATTCAACAGTTACTATTAGCGGAAAAACTGGCTATTATAAAAAAAAATATCAAATAACAAACCCAACTTACATATCAACAAATACAGATTCAGTAAAAAAAATTTTTTCTAACTATAGTCTTACAGAAGGACTTACTGAAAAGAAATATAATACTATAATCAAAGAAGTATTAAAAAATATTCCAGATTTGAAAGAATGGTTAAGTGATGAGATATTAAAGAAGTTCAATTTTATTTCGTGGAAAAATGCATTACTAGAATTACATGATCCAAAAAATATAAAAAAAAAAGGAAATTTTTTAAATAGACTTATATTTGATGAAATAATTGCAACTTTTTTAATTAACTCCAAGGTAAGAAAAACAATTAAAAAAATTAAAAAAATAAACAAAAAATTCAACGATAAAAAATTTTGTAAAATAAAAAATAAGATTGGCTTTGAATTAACAAATGATCAAAAAACTGCAATCGAGCAAATTAATAATGATTTAAAATCAAATCAAAAAATGTTTAGACTTTTGCAAGGAGATGTGGGTAGCGGAAAAACTATTGTTGCATTGATTGTTTCTGCCAATGTTATTTCAAGTGGTTTTCAAGTCTGTCTAATGGCGCCAACGGAAATACTTGCCAAACAACATTATAATCTTGCAAGTAGATTATTTGACAAAGATATTAATATTAAAATTTTAACTAGCAAAACTGAATATAAAGAAAGAAAAAAAATACTTAGAGATCTAAATAATAATAATATTAATTTTTTAATTGGAACACATTCCCTTTTTCAAGAAAAAATCAAATATAATAATCTTGGTTTAATAATTATTGATGAACAGCATAAATTTGGTGTTAAACAAAGAAAAAAACTTTCTGATAAGGGTGGTAAAAATTGTGATGTTCTAGTTATGTCAGCAACACCCATTCCTAGAACTATGATAATGACTGTTTTTGGAGATATGGATACGTCAATAATAAAAAATAAACCCAAGAACAGAAAAGAAATTAAAACTTATAGTAAATTAGAAACTAAAACTAACGAGATTATAAAATTTGTCAAAAAACAAATTAACCAAAAAAACCAAGTTTTTTGGGTATGTCCATTGATCGAAGAGTCAAAAAAAGTAGATCATCAATCTTCCGTAAAAAGATATGAAAATTTAAAAAAAATATTTAAAAATAAAGTTGGTCTATTACATGGAGCTTTGGACAAAGAAGAAAAAAATAATATTTTGCTAAACTTTTTAAATAAAAAAATAGACATATTAGTTTCTACAACTGTTATAGAAGTTGGAATTGATTTTCCTAACGCAAATCTAATTATTATTGAAAATGCCAATAAGTTTGGACTATCACAACTACATCAGCTAAGAGGACGAGTTGGTCGTGGCGATAAGGAATCTTATTGCATTTTAATGTTTAAATCTAATCTAAGTGAAAATGCAAAGAAAAGAATAAATATTTTAAAAGGAACAAGTGATGGTTTTAAAATATCAGAGGAAGACATGAAGTTAAGAGGCTATGGAGATCTTCTTGGGTTCAAACAAAGTGGATTACAAAGTTTCAGACTAGCTGACCCAGTTTTAAATGAAGATCTTTTTCTACTAGCAGAAAAAGAGGTTAAAAAAATAGAATTAGAAGATCAAAATTTAAATAAATATATGGCACTTTTAAAGTTATATGATCGAGCTGATATTTTAAATGACCTTGTTTAACTTTTTGGATTGGAAGTTCCAGCAGAGACTATAAATTTTGAAGCTTCTTCAAAACTCATATCCAAATATATAACTTCTTTTTTTGGAAACATTAATAAAAAGCCGCTAGTTGGATTTGGGGTAGTTGGAATAAAAACATTTACCAAAGTATCATTAGTTTTCTTACTAATTTCGCCTTTATTATCTTTTGTAGCAAAACCTACTGCCCATGAACCTTTGGAGGGATACTGAACTAAAACTACATTCTTTTTTTTACCTTTTTTATTTGCAAATGTCTCAGTCATTTGACCTATAGCTGAATATATAGTTCTAAGAAAAGGTATTTTTTTTAATAGATCGTTTATTAATCTCAAAATTCTTCTTCCAATTAACGATAGAGAGATAAAACCAATTAAAGTAATAAAAATTATAGATAAAATGATTTCTAGACCTGGAATTGAAAATGGTAAATAACTATTAGGATTTATTTCTTCGGGTATAAGTTTAGATGAAATAGAAATTAAAAATACTGTTAAATATAAAGTAAATCCTAGCGGAACTAAAACTATTATTCCTGTAATAAAATAGTTTCTCAATCTTTTACCTAAAGATGCTTTTTTTATTTTAATTTTTTTCATTATAATACTTCGTATTGTATAGCAAATATTTTGATTAAATCGAGCATATCATTCCAATATAACGTCGTTCTTTATATCTATTATTAATAAATTAAGATAAATTAAATAAATGCATAGAAGATTTTTTTTACAAGCTCTTGGATGCGGCTGTCTATCATTAGGAATTTCTTCATGTACGACAGTTCCTATTACAGATAGAAAACAATTAAAATTAATCCCAGAAACTAAACTTAATGCTCAAGCTGCACAAATTTATGAAAAAATTAAAGAAAAAGAAAAGTTAAGCGATGACATCAATCAACTTGATGAAATTAAAGAAATAGGAAAAAGAATAGAATATTCAATAAGTGAATATTTTGAGAGTTCAAATATAAAAGACCCTACTATTGGATTTGATTGGGAATATATTTTGATAGATAACAAAAAAGTTAAAAATGCATGGTGTATGCCTGGTGGTAAAATTGCTGTTTACACAGGAATATTAGAAGTCACAAAAAATAATAATGGACTTGCTGCTGTTATGGGGCATGAAATTGCGCATGCTGTAGCTAAACATTCTGTTGAAAGAGCAAGTCGTAACGTTGCTACAAATGTTGTTTTACAAGTTACTGATATTTTGTCTGGAGGGAAACTTTCAACAGTTAATAGAACCACTGGCATGAATACTGTAGGTTTATTGACACAAATGGGCATACTAAATCCATTTAATAGAAAGCAAGAAAGTGAAGCTGATTATCTAGGGATAATTTTTTCTTCTTTGTCAGGTTATGATATTAGGGAAACTCCAAAACTATGGAAAAGAATGAAAGAATCCAATAAAGGTAAAGAGCCACCAGAATTTATGAGTACACACCCATCATCAGATAATAGAATTAAAAAACTTAATGAATGGATGAATGAAGTTACATTAAAATATCCACCAATAGAGCAAACTTAGCTTAATTTAATGGTGAGCCCTGTTGGACTCGAACCAACGACCCATTCCTTAAAAGGGAATTGCTCTACCAACTGAGCTAAGGGCCCAACGCGTTTCTTATATTGATTTTTTTTATTTAATCAATCTTAAATATCATAGCTTATTAATATATTTATCGTGAAATTGTCGAAATGTACCATTTTTAATATTTTTTCTAATTGCACTCATTAACTCCTGGTAAAAATTAATATTATGCAATGTTAATAACATTGATCCAAGCATTTCATTTGTGTTGAATAAATGATTTAAATAATTTTTAGAATATTTTTTTAAACTAAAATTATTTGTATTAATATCAAGAGGGTCATTATCATTTTTATATTTAGAATTACGGATATTTATTCTACCGTTCCATGTAAAAGCTAACCCAGTTCTACCTGAGCGAGTTGGTAAAACACAATCAAACATATCAATGCCTCTTTTAACAGCACCCAATATATCAGATGGGGTTCCCACACCCATTAAATATCTTGGTTTTTCATTAGGCATTAAATTTGTTAAATCATCTAAAACTTTAAACATTTCTTTTTGACTTTCGCCAACTGCTAAGCCGCCAATCGCATATCCATTAAAATCAATATTTAGCAACTGTTCTAAAGAAATAATTCTTAAATCTTTAAACAAACCTCCTTGAATTATTCCAAAAATAGCTTTATACGGGTTCGTTCCAAAAGCTTTTTTTGATCTATCTGCCCAATACATTGACAAATCCATGGATTTCTTAATTTTTTTATAATCATTACTTTTTTTTGGGCATTCATCCATTGCCATTACAATGTCAGAATTAAGAGATTTTTGAACTTTTATACTCTCTTCAGGACTTAAAATAAATTTTTTACCATCTATGTGGGATTGAAATATTGCGCCTTTTTCTCTATCAATTTTATTAAGTTTGGATAATGACATTACCTGGAATCCACCAGAGTCAGTAAGTATTGGTAATTTACAATTCATGAATTGATGCAAGCCACCCAATGATTCAATTCTTTTAACACCAGGTCTAATCATTAAGTGATAGGTGTTTGATAGTATTATTTCACTACCAGTTTTAATTATATCATCAATAAATGCTCCTTTAACTGTGCCCTGTGTACCCACAGGCATAAAAGCTGGAGTACTTATGTTTCCTCTATGGGTTTTAATTAATCCTAATCTAGCTCGCTTGTCATTTTCTATAACATTAAAAGTAAACTTTTTTAATGCCATTAATATTTTAATTACAAAGATTTAAAACTTATAATTTTATCTGGATCAGAAACAGCGCCGTTTTGACCGTCCCCTCTTTTAATTTTATCAATGTGTTCCATTCCCTCAATTACTTTTCCAAATACTGTATATTCTCTATCTAAGAATGGAGAAGCTTCAAAGCATATAAAGAATTGACTATTGGCACTATTTGGATCAGAAGATCTTGCCATAGATACAGTTCCTTTTTCATGAGGCAAATCATTAAATTCAGCAGGTAAGTCTGGAAGGTCTGAGCCACCCATACCGGCTCTTTTTAAGTCAAATTCTTTTGATGAAGAATTGCCAAATTTTACATCACCGGTTTGTGCCATAAATCCATCAATAACTCTATGAAAAACAACATTGTCATATAAGCCATCATCTGCAAGCTTTTTTATTCGTTCAACATGCTTTGGTGCTACGTCATCAAATAATTCTATTTTTACATCTCCGGTTTTAAGTTTTAACATCATTATATTCTCCTTTGAATAAGCGTTGTTAAAAAATATCAAGCTAATAATAAATATTATATTAACTAGATATTTATTCATATTTTTTTTTTAATGAATTAATTGTACTTTTTGTTGTAAATTTTTTTATATCACCATTTAATTCGGCAACTTCTTTTATTAGTCTTGAAGATATAATCTGATTTTTAGCATCAGACATTAAAAAAATTGTTTCAATATTACTATTAAGCTTTTTATTCATCCCAGCCAATTGAAATTCATATTCAAAATCAGAAGCTGCCCTTAAACCTCTTATAATAATATTTGATTTATATTTTTCACATAAATCAGTTGTTAAAGAATTAAATGAAATTATCTTTATTTTATTTTTATTAAATTTTAGATCAAAAAAAAGAGCTTTGTTTACAATTTCAATTCTTTCATCAATTGAAAATAGATAATTTTTTTGGTTGCCATTGGATATAGCAACTGTTAATTTATCAACAATTTTTAAAGATTTTTCTATTACATCAATATGACCGTAAGTGATAGGATCAAAGGTTCCCGGGTATATACCAGTTTTTTTCATTAAACTAAATTATCATCAATTTTAATTGCAGAAACAACTTTTTCTTCACCAGATAGTTTAATTATTCTAACTCCTTGAGTGTTTCTTCCTGCAACTCTAATTTCTTTAACTGCAGTTCTAATTGCTCTGCCCTTATTTGTAGAGATTAGTATTTCGTCACCCTCATTGACTGGGAATGAAGATGAAACATTTCCATTTCTTGAAGAATTAACTATTCCAATAATTCCTTTTCCACCTCTATTAGTAACTCTATAATCATTATGGTTGGTTCTTTTTCCGTAGCCATTTTCAGTTATTGATAATATAAATTTTTCTTTAGCTTTTAATTCAGCTTTTTTATTTTTATCTAATTTTTCATTTTTTTTAATATTATCATGGTTAATAATTGACAATGAAACAATATTATCATTTTGTTGTAAGTTAATACCTCTAATTCCTTTAGAAGATCTTCCTTTAAAAACTCTAAGTTTTTTTGATTCAAATCTGATACACTTTCCAAACTTAGTGCTTAAAATTACATCTTGATCATCTTTACAAATTTTAACACCAATTATTTTATCATTAGAGTCTAATTTCATTGCAATTTTACCTGATGTATTAATTGAAGAAAAATCTTCTAGGTTATTTTTTCTAATTTTGCCATCTGAAGTAGCAAAGATTATATACATGCCCTTTGAGTCAGTATTCTCATCAGGATAAGGCATAATTGAGCTAATAGATTGATGATTTTTTAATGGTAATATATTAAATAAAGATTTACCTCTTGATATGGATGAGCCTTCAGGAATTTTCCATGCTTTAACTCGATAAACTAAGCCTTCAGTAGAAAAAAACAAGACTTGAGTGTGAGTGCTAACTGATAAAGTTTGAACCACTGAATCTTCTTCTCTAGTGATAATGCCAGTTTTACCTTTGCCACCTCTTTTTTGTTGTTTAACGGTCCTAAGCGCTCCCCTTTTTATATATCCTTGTAACGTAACTGTTATTATAACACTTTCTTTTTGAATAGTTTCTTCGATATCATAATTTAATATAGCGTCAATTATTTGAGTTCTTCTAGGAACAGAAAATTTTTCTTTTATTGATTTTAATTCATTGCTTATAACTTTAAGCAATTCTTTTTTAGAATTTAAAATTTTTTTATAATATATTATTAAATCTGATAATTTATTGATCTCTAATTTTATTTCATTGATACCAAGAGTAGTTAATTTTTGTAGTCTTAATTCTAAAATAGCATTCACTTGATGGTCAGTGAAAACATATTGAGATGTGCTTTTTTTATTTTCAATTAACTTAATAAAATTTTGAGACTTTGAAGTTTTCCATTTGTTTTTTAATAAAATTTTTTTTGCCTCTTCGGGTGTTTTTGATGAACGAATAATTTTTATAACTTTATCTAAATTTTCAACAGAAATTGATAATCCAATTAAAATATGCGCTCTATCTTCGGCTTTATTTAATTCAAATTTTGTTTTCTTAATTACAACATCTTCTCTAAATATTAAAAATTGTTCTAAAAAATCTTTAAGATTACAAGTTTTTGGCTTTTTGTTTACTATTGCTAAAGTGTTAAAACCAAAAGAACTTTCAATAGAAGTATATTTAAACAATTGTCTTTTGACAGTTTCTGGTTCTACGCCAGATCTTAGATCTATAGCAACTCTTATACCTTCTCTATTTGATTCATCTCTAATATCTCTTATTCCTTCTATTTTTTTATTTCTGACCAAGTCAGCTATTTTTTCATTTAATACTGATTTATTTACTTGATATGGAATAGATGTAATTACAAGTCTATCCCTATTATTTTTTAAATTTTCCACTGCAATTTCACCTCTTATTTTAAATGAACCTCTTCCATTTTTATAACCTTCTTTAATAATGTTCTTTCCAATAATAATACCGCCTGTAGGAAAGTCAGGTCCAGGAATATGTTTCATTAATTCTTTAATTTTTATGTCTTTGTTATTAATCAATGCAAGAGTTCCGTCTATAATTTCTCCTAAATTATGAGGAGGAATACTTGTGGCCATACCTACGGCAATACCACCAGCGCCATTTACAAGTAAATTAGGATATTGAGCGGGAAGAACCGTTGGTTCCCTTTCGGTTTCATCATAATTGTTTTTAAATTCAACAGTATTTTTTTCAATATCATCTATTAAGAATTGAGAAATTTTAGCTAGTTTGGTTTCTGTATACCTCATAGCAGCTGGAGGATCTCCATCAATAGAACCAAAATTTCCTTGTCCATCAATAAGAGGCAAGCTCATTGAAAAATCTTGAACCATTCTTACCAAAGCATCATAAACAGCTTGATCGCCATGCGGGTGATATTTACCAATAACATCTCCTACAATTCTTGCAGATTTTCTGAATTGTTTTGACCAATCAAAGCCTCCTTTGTGCATTGCAAAAATTATTCTTCTATGTACAGGTTTTAATCCATCTCTTACGTCTGGAAGTGCTCTACTAATTATTACACTCATTGCATAAGATAAATATGACGAACTCATTTCATCATACATTGTGATTGATTTTATATTTTGATTTTTAGAAATTTCGTCTTTTTGCATAAAAACTAAAATGGAATATCGTCATCCAATTCGTTTTGTGATGACTGAACATCTTGGTCAAAGCTCT
>Ga0208894_1002438_pt1 | contig 10140 bp, 10 predicted proteins | sample ETNtaG_12_FD_185752 | JGI IMG/M metagenome (GOLD analysis project Ga0208894, IMG submission 185752) | Marine microbial and viral communities from oxygen minimum zone, Eastern Pacific Ocean - ETNP201306SV49 (SPAdes) (version 2) | ecosystem: Environmental > Aquatic > Marine > Oceanic ... | reverse complement strand
TAGTTGGACGGCCGAGATGAATATTTTTCATGCGGATGACTATCTCTTTGTCTAGAACGTCGAGTTTGATTATGCCTCCATCATCGTCTTCGATTATTTCATCGGTACCGATACGTATGTTTCTGACAATCTTCTCCATTCGACTTAGTCTGCCATCACCAGATGGAATACAGTCATTATATGATGCCAACTGATGGTTGACCAAACTTCTTTGTTGGAAATAACTCTCTACAATATCCTTCATCTTAATACCCCCTCATGAACTCTCCACGATTAGTCGAAATGCTGTACTAGAACCAGCGGAACGACTGTAACGCACTACCTTGATTACCCTGTTAGTTAACCAACCAGCAGGAAGGTCATCCATTTCAGCTTCTTCTTTCTCTTTAATTGCCTGAACTGCAGGGTCTGTGATTAGAATCTTGGGGAGTAATTCCTTCGCAACTCGCTTAACACCATATGCATCTGAAGTCTCTAAACCCCAAGGGGCGAGGATTTCCGCTTCTTTATCAGTATCAACGAGTTCATGATGAGGGACCAAAAGATGGTTTAGAACATTGAATCGATCATCACCTTGAGGGATATCCTCTAGTTCAGCCTGAGCCTTACGACTGATGGTGATTCGGCCTGAACGACTTCTGCGGCGAGAGGTATTGTGCTCTCTGATAATTCCCATGATGTTTTCTAAAGTTGAATCAGTAGTCGAAAGGCCAACCTTCTCAGCAACCTCGTCAACAGTCAATCTCTTGATTGCATCCATATTTGCGTCGTCGGCAAGTTTGTGAGCGTGTTCCTCACTAATGCCTAGTTCGATAAGTCTCTTTTTTGTTGAACTTTTTACTGCCAATACAATGCCCCCTGCCTAACATAAACCGTGGGCCTGCGGCCTTATCAGGCGGGCCTGATGGGATTCGAACCCACGGCCACCGGGTTAAAAGCCCGGCGCTCTACCTGACTAAGCTACAGGCCCATGGCTATTGCTGGGCTATCCGGCGACCTACGGGGTGTTTAAGAAAGTGACGGTCTATGCATAGCATAGGCAAGGCTGGACCAGTCACTCCCTCGGGGGTCGAGAGAACGAAGGGAAAGTATAGGCACATATGAATAAAGGTTTTCTAAAAAGGAGGGGTTAAGAGGGTGAATGAACAAATTAAGAGAGAAATTGCTCTTTCAAGTGAAGCCGAGTTCAGAGGCGTGGAAATAGAAAATGGAAAACTCTCACCAATCAATCTTTCAGTACCTAATACAGTATACCCGCCTCGTGAAGATACACAACTACTCATATCTGCCATTGAAGCCCTTAGAGGGGAGGCGGGGAATGCTGTCGAAATAGGAGTCGGATCCGGGGCAATTAGTATTGCTCTCGCTCAGAGAGGATGGGCAGTCACTGGATTTGATATCAATCCATTTGCAGTAGCTGCTGCGCGTGGAAATATCGAATCAAATGGAATGTCTGATTTTGTTAAAATTGAAGAAGGGGGCCCAGGGGAAATAGGGTGGAAAATCCCCCCCAATTCTGACATCGTTGTATGGAACTTGCCATACCTCACACCTCCCAAAGAAGGCGAACCACACCTAGGCCCTATGGAAGAAGCTAGCCTTACTGACTACGGTGGCGAGGGTGGTTGGTCAAGAGTCCTAAGAGATATCCTTGAAGAAGATGCCTCAATCAACCCAAAAGTCTTGGTGATTTTGCTATTTAGAAGCGACCCCATGAGTCCGAGTCGGCCTGAAGATTGGGAGGTTTTCGGTTGGGCTAGTAGAAAAATGACCACTAAAAAAACCGGAGGCGATACGCTTGAAGTTCGAGCATTTTGGAAACCAGGAGGTAGACTCCCCCCTACTATATTGGACAGTACAGAATCAACAATGGAAGATGCGAAGCTGTTCACCACTCAAGGTTGGCAACGAATCTTAGCCTTACAACAAAACAAAGGCAGAGGGCGGAGGAAATCGGACTGGATAAGTGAAGATGGTGATTTGATAGGAACTTGGTCTATCGATTCAGATATATTGCAACACATAACCCCTGGGTTATTACAAACCACAATTGGGAGTGTTGTCTCTAAATCCTTGGGAATGAAATGTAAATGGCCTAATGATTTGATGATTAATGGCAAGAAATCAGGAGGTATTCTTCTTGAATCATCGACGCAAGATAAAAGGATAAGAATTGGAATTGGTATCAATAGAAAACCGAGGGACATTGAAGGTTTGAAAGTTGCAGGGTGGGAAGAAATTGACGACCGTCTCGGTGTAGAGGAAGTATTTCTGAAAATAGATGGGGCTCTCGCTTCACTATTTATGACACACGATAGAATTTCTCGATTGAGTAGAGAAGAAATGAAGACGATTTCGTGGGAGGCTATGTCAGAGAGTCTCTCTAGGGGTGTCCTCTCAAAAAAATTTGAGAGAAGTGTCAGAATAACTGGGATAGAAAACAGTGGTGGATTAAGGTTCTGGGACAAACATGGCATGTCTCAAATCGAAGAACTAGAAACTCTTGTTACTTCTTTCTAACTGGTTTGGGTAAGTCGAGAGATTTTCTAACAAGTCGGATCTTTCCTGAACTCACTTTAGATTCAAGTGATGAGGCACCGATGAGCGCTTTACGAGTTGAATCATAGTCCTCCAATTTGACTTTGATGATAGCCCTTGTTTGATTGCCGAGGGATACACAATCAAATAATCTAAAATCAATGACACCAAGTGCTTCTGAGATTATTTCTTTACTGAGATTACGATTATTGGGCTCATTAATGACGAGACCTATCCAACGATGCTTTCCCCGGGCGGCCTTCCCTCCCTTTGTCATGGCTAACCGGAGGAGGTTCTCCTTAACGAGTGGATTGGTCTATTATATTCCTACGCGTAATAGAATGAGGAATTTTTTCAGATGCCACTTACGACAGCTACTAGACGCAGCCGACCAATCATTTCGTCACTGGATCTTGCACCCAATATAACCTGACAATCGGGGTGTAAATTTGATACAAATAATTCAGTCAATTCATTCAGATGAGCTAGTGTCATATCACGTCCACCTTCAACTTGAATGAGGCATCCCTTGGCACCAGATACATCGGTGTTTGACAGAGGTGAAAGGCGTGCCACTTCAACAATTTCTTTAGGATTTGTAACCGACCCTGTGCCAACAATTAGAGTAGCCTTGCCTGGATGATTAACTACGGTTCTTAAATCCATGAGATCTAAATTTAGTTTGCCCACCTTAGCAAGAGTCGTGACTAGCCCCTCGATTAAATCTTGAATCCAACCTGAGCCTTCTCTCCAATCTGTATCCCTAGCTCTTGCATACCATGCTAATCTCTCCATACTAACACGAATGCAAACATCCGAATTATCTTCCAATGCAGGAAGGGCTGTCTGTGCGATTGCTGAGCGTAGAGGTTGTTCAGCAAAAGGAAGGCCAGCGATAGAAATAACAAGACAATTTCGTGAATGTGCAATCCTAGCTAATTCACTTGCGGCACCCGAACCAGTACCACCACCCAGACCAGTCATTACAACTACTAATTCGGCCTTATCGAGAAGGGAGGACATCGAAGATAGCCCCTCTGCGAGACGGTGTGCTGCTAAGGTTGGGAGGGCTGCAGCACCACTACCGTCACCAACTGCATCCAAATGTAAGCAATGAGCCTGGGGTGAACCCCTGAATGACTCTTCATCAGCATCAATCAAGAGTAAATCAGCGAGATCAACACAATTTCTGTGGGCGGAATCAGCCCAAATACACCCAAGTCCGCCAACGCCACAGATGAGTATCGCGCCCTCGTGCATGATGCTCCATGTCAGAGGTAGTACCTTGAAATTGCGGGTCAATCATATGTCAGATAACGCTGATATCTTCTTCTTTCATCTCTCGCCCAAGCATTGTCTGGCTCTATATCGAGAACCGTTCCGTAATACTCTACTGCCTTCTCAAAATCCGAAAGATAACGTCCATTCAAATGACCTAGATTATTCAGTACTGGAACACATTGTGGTGATTCACTCAACATTGAAAGGAGGATTGATTCGGCTTTAGTGACATCCATCATTCCCATGGCATCTTCTGCCTCGTCCAATTTTGACATTTGCTCATCAGTGAGCCGGTAGATATTCTTCCAAGCCGGGCCCGCCATCAACTAATCCAAAGCGTTGATTCGTATGAGGTTTCGCCGGTTGATGGCAGTGCATGACGTCCCTCCATGAATGAGGACCCCGTAGGGGTCAAACTGAAACCTTGATAGCCCTAAGTCCGCTGGAATGCTCGTCAATAGAGGCAATAAGATGAAGATACATCAACTGACCTCTCAAAGGCTACTGGTATTGACCTGCTTCGCCTTGCTCTTAGCGGGTTCCTCACAAGCATATTCCACAGGAATAGGTGGAGACCAAGATGGAGAGGGAGATGTAGCTCTATCAGGTTGTACTTGCCATTCTGAAAATCCAGATAATTCAATCACTTTGATACTTGATGGAATGCCATACCACTATGTAGGTGGCTCTGATTATCCCCTAACGATTCAGTTGATTGGTGGACCCGAAGCAGATACCTCATCTAACACAGGTGGGTTTTCTATGAGAGTCAGTCAAGGAAATCTTGGTGGCGCTGAAGGGTTTGAATCTGAAACACACCATTGGGAAGATGACCCTGCCACTTTGACCCACAGTGGAACCGGTGCTGAGAATGCAGAACGTACTTGGCATGTAGTCTGGACCGCCCCCGAGGGAGGCTCTGGAATCACCACATTTTGGTTATCTGGTAATGCAGTCAATGGAGATGGTGTACCCTCGGATTTAGATCGCTGGAATCGATTAATTACATCAGTAGATGAAGGCGAAGACGATGGTCAGACTAGAACTGTATTCAGCGGCAATGGAGAAATTACCCCTCCTGCCCCTTCTGAAACTCATGTCGATTTACATGAAATGGGAGCGGCTCTGCGCGCTCACTGGTTAGGCCTTCTAGGATTTGGTGCAGTAATTCTTGTAATCATATTCTGTGGATTACTACTAAGGTATGGATTTTCAAGGCACCATGTAGGAAGAAGTAATCTATTGAAACTACGGATTAAACATTCACGTAGAGGTGACCAACTATGAAAGATGACATGGTTTTGAAACTCTTACGAGATGTTGAATCCGGCAAAGTTAGTGTTAATGATGCTCGCACTGCACTTGATGGAGTAAGCCTTAGCGAGGATACTTACAATGCCGCAGTAGATCATGGTGTATTCAATGAGCCAGAACCAGGAACTATTGTTCGTGCAAGTATATCACCATCTGGAGATTCTTGGTTGATTGTTGTCTTTGCACTTTGGGGCATTTTGTGGACACTCTATTGGGCGGGGACACTGTCCTATGGTTTGTATAACCATTGGGATCAACAACGACTCTCGTTCCATCTGGCTATGACATTACTAACTGTAATCATGATGGGGATTGTGTATATGAGATTCGTAATGCCAGATTTAGTTATCGTAAAACATAGAAAAAACAAATACATTACTCCTAATGACCCAGAGGGATGGCAGCAGTACGAGGTGTGATAGATGGCAAGACGATTCCGACTCCGACCACTACCTGGTGCCGAAGAGAGTGTAGAAGAAAATAATCCGGTCCTTGATCGTAGAGAATTTATGCGCTATTCCTTCAATACCGCCGCAGGAGTCATCACAATGGCTAGCCTAGGTAGTATTGGTTTCGCATCTCTCCTAATGGGCACGGCAGATTCTTCAGGAGGCGATACTGCAGTTCGTTTCTGGGTACCAACTGGTGCTGAAGATTCCGCTTGGTATGGAGATAGACACTTGGAACCAATGTCATATTCTGCTTTTACAAGTGCATCCGCAGCAAGTTCGACTGGAATGGTAGGGGCCCAAGGTGTGTGGTCTGGACTTCCAGTTAATGTGATGTATGTCCCGCACTCTGAGAATGCTAATACACCTCTCGTCTCTAATCAACCGAGATTCCAATTCATGGATGGTTATACCGAAAGCGGCAAATATGTAGGCAATGGGTATGAAATTGATGAACCAGAATATAGTACATTATCAATTCATGATAATTTGATTGTCATATTCTCTCGTTGCCCGCACTTATGCTGCATTCCTGGTTGGCAACTCGTCCAGAATAGTTTCACGGAAGAACAATGGACACCCGGAGCAGTAGACGCAGGTGGTAGCAAATTATTCTGTATTTGTCATTCAAGCAGATTCGACCCTACTGCAATTGAAAAGAATAGAAATCGAAATCGATCCTCCGGTGCAGAATTCGATTACATTGGAATAAAAAGGACTGGTGGACCAACCCCTGTTGGATTACCGCTGATTCCGTGGGTACTAACTGGCGACTTAATTGAGGCCCTGCCGGATTTCAAAGACTGGTATACATACTGCGACTGAGGTGAAAAAAAATGCTACAATTCTGGTTCCTTTGGTTATTCATCGCACTTGTTGTTGTCCTTGTCGCGTTTACGCTAAGGAAAGAACGTGAAGAGATGCCTCGTAAAGACATCTTGAGGGCTGTTGAGACTAGTGCGGGAAGTATGGGGTTAGCAGAGAAATCATTCCTCTGGGCATTTTCTTGGTTAGACACTCGATTCAGAATTCAGGATTACTGGAGTATGAGTAGGGAAGCGTACTATGGTGTGCATCGCCAGATGCCTCTAACTCATGCTGAAAAGTACAAATTGCGAATCATTTGGTACTGGTACCCACTATATTGCCTAGGAGGGATTTCCTTCCTAGCATTCATTATTCTAGTAATCACTGGAACCATACTTGGCCTTTACTATGTCCCTGGCGGAGAAGGAGACCCCACGCCAGCATACTCATCAATGGAATTTATCATGACACAATTGCCATTTGGTTACATTATCAGATCCATCCACCATTGGGCGACTCACTTCATGGTGGCTGCGGTATTCCTCCACATGTGCCGGGTTTACTTTACTGGAGCATACAGAAACCCACGTGAGCTAAATTGGCTAATAGGAGTGGCTCTAATGTTCTTCACCATATTCTTTGGATACTCAGGTTATCTTCTACCATGGGATAGTCTTGCTTTCGGTGCGGCTACTATTGGAATCAATATGGCAAATTCAACACCACTCATAGGTGGATGGGCGGCTACGGCAATGTTTGCTGGGACTTCGCTATCTGGTCAAACGGTCACTAGGATGTATTTCCTCCATGTATTTATTCTTCCAGTGGTGGTTACTGGACTAATCCTAGTTCATTTATTCATTGTCTGGGTTCAAGGGATTGCGGAGCCGCATTGATACGGAGGTCATGGCATGGGTATGATAGACAGATTTGGGCGTATTGCAGACACATATATGCGTGAGAAATCAAATCTCATAGAAGCAGAAAAGGAGAGGCGACGCGTACACATGGGTCATCCGTTTTGGCCTACTGAAGTACTACGTGACACGATTATCCTAGCTGCCACATTAATGGTTCTTGCTTTCTATTGCTGGCTGATACCACCACCACTACATAGTGCAGCAGATCCATTCGCACAGGCGGGATTTGTATTCCCCGACTGGTATGTACTATTCTCATATGGTTACTTACGTTGGGGTGAGTATCTACCTCAATTCGTCATCCCAGCAGGACCTATAGGAGAATTCTTGGGCTCTCCTGTTATTTCATGGAATGCTGCATGGTGGGGAGCGGCTCTGACAGGAATACCTGTTGGCATACTAGCACTTCCACCATTCCTAGGTGGTCGTGAAAAGCGCCCAGTAGAAGACCCATGGTTTGCAACGGCAGGGGCAGTTTACCTCGCTCATGTTTGGTTCATCTCAGTGTTTTCAATCAACATATTCCTAGAATTATACGCCAAAGATCGTTCCGACTATTGTTGGGCTGATTCACACCATGATTTATTTTGTGGAAGACAAGCTCCTTGGACCGCAGAAGTATTCAATGCCATACCATGGATATTAACTGGAATATTCATATTTGCAGTGTTGTATTTCTCAGCAAGATGGTTTTTGGTAAATTCAATCGGCGCCAGAGTCACACCCAATATGGGGAAACAGGTTGCAATAGGGACTCTTATTGTCGCCGTACTAATCTCAGCAGCAACTTGGCCAATCTATGAAGGCGGTTTTTGGGACTATGGTGGCCTAGGAGCAATGGATGAGGTTGAGGATCTAGAGAATATGCGTGGGCAACCAGCAGACACCTTGGTTCACTATGATGAAGGGAATGTCTGGTCAGATTGGGAAGATGAATGTTTAACTTTCTCAGAAAGTTCCGAATTGGGTGTTTGGCATGAGTTAGACGAGGGCACTGATTTAGCCAAGTGGTGTGTAATTCCTGCCATTCATTGGACTCAATGGAATATATTCCAACCAACTCAAAATATCATTATTGACTTTGATGGAGTAAATGGACATCTCGATAAAGAAAATGGTAGAAATGGGGCCGGAGCAGGTTTTAGTTATACTGGAAATTCAGATTCTTCAAGCATTACAGATACTTGGTCTGATACAATGTATATTGAGGATTTAGGAACTTCCACTGCATTCGTTGATATTGGTTGTAATTTCCGAACAACGGTTAGAAATGCTGGCTCACATCAACAAACTCTTACTCTTTCAGATGAAGCAGGGAGTGAAATTTGGAAAGCAGATGGTGAATGCGAAAGCACAACACTAAAACTACCAACAGGACATTCTTACCAATTAGAATATACAGTACAATCGCAGGATGTTAATGAAAGTATCACAATGATTACTGATTTCTCTGCAGTAGCATTCCAGCCATTACTCCTAGATGCGGATGGTACTGTATTACACCGAGATAACCTACCTAGCAGTTCTGATTATAGCGCAATGATGCTTGAAAACCCGACATACCACAAGAATCCAAAGAGTCTTGATGCTAAATTGATTTATTCTATGTTCATACCATGTTTAGGAATTGGTGCGGTTGTTTACGCGTTAATGCGCAGCATGGCCCGCGGATATGAATGGGAAATGAACAAGTGTTACGGGTGTGATCTTTGTGATGATGCTTGTCCAGTTCGTCTGTTCAACTCAGGGGATAAACTCAATATCATTTACAATACATGGAACAATGAAGACGATGGTGTCCCTCTATATTCTTGTCTAACTTGTAGTGCCTGTACCAATGCTTGCCCACAATTAGTAGATTACGACTCATATGTGGACATTCGACGTAATTTGATAGTAGGTGGACCACCTGCTGCAGAGATTCCCCACACTGTATTACAAGCTATACTAGTTGCTGAAGCAGAGGATGATGCAGATGAGACATTCATTCCTGTTGAGGAATACCCCATTGACTCGAGTGTAGGATATTACCCTGGTTGTGTAGATTACATAGACCAAGAAATGATTTTCAGCCATGTAAACCAGGGTTCAATGAACCTTGGGGAGACTACTGAGGCCGCTTTCACACTATTTGGAGAAATGGAAAAAGAGGTCACTTACCTTGGTCGAGATTTCCTCAAGTGCTGTGGCCATGACCAGAAATGGCAAGGTATGACTGAAGTGTTTGAAAAACTAAAATCGTACAATCAGAAGAAATTGGGGGATAGTGGAATTGACACCTTAGTCACATCATGTGCTGAGTGCTTCCGTACCTTTGCCATGGATTACGAACTCGAAGATATGAAAATCATGCACACTACTGAATTCCTAATTGAAAATGGATTTGACATGAATCTTCAAACCTCTGAAGATGTTACAGTCACTTATCATGACCCTTGTAGATTAGGAAGACAAATGAATCTCTATGAGGAACCAAGAGATCTCGTTCGAGCAATTGACGGAGTCGACCTAGTTGAGATGGAACACACGGGTGAAGATGCTCTCTGCTGTGGAGTCTCAAGTATGATGTCATGTAATGAAAACAGTCGAGCGGTGAGAATGCAAAGATTTGACGAAGTAAATGCAACTGGGGCTGATATTATGCTAACTACATGCCCGAAGTGTGTCAGCCACTTTGAGTGCCTCAAGTTTGAAGGTGACCCACGCCATGACTTTGAGATTCTGGATGTTGTCTCCTTCCTAGCACGACAAGTTAATTCTAAGCAATCCTGAGATTCACAAGAATGTGATATAGGCAGAGTAAAGAGAAAGAAACGCTGTTATCAAAACGC
>Ga0208894_1002434_pt1 | contig 10147 bp, 8 predicted proteins | sample ETNtaG_12_FD_185752 | JGI IMG/M metagenome (GOLD analysis project Ga0208894, IMG submission 185752) | Marine microbial and viral communities from oxygen minimum zone, Eastern Pacific Ocean - ETNP201306SV49 (SPAdes) (version 2) | ecosystem: Environmental > Aquatic > Marine > Oceanic ... | reverse complement strand
AATCACAAATACGCCATCACGGTTTCCACCCAGAAGAAGCACTTGTCACAGTAAATCCCCGTCCGGGGGAAGAACTCATTCGATATGAAGACATAGCCGCGCTTATAGAAGAACATCAAGATGCACTCGCTCTTGTTTTACTTCCCGGAATTCAGTATTACACCGGACAAGTTTTCCCGATGGCCGACATCATTGAACTCGGACATCAAGTTGGAGCCGTTGTTGGGCTCGATCTCGCTCATGCAATAGGCAATATCCCAATGGCGTTACACGACTGGTCTGCGGATTTTGCAGTTTGGTGCAACTACAAATATGTCAACTCTGGACCAGGAGCGATCGCAGGATGTTTTGTCCATGAACAACATCTCAATAAACCTGACATCAACCGGTTTGAAGGGTGGTGGGGAACAAACACAGAAACCAGATTTGAAATGGAAACCGTATTTGACCCAATTCCAACGGTGGATGCATGGCAACTTTCCAACTCTTCCATATTTTCTATGGTGCCTATACGTGCTTCGTTAAACGTTTTCGATCTCGCTGGAGGTATAACGCCATTAAGGGAAAAAAGTGAGAAACAAATCCGATATTTAGATTTCCTTTTAGAAGAGAATCTCTCAAAAGAAATTGAAGTTATTACCCCTAAAGCGTTAGATGAACGCGGATGTCAGTTTTCTTTACGAATCATTGCTGAAGGCAAAGCGGGAAGAGAGGTGTTTCATGAATTGGAAGAATCTGGAGTGTCATGCGACTGGAGGTACCCCGATGTCATACGAATCGCCCCTGTCCCTCTCTACAACTCTTTTACTGATATTTTTCGGTTTGTAGAAATATTGAAAAGAATTTTGAAACCAGAATGAATCACGATCAGTACCGTCACGAGCACGACAAGAAACTGAAAGCTAAATTTCATTGGCTAACTAAAATACGAAAATTTTGGCAATCAGACATTAACCGTGCCACTTTGCAATTAGTCGAAATCAAACCTGGAGAAACGGTCATAGACATTGGAGCAGGTATGGGTCCCGCCACGGTCGCTGCGGCACGTCAAGGAGCAAAAGTAATAGCGGTAGAACCCTCATCTTTTATGAGAACAATTCTTTCCATAAGACGGTTAGGACAAAAAGCGCGTAGCCAAATAGTTGTCGCAGATGGAGTAGCTGAAACCCTGCCGGTAGAAGATAAAACAATTGATGCCGTATGGACAGTGAACGCAGTTCATCATTGGGTAGACCTTGAAGCCGCTTTTGATGAACTAGCCCGGGTGTTAGCTCCCGGTGGACGCATCGTGCTACTCGATGAGGATTACACCCACCCTGATCACCCTCTCAACGCAACACATCATGGTCACGAAGACGAATTAACAAACGTTTACGTAGATGAAATAGCGGAAGCATTAACTGCTCGAGGAGTACATGCCACCGGGCAACTCACCACAGCTGCTGGAGTGCCAGTAAAACTAATCCGCGGAGTACAAACTCCCTAGATAACTGGGTTAATAGGGGTGAAAATTCCTAGCTGACTTTCGATATCTTCTGCAGCGCTAAGAGCTAAGTCGTCCCGCCATCTATCTGATACACATTGCACACTTTGAGGTAAACCATCAGCGGTCCCCACTGGCACAGAAGCGGCAGGAAGATTCAAAATGTTTGGAGGCAAAATGCATGCAAGTAAGTTACGCATCCAATCAGTTTCCGGATTCGCTATATCCGCATCATGTATAAAGGGTTTACTGGTCCACGTCGGCATAATCAGCACCGGATAGTCAGCAAAGAAGTGGCTCCACAGGCGACTTAAACGCACATACTCGGTATGGACAACTGTGGACGACATTTGATCAGACGGATATTCGTTGGCCAGATTCATGAGACTATTTATCAATTCTTCGCTCATGACAAGTTTCACTACTTCTAGAGACTCTTCAAGCACTGTGCCAATGAGATCATTTGACATTAGATGAGCCCAAACTATTCCACATTGCTCTATCTCAGGTGGTATGGCTTCAACGACTTCCCATCCGGCTGCTTCTAAAGCCGCAACGGCTTTATCTACACCATCAAGTACCCATGGATCACAGTCAACTCCAGGGACCTGTCTTAAAACTGCTGCCCTTTTTGGTGCTTCTGGGCCTTCTAAAGCAACGGTAACTGAACGTGGGTCACGCTCGTCACGACCATTAAGTACCGCCATTCCTGTCCAAAGATCAGAAACTGAACGGGCCATGGGCCCGTCTGTGCACATCATCCAAGCTGGTAGGCCAATATTTTGATCTTCAGCAAAAGAGCTAAACCAAGGAACACGACCATGGGTGGGTTTCAAAGAGGTAATTCCACAACAAAAAGCCGGATTTCTTACCGAGCCTCCAATATCGTTTCCTATTCCAAAGGGCGACATTCCAGACCCTAAAGCTGAGCCTTCACCGCCACTTGAACCCCCAGCGGTCAAATCTGGATGCCAAGGGTTGCGAGTTAACCCATGCAAAGGGTTATTGGTGCTTACACGCAACCCAAGTTCTGGAAGATTGGTTCGAGCTAAGGCGACTGCCCCGGCATTACGCATACGTTCCACTAACGGGGCGTCAACAGTAGAAATACGGTTAGCGAAGATTGGTAAACCCTGAGTGGTAGGAGTGTTAGCAACATCAATATTTTCTTTAATAGTGAAAGGCACCCCGTGGAAAGGGCCAAGTTCGTCTCCGGCCATAACCGCTGCATCAGCGTTTGCGGCATCAGCCCGAGCTTCTTCTTCCAAAACCTTTGTTACTGCATTGAGGTGCCCGTTAACTTCACCGATACGGTTTAAATGAGCATCAATAACTTCACTACTAGAGGCTTCTTTTGAAGCGATAAGATTTGCAAGTTCTGTTGCCGTACACTGCCAGAGTTCTTTAGTCATTCACACAACATAGTCAAAATACATCGACAACGTTAAAAGGGGGCGAAATGCCACAAGCCGAAGCCAACGGATTAACAATCGAATACGACACTTTTGGAGACGAAAGCGCCCCTCCTGTTCTCTTCATTATGGGTTTTGGAGCCCAAATGACTGCATGGCCAGAAGAGTTCCTCCAACAATTCGCCGACCAAGGCCACCATGTAATTCGATTCGACAACAGAGACATAGGATTATCCACCCACCTCGATCACCTTGAACCGCCAGGCATGGTTGAACTTTTCACAGCAGCCTTTCAGGGAGGAGAAGTCAAAATACCTTATTCTCTAAGCGATATGGCAGATGACGCCGTTGGGCTCCTTGATGCCCTCGGACATGAAACAGCACACATTGTTGGCGGGTCAATGGGAGGAATGATTGCCCAACGTCTTGTCATTAATCATCCTCACAGAGTACGGACATTAACTTCGCTCTTTTCCATGCCACGCCTCATCCTTGGAACCAACGAATCCACCCAAGCTCTGCTTGCTGAAGACCCAGGAACCTACGAAAAACGTATCGAAGTAGCCGTAGAAACAGCCCGATCTTTCTCCGGCGGCGGTTTTCCTTTTGACGAAGAAAAAACTAGGCAACAGATGATTGAAGCAATGGAGCGTTCATGGCATCCAGAAGGACAGGCACGTCACGGTGCAGCCATTATTGCTGATGGTGACCGAACCGAAGAACTTCGAAAAGTTCAAACCCCTACTCTTGTTATTCATGGAACGACAGACCCATTAGTAGTTCCAGAGGGAGGGCAAGAAACCTATGATGCAATACCTGACGCCAAAATGCTTTGGATTGACGGTATGGGCCATGAACTACCTGAAGGAGCTTGGCCAGAAATGCTCCAAGCGATAACTGACCTCGTCTCGTCTGTCGAAAAATAGAAGCAGCCTAGGGCTGCATAATAATTAGTCGCTCCTCAGTCATTTCCTTCACCGCGTAAGCTGGCCCTTCGCGAGTATTTCCTGAATCACGTATACCGCCGTAAGGCATATGGTCGGCTCGCCACGACGGCACTTCATTAATCGTGACCCCGCCAAAATCGAGAACATCAGCAGCCCGCAGAGCCTTACTTAAATCATTGGTAAACACTCCCGCTTGTAAACCATAAACAGTGTCATTCGAACGACTTAACGCTTCTTCAAAATCTGTGTACGTAGCTACACCAACCACTGGACCGAAAACTTCCATACAAGAAACTTTCATCTCTGGCGTTATGCCAGTAAGAACAGTGGGAGAGAGAATTCCGTTTTCTCCTACTTCTCCGCCACAAGCAACTTCAGCACCTTCTTTAACAGCTTCAGATATCCAAGCGGCAACTCGTTCAGTTGAATCGCCATCAATTAAAGCGGTAACTTCAGTTCCGTCATCAGAAGGATCACCGACAATCACTCTCTTCGCAGTATCGACAAGTTCAGCAGTGAACTCTTCAACAATGTCGGCATGAACATAAATTCGTTGAGTTGAGATACAGGTTTGTCCGGAATAACCAAAGATCGCTCCTCGGAGTTTGGCCACTACAGCAGCAACATCAACATCTGGTTCAATTACCACCGGAGAATTATTTCCCAACTCAAGAGATACTCGTTTCCTCGGGGCATCAGAGCGAATACCCCAACCCACCTCTGGAGAACCCGTAAAAGTAATCATCGCGACATCTTTATGTTCAACAAGATGACTTGCGGTAGAACCACCACAAGTAATGACATTCAACCATCCGGGAGGTAAACCACATTCTTCAATCAAAACTTCCCCTAAAAGAATCGCAGTAAGAGGAGTAGAAGATGCAGGTTTGAGAACAATAGGGCATCCGGCAGCAATCGCAGGAGCGACTTTATGGCAAACCAGATTCAACGGGAAATTAAAAGGAGAGATAGCGCCCACAACTCCAATAGGAACTCTCTTAACCCAACCGGTTTTACCCACCCCAGCTGAACTGGCATCCATAGTGATTAACTCACTATTCATCGTGCGCGCTACCGCAGCGGAGAATCTGGCAGTATCGATAGCTCGACTCACTTCACCTCGAGCTAAAAGAATCGGTTTAGCTGCCTCCGCGGAAAGTAACTGAGCAAACTCTTCAGAACGAGCCGTAAGTCTCTCCGCAAGCCGATCCAGAATAGCGGCACGTTCATGTGTAGGAATCAACCCACCCTCAAGAGTTGATTTTGCTACTTCAACGGCTTGATCAATATGGACAGAAGAGGCTTCTGGAACTGTTCCCAGAACCCGTCCGTCAAAAGGTGAACAAACCTCAATAGCGTTTTCGGTATCAAGACGTTCGTCGCCCACAATCATTAAATGATGAGAAGACATAGAAACTCCTTATCTGTCTCTCTACTTATAACTCCATTAGAAACTTACCGCCAGAAAGAGATATAAGACCTCTCGGAGCCAGTAATTAACTCCAATCAAACATTAGATAATGTCTTCATATGGTGACCCCAGCTCCAGACTCAGCATTTTTTCCACCAAGAGAAGGAAATGCCATCACTCCGCTCATTGATGGCGGCGTGGCTTTTGATCAGATCGCTTCAACAGTCGAATCAGCCACTTCTTCCCTCTGGGTCTGTGTCGCATTCCTAGAAACAGAAGCAACTTTCCCCAATGGAAGAGGAACCTTCTTTGATTTACTAGATGACGCCGCATCTCGAGGACTTGATGTAAGGGCACTCATTTGGCAACCCGAGGGACCCTCTGCTGAAGCTGACGACACTCTATGCGCCGACGCCAATACCGCAGAGATACTGGCTAGGAGAAATACACAATGGCAAGCGCGCTGGGATGCCGTCGGAATCAATTGCCAGCATCAAAAAGTTTGGCTTATAGACGCGGGCACACCAAATGAAACCGCTTTTGTTGGAGGAATCAACATCACCCAAGGTTCAATGGCAAATCGAACCCACGAAGAACCTACTTTTGGAGAACGCAACGAAAGATACTCAAACATCCACGACGTTCACTGCCAAATACAAGGACCAATCACCAACGACGTCCACCAAAATTTCGTCATGCGCTGGAACAACGCATCAGAACAAAATAAAGATCATGGAAGTTGGCCAAAGAACAAAACTAAAGACCTGCCAAAAGCAGACAAGATTGCTTCAAATGCCGGGAACGTAAAAGCTCAGATAACTCGAAGCATTCTTCCCGACCTTTATTCTGAAATGCCCGACGGGGAAAACAGTGTTCGACAACAGTATCTAGAAGCTATAGAAGCAGCGGAAAATTACGTTTACTTTGAGAACCAAATTTTCTTAAGCAGAGCTTGTTTAGAAGTCATACACGGAGTACTCGAAAAAGGAATACCCGTGCTTGCCTTAGTCCCAGCAGACCCTATGCCCGAACTATCAGCAGCTAGATCACATCCGGGTATCGCTGCCGGATATGAAGCATTAGCAAAATGTGGCGAATATCCAAACTTTTGCCTAGCGGCCCCCGCAGCGTTACGGCCGTGGGGTTACGAAGAAATATATGTCCACTCAAAAGCAGCGATTATCGATGACACATGGGCGACGATCGGTTCAACAAATCTTGTTTTTTCCTCGTTTCAAGGAGATACAGAAATGAATGTTTCCTTCTGGGATAACCACACCACACGTACATTTCGCACTCAACTTTTTGATGAACACGGAGGCTTCTCCTCCGATCATTATGACGGACGAGAAGCGATTGAGAAACTCATCAAGATTGCTGACGAAAACAGAAGCAAACGGGAAGAAAATCAGCCTTTACAAGGGTTTATTTATGCCATCGATCCTGAGAATTGGGCCAAATAAATGAAAATAAAATGAATGTCACATCCATGGTTTAAGGTATGAGGTATGGAAATAGTTGCAATCATCTCTTTAATAGTTGCTGTAATAGCTGTTGTCTGGGCAGTTCGCCAGCCAGCAAAAACACAAAGACCAGAAGAACCAATCATCCAAGATCAAATTGATGGGAAGGAAAGTTCTGGCGTTTTGAAAGCATGGCTCGATGCAGAAAAGCTAGCTTTAGATGGACATATTACAAGTCTTTTAGAGCCGACTAAAACTGAATTAACAAATATGCAAACAACTATCAAGAACCTCCAAACGGCATATTCGGAACACTCTGGAGTGACCACTAACATCGGGGACCAAGTCAGGGCTTTAACCGATTCTACGACGAATTTGAATAGTTCTCTTCGGTCTTCGACTGATCGCGGACAATGGGGCGAAATGCAATTAAGGAATGTTATTGAACATGCAGGCCTGGATAAGTACGCGGACTTTAAAGAGCAGGTGACAATAGACGGCGGATTGAAGCCTGATGTTCTGATTAATTTGCCTGATGGTGGAGCGATAGCGGTAGATGCGAAGGTTCCGGGTGAAGCTTATTTAAAAATTGCTGAAACTGAAGAAGAGAGCAAAAAGAAAGAATTGCTAGAAAAGCATGTGAAAGCTATTCAGGACATGGTTAAAGATTTAAATAAAAAGGATTATCCAGGCAATTTGGAAAAATCTATAGGGTTTGTTGTCATGTTCATTCCGGTTGAAAGCATGCTCAGTGATGCGCTCCGCCATAAACCTGAATTACTTAGAGAGTCATTGGAAAAAAAGGTCCTTCTTACTACACCTATGAATCTTTTAGCTCTACTCGTCGCAGTTGCAAAAGGATGGCAAGCGGTCGTTTTTGAGGAGAATCTGGATCAGATTAAAGAAAGGCTCTCACTCATTTATGGGAGATTTATACCTTTAATTAGTCACTTTAATGATTTAGGAAAGGAACTTGGTCAGGCGACAGTTAAATATAACGATGTGTTAAGGAGCATAGAAGGCAGCGTTATGGTAGGGCTTGACGAGATTAAAGAACTTGGTTTGAAATCAAATCGTGAAGAGAGTCACAGTGGCTTAATGTCAGTTGATGAGGCGCCCAAAGAATTATCTGGGGAGAAGGTGCGTGAGTACGCAGATCAACTAGGTATTAAGGAAAAAAATGACGAAGAGAAAGACTCGTCAACAGAATAATAAGTGCTGATGACATACTGAGAAGGTGAAGAGGGTAGTTGCTGTCTCAATTTTTGTGCTTTTGTCAATGGCATGCAGCAACAAGCCAGAACCCTTTAATGAAATTTCAACGGCAAGTTTTGAGACGACAACTCCGATTGTAGAGACGACAGCTCCGGTTACTGAGACGACAACTCCGGTTGCAGAGACGACAACACCTCAAACATTAGAGAACCCTTATCAAGGCTATATAAGCGGCCTTTATAACGATCCAGCAGTTTGGCTTTGCTGGCCAGGCGTTGATGATGCTTGTGAACGTGATCAAACAGCAACAGTTATTTATCCTGATGGAACATCTGAAGTAATTTCTTTTGAAAAGACCTCAGAATCTGAAGTTGATTGTTTTTATGTTTACCCCACAACAAGTGGAGACATGACTCCAAACAGTGACTTAATTCCTGCATCGACAGAAGAAATTTCTACCGCATGGGTTCAAGTTTCTCGCTATAGCCAAGTATGTGACATATATGCCCCGATGTATCGACAAAAAACCAAGGCAGGTATTTCCGGAGCTGTCGAGGTTCCAGAAGACGACTTAATAGGGGGTCCGGGTACAACTGGCTTCGAAATTGCCTATGAAGATGTTGCTGATGCCTTTAAGCATTACATTGCAAACACAAGTCAAGAGCGTGGCTTCATCCTGATTGGACACTCTCAGGGTGCAGCAATGTTGACGCAGCTGCTTAAAAGAGAAATTGATCAAAATCCGTTACTTCGCACCCGTCTAGTTTCCGCTCACCTTTTGGGAGGAGCGCATATAGGTCAAAGCAGTAGTGAATTTGAAACAATTTCTGGTTGTAAAGATGCAAATGAGATTGGTTGCATCATTGCGTATAACACTTTCCGTATTGATGCTCTTCCTCCTTCTAATTCATGGTTTGGGCGTACATGGCATGATGCCTCGTGGAAAGATCAAGATATTTCCTGGGAAAATATCTCTTGGGATGAAGTTGTATCTGATCCTTCTCTATGCGTTAACCCTGGAAATTTTGGTTCCGGTAAAGCAGAGTTAGCACCGTATTTCTTCCCTAATGAAGACATGGAACAGGTTTTTGAAATAACGACGACTTGGGTGACGTATCCGGGTTTACTCACTGGCGAATGCATAAATGATGGAACGTTTGGCTATCTGTCTGTTGAAATTTTGGTTGATTATGAAGACCCTCGTGCAAGCAAAATTGTTGGAGATTTTGATCCTCAGTATGGGTTACATGGGTTGGATATGAATATTGCTTTAGGAAATTTAGTAACCGCAGCTGAAACCCAATCTATTTCTTACTTGGCTTCTAGACCCTAGTCTTCTAGCTTTCAGCGCTCACGAACTTGCTAACTAGGGCCTATGAAAATAACAATACAAGTGACAGCCAAATTCCTGTCTTGTCTAAATCTAAAATTTAGACAAAAAAATTGAATACGGAGAAAATATGAAAGCAAAACTTTTACAGTCGTATGTCAGTAACCGGGCAGCTGATCTACGTGCAGCAACGCTTGTCTACACTGGCGCTTCGGTAGCGACTTTATTCCTCATAAGAGACGCTGCCGGTTACGGCGATGAAATGAAAGCAGCCTTAGTGGTAGCGATTGTCGGATTTGGTCTTAACGCCTTGGCTTGGTTTGATGGAGCTCTTGCCGACATAGCAGCCAGTAGGTCTTCAATGGATGAAGATCTTGCAAATTCTGATATGGGTAAGAACTTCAAAAAAGCGCCCTTCAACATATTTCGAGGGTTGGCGGCAAGCATCGTCATAGCGAATACTGTGGCTCAAGCCATAGCTCTTTACGCTTAATTAGAATTTCATTTTTGATAGAACCTGGAGTGATGCTTCAAGAGTAGAAGCGTCACTCCAGGTTTCTATCGTTGCCGCGGAATCCGCAGTATTGAAACCAACCAGTATTGGTTTCCCAGTCCATGACATGGCGTTATACCACTCAACAAAATGCCCTCTGTTAGTAGGTATATAGCTAATCAAGTCTTTGTTGATGTCCCAGAATGGTTCTTCAAATTCCAAAACCACTTTGTTCATGAGCCCCATACCCAGTCCATCGACAGCAACCTGTTGGCTATGAGACAACTCAGGAGAAAACTTCACTGTTTTTGACTGAAGCACACCCAGAGGGAGAGTTACTACTACCGAAGCAGCTTCAAAAGATTCATTATCAGTAACAACTGTTACTCCTGA
>Ga0208894_1002432_pt1 | contig 10150 bp, 7 predicted proteins | sample ETNtaG_12_FD_185752 | JGI IMG/M metagenome (GOLD analysis project Ga0208894, IMG submission 185752) | Marine microbial and viral communities from oxygen minimum zone, Eastern Pacific Ocean - ETNP201306SV49 (SPAdes) (version 2) | ecosystem: Environmental > Aquatic > Marine > Oceanic ... | reverse complement strand
CTCTGAGTCATTTCCGTCAGCCACCAAGATTTCACAGCTGAGAGAGCTTTCTTTAGCAACCCCCTGAAGTTTTTTCTTATTTCTTCCACCAACAGCAATTTTTGTACCAGGATAGTTTTCCTTGAGATACTTTACACACAAACCCCCAGTAAAGCCTGTTGCACCATACACAACAATATCTAAGTTTTTTTCTGTCATAACTCTACCTGCGCCGCCGCTAACCGAGCAATAGGAACCCGAAAAGGAGAACAGCTTACATAGTTTAGGCCAAGCTCTCTACAAAACCTAATACTGCCTGGTTCCCCACCATGCTCCCCACAAATTCCGATAGAAATTGTTTTTTTTCTTTTTCGCCCACCGCTAACAGCGATAGACATCAACCGCCCAACGCCGTCTTGATCAATTTTTTCAAAAGGGTCTCCAGGAAGAATGTTAGACTCAAAATACGACTCAAAAAACGACCCCGTATCGTCTCTGCTAAAACCAAAAGTGGTTTGTGTTAGGTCGTTTGTTCCGAAACTAAAAAAGTCGGCGTGTTGAGCAATTTCTTCTGCAACCAAACAAGCTCTTGGAACCTCAATCATTGTTCCAATCTTATACTTAAGGCGCACCCCCTGCTCCCCTAAAAGATCTTTATATACACCATCAACTACATTTTTTTGGTTTACAAATTCATTTATATGAGAAACAAGAGGAACCATAATTTCTATGTTTGGATCAAAACCCTCTTTTTTAAGCTTCATTCCCGCCCCCAAAAGAGCTCGAGCTTGCATCCGGGTAATTTCTGGGTATGATATTCCTAGACGACAACCCCTGTGGCCCAACATAGGGTTGGATTCTTTTAAAAAGTCTATTCTCGCCAAAATAGAGGCTTTGGTTTGTTTTAGCTCTAAGGCAAGAAGCTCCACCTCTTTGTCTTGTATTGTAATAAACTCATGCAGGGGCGGATCTAAAAGTCGAACCGTTACGGGCCTGGAGCCCATAACCTTTAAAATGCTATAAAAATCTTTTGTTTGAAAGGGAAGAAGCCTAGCAAGGTGTGCCTCCCTAGATTTTTTGTCGTCTGACAAAATCATTTTTCTAAACCCTCGAACCCTTTTTTCATCAAAAAACATGTGTTCCGTGCGACACAAACCAATTCCTTCGGCCCCAAAATCAAGAGCCTTTTTACAGTCGTCTGGTGTGTCTGCGTTAGTTCTAATTTTTAGTTTTCTGGTGCGATCAGCCCAAGAAAGAAGTTCATTCAGGGGCCCCGACCCACTCAAGGGGCTTTGAAAAAGGGGGAGCCTTCCTTTAAAAATTTCACCAGTAGATCCGTTAAGAGTAATCCAGTCACCTTCTTTAATTTTTATATCACCAACGCTCCCAGAAAGCAAGCTTTTGTTGATGTGTAGCGCTTGACAACCAACAACGCAGCTTTTACCCCAACCACGAGCAACAAGAGCTGCATGACTGGTTAACCCGCCCCTAGATGTTAAAATTCCACTTGAATAGTGCATACCATGAATGTCTTCCGGCGAAGTTTCTTCTCTTACTAAAATAACAGATTTTCCAGCCTTACCCAACTCTTCAGCTTTTTCTGCTGAAAATACGACCACCCCACAAGACGCTCCTGGCCCCGCAGGCAACCCAGAACCAATAGCCCTTACCCCAACAAGAGAATCGGGCTCAATGTTTTTTAATAGGCTTTCGTAAATTTGATTTGGGCGGACGCGAGAAAGAGCTGTTTTTTTGCTAATTAAACGCTCCTCAACCATGTCGGTAGCAATTTTAACAGCAGCAATACCCGTTCTTTTCCCCGTTCTTGTTTGTAGCATCCAAAGCTTGTTATCTTGTATTGTAAATTCAATGTCTTGCATCTCGTCAAAGTGCTTTTCTAGTTGCTTTCTAACGCGGCCAAGCTCCAAGAAAGCTTTTGGCATTGTTTTTTCAAGAGAGTTTTTTGATCCAGACTCGGCCAGTATTGGGTGCGGGGTTCTGATCCCAGCAACAACATCTTCACCTTGTGCGTTTTGTAACCACTCACCATAAAACTTATTTTCTCCAGTAGAGGGGTTTCTTGTAAAGGCCACCCCAGTTCCACAACTGTCTCCCAAATTTCCAAAGACCATCGCTTGAACGCTTACCGCAGTTCCCATGGTTTCGGGTATGTTTTCAAGAGACCTATATTCTCGCGCCCTCTTTCCATTCCAGCTTGAGAAAACCGCCTCTATAGCACCAAAAAGCTGACTGTATGGATCGTCAGGAAATTCCACCCCAAAATCTTTTTTTACCAAGGCTAAATATTTAATAGACAGCTCTTTCCAGTGTTTAGCAGAAACAGAAGAGTCGTCTTTATATTTGTTTTTCTTCTTCATCTCTTTAAGAAGAAACTCCATCTTTGTGTGCACCTCGGTAGTGCTTTTGTTTAAACCAAGAGCCTTTTCCATAACCACGTCAGCATACATCATGATTAATCTACGATAACTATCATAAGCAAATCTTTCACTTCCAGACCTTGCAATAAGATGTGGTATGGTCTTAGATGTTAGACCAACGTTTAGAACTGTTTCCATCATTCCCGGCATAGAAACTGGCGCCCCAGATCGAACAGAAAGCAAGAGAGGATTTTCTCCACCAAAAGAAGCACCAACAACCCCCTCAGTTTTTTTAATATATTTTTTAATATTTTTTTTCAAAGCTAAAGAGAGTTTTTTATTTTTTAAAAAATCATTACAAAGGCGGGTTGCTAGAGTGAACCCTGGCGGCACCGGAAGGCCAAGCTTACACATTTCAGCAATGTTTGCACCCTTTCCTCCAAGGATTTCAGGCATAGATTGGTCGCCATCAGTCTTTGTTTGTGAAAAAAAATATATTTTTTGTTTAAAGTTCATAATTGATACATTTGTGCTGTGTAAAAAAAATTGACTCCCAAATCAAAATAAACAGAAAAGAACTTAAGGAGAGGGTATGAAAAAAACATTTATAATATTTATAACAAGTCTTATGCTATCTTGTTCTGGAGAAATTTATGAAGACCAGATCATCGTTAAAGAAGGCGGAGTTGCTTACAACAAAGAAACAGACAAGGTTTTCTCTGGAGACGTGCTAGACAAATATGGAGAGCTTGTAGGTGTTTATAAAAAAGGATTAAAAGATGGAAACTGGTTTGAGGTGGACATTAAAAAAGGCACACAAAAAAAAGCCAGCTACATTAAGGGTATTCCAGAAGGAGAGCAGGTTACATACCTGTTTCCAGGCCCCCGAGAAAAAAATAAAAGACTAGAATATATTAAGTATGAAGACGGCAAGATAGTTGGAACCTGGACAACCTGGAGCAAAGACAACGAAGGAAGGTTGATTACCAGAGGAGAAATTACCTTTGAAAACGGCTCAGGAAGATGGAAAGAAAGAGACCCAAACACAAGAGCGTTAATTCGAGCCGGGAACTATGAAAACTGGGAAAAATCAGGCCTGTGGAAAAGTTGGGATCCGCAAGGGGTTCTTGTAAGCGAGGGAGACCATGTTGAGGGTAAGAAAACTGATAAATGGGTTTGGTATGAAAAAGGAAAAGACACCGGCTGGGAAGAAAACTATTCTAACGGGCTGTTAAATGGAAAGTTTTACAATCTTTCTCCACACTCTTTTAACAGAGGAAAAGGTTCTTATGTTGATGGCGTGAAAACGGGAGACTGGAAAGAATATTTTACAGAAAAAGAAGGTTCTTTGGCTCTTAAGCGAGAGGGCTCATATCAGTTTGGCAAAAAAGAAGGTGTTTGGGCTCACTATAAAAAAGAAGACAATAGCATTATAGAGTCTAATATTAATAAATCACGAAAAGTGGCCTCTGGACCATACACCCAAGACATAAAAAATGGAGAATGGACAGAAGGACCAGACATTGATTTTGGATCTCGTTTTTATGGTAGGGGGCAATATGAAAACAACCAAAAGTCTGGTGAGTGGAAATATGTTGCGCCACAAGAAAACCCAACCATTACAGGAAACTTTTCTAGTGGAAAGCCGTCAGGAATATGGGTTGTTCGCTACAACAAAAAAACCTACAAAGGCTCGCTACAAGAGGTTATAAAAAAAGTTCCAAAACTAAACGAATACAAATTCTAAAAAACGCTTTGAAAAAACCCCTTATTGGAATCAACCCCTATGACATAGATCATAAAGACTCTATGTGGAACGCCACAAAAGAGGCCTATTACCAGGCCGTTTGGAGAAACGGGGGCTGCCCCGTAACGCTTAGCCACACGAACAGCGCAAACCAAATATCTTCTTTGGTGTCAAACATAGACAGTCTTCTAATGGTTGGCGGACCAGACGTCCCAGCAAAAACATACAAATCAAAAAACCCCGAACTTTTAGATCCAGACACCATGTCAGACAAAAGAGAGGCGTTTGATAGGGCTATTTTTTTAGAGGCCATGAACCAAAACAAAAAAATTCTTGCAATTTGCGCAGGCGTGCAGCATGCGAACGTTATTTTGGGAGGGACCCTAATAGAAGACATACCAACGCTTGTCAAAAACCATATTAATCATGGGGTTTTTAATGGCGCAGCAAGCACACACCCAATTAACACAACAAATAAAGACTCACTGCTTTACGGCATTATTCAAAAAGAAAGCTTTAGTGTTAAAAGTAGCCACCACCAGTGCATTAACACCCCAGGAAAGGGGGTAGTTGTAACAGCCAAAGCAGAAGACAACGCAGTGGAGGCTATTGAAATTGCTGATCGCAACAACTTTATTGGGGTTCAGTGGCACCCAGAAATAATGCCTAAAAGCGAAAACATGAAAAAATTATTTTCATGGCTTTCGAGCTAAAAATTATTAAACGGAAACAGAGTCTCTTCGCTCATCGCCCACAGACTCAGAAAAACTACAAGCATTGACTCCGCCAAAATACATATTTTTATCCCCCCAATTAACGATCTCACCCGCACCATAGCTTGGTTTTTTACTGTCTGGCTCACAATGCAAAACCCCGTCTTCAATATGAATTCTTGGACTAGAAACCGCATCAACCAAACCCATTTTATGATCCAATATGTTTGTTATTACAGAAAGAATGGCGGAAATAATTCTACTGCTACCAGCAGAACCAAGGGCAACCACTCGCTGCTTACCCCCCAAGACTAAAGTTGGACAAATATTGCTAGGGATTCTTTGTTTTGATTTCCAAGCATGAAAACCATGTGGGTTTAGGTGTTTTTCTCCCAACATGTTGTTTGGCATTATCCCTGTTTTTGGTATTACAAACCCAGCACCAACACCATTTGTGGTTGTTGTGGAAGCCACGTTTTTTTCATGGTCAATAACCGTTAGGTGGGTGGTAGAGCCAACAGCGTCGTGATCCTTTAAAAAGTTTATTGCACACAGGGCAGCCTCAACATCTTTTTTAGAAACATCTTTTATTTTGGACAAACTTTTTAAACCCTCCTTGATTAGCGATCCTCCCGTAGACGGCTTGGGGTTCATAAAAATATCACAACCACGATACTTAATCTTTAGCGGTTTTCTTGTTTTTGGGGTATAGTCTTGCAAGTCTTTAAGGCTAAGGATACCACCCCCACATACGGCATCGTAAAAAAGAGGACACACCTCGTTTTTATAAAAGTCTGTCGGATCTTCATATAAAAACTGTTCTAAAAACAAACCAAGCTCTTTGTTGAAAAACCTTTCTCCGGCAGAAAGAAAAGAACCATCTTTTTGGAACAAGGAAAGAAGCTCTGGAGAGTTTGATATTACAGGAGATAGTACGTTAGAAAGATATTCCTGGTTTTTGGACATTATAGAACCTTTTTTTGCTAAATCAACCGCCTGTTCTACTAAAACAGAAAAAGGCAAAGAACCATAGCGCCCGTGAACCTCAATTAGCCCGGGGATCGTTCCCGGCACACCAACAGATCCAGCCCCAATATTAAACTCTTGTTTTGTGTCGCCGAAATCCGCATAAATTGTTTTAAAGTCTCCAGCATTTTTTTGGATAGACCCTGGGGTTTCAACAAAGAAGTCTATCAAAGAAGGAGACAAACCATTTTTTTGCACCAACATTGCACCCCCGCTTGCTGCCCCCGTATAGAGATATTCACAAACCATTGAAGAAAACACGCCCGATATAGTAGCATCAAAAGCATTTCCGCCCGATTTTAATATGTTTTGTGCAGAACTAACGGTGTCGCGATGTCCTCCTGCAATTTTGAAGTTTTTGGCCATATTTTTGTCTTTACCTTTATCTAAACGGGTTATAAAATTGAGTTTGTTACTAGGTAAATTTATGTCAATATTTCAAATATTAACATCTTCAATTGGAAGAAAAATTTTAATGGCAATATCAGGGTTGTTGTTATCTTTTTTTATGGCCTTTCACCTAGTTGGAAACCTTTTTTTGTTTGTTGGTGAGGAAGCATTTAATTCTTATGTTGACAAGCTAAAGTATTTAGGATTTTTGATCAGAATAGCAGAATTTTTTTTACTAACCTTTGTTTTAAGCCACGCATATAGTGGGCTGTTGTTGTGGTGGAAAAACAGACAAGCAAAAAAAAATACAAGCTCTTATAGTAAAGAAAACACATCATCTTCTGCAAGACATGCAGCACTTACAGGAAGTGTTATATTTATTTTTTTGGTTACCCACTGGGCAACTTTTTGGTATAAATTTAATTTTGGCCCCAAAGACCAGTCTTATTATGACGTTGTTATTGGAGGCCAGGTTGGATTTGCAAACCCATTTTTTGCAGTGTTTTATATTATCGCAATTGCGATGCTTGGTTATCACCTTAAACACGGATTTGTTTCAGCGGGACAAACGCTAGGAATTGTGGGAACAAAATATGAAAAACAATATAACAGCTTATCAACAATTTTTTGGTTTTGGATTCCCCTTGGATTTATTTCAATACCTGTTTGGTTTGGTTTTATTGTGAGGTTTATATAAAAATGACAGACCCCATACTTAACTCTAAAGCGCCCAAGGGGAACCTTCACACCAAGTGGGAGGACTACAAAAAAAGACTTAACACGCTAACACCAGAAGAGGCAAACCAATATAAGGTTATTATTGTTGGGACGGGGCTTGCAGGCGCATCCGCCGCCGCAACCTTGGCAGAAAAAGGGTTTAATATACACGCATTTTCTTATCATGAGTCTCCAAGAAGAGCCCACAGCATTGCAGCCCAAGGAGGTATTAATGCAGCAAAAAACTATAAAAACGACGGCGACAGCGTAATGAGGCTTTTTTATGACACAATTAAGGGCGGAGACTTTAGATCAAGAGAGGATAACGTTTATCGCCTGGCAGAGCTAAGCGCAAACATCATAGACCAATGTGTTGCTCAGGGAGTGCCGTTTGCAAGAGAATATGGAGGTCTTTTAGATAACAGGTCTTTTGGGGGCGTTCAGGTTTCTCGAACTTTCTATGCAAGAGGGCAAACCGGACAACAACTTCTGTTAGGAGCTTACTCAGCCCTAAGCAGACAAACCAACGCTGGAAAAGTGAAGTTTTATCCTAGACACGACATGTTAGATATTGTTGTTGTTGACGGAAAAGCAAAGGGCGTTGTAACTCGAAACTTATTAGACGGAACAATTGAATCGCATTCTGCAGACGTTGTTATTTTAGCTACAGGGGGATATTCTAATGTATATTATTTGTCCACAAACGCGATGTCTAGCAATGTTACTGCAAACTGGAGAGCACACAGAAAAGGGGCTTTGTTTGCAAACCCAAGTTTTACACAAATCCACCCAACATGCATTCCCGTAAAAAACGATTTTCAATCTAAGTTAACCTTAATGAGCGAAAGCTTAAGAAATGATGGACGGGTTTGGGTGCCAAAAAAGAAAAATGATGCAAGAAAAGCTGCGGAGATTCCCGAAAAAGAAAGAGACTATTATTTAGAAAGAATTTACCCAGCCTTTGGTAACCTTGTTCCAAGAGACGTGGCAAGCAGGAGAGCAAAAGAGGTTTGTGATAATGGGCAGGGCGTTGGAACAACGGGTGTAGCAGTTTATCTTGATTTTAAAAAAGCAATAGAGGAAAAAGGAGAAGAGTTTATTAGAGAAAAATACGGAAACCTTTTTGATATGTATCAAAATATTACAGATGAAAACCCCTATAAAGTTCCAATGAAGATATACCCAGCCGTTCATTATACTATGGGCGGATTATGGGTAGACTACAATTTAATGACAACAGTTCCCGGACTGTTTTCTATTGGTGAAAGCAATTTTTCAGATCATGGAGCCAATCGGTTGGGGGCAAGCGCTCTTATGCAGGGGCTAGCAGACGGATATTTTGTTGCACCACACACCGTAATGGACTATCTAGCAAAAGAAAGGCCCGAATTTTCTAACAAAACCAACAATAAAGAGTTTGTAGTCGCGGTAAAAGAAACAGAAAAAGATATTGAGCACATTATGTCTATTGATGGAGATTTTGTGGTAGACGAAATTCATAGAGAGCTCGGCAAGGTTGTTTGGGATAAGGTTGGCATGGCAAGAAATGAAGAGGGCCTAGAGCAGGCAATACGATATATACCAAAAATTAAAGAGAAGTTTTGGAGGGGCGTTTCAATACCGGGAAGCGACAAAGACATGAACCAAGAGCTAGAAAAAGCCTTAAGATTAAAAGACTTTATAGAGCTTGCAGAGCTCATGGCGCATGATGCGCTAGACAGAAAAGAGTCTTGTGGGGCGCACTTTAGAGAAGAGTATCAAACAAAAGAAAACGAAGCAAAAAGAAACGACAAAGAATTTAAATATGTTGCTGCGTGGGGATACAACAAGAACGAGAAACCAAAACTCTTTAAAGAAGAATTAAGATATAAAAACGTAAAACTAAAAACCAGAAGTTATAAATAATGAACGTTAATTTAAAAATTTGGAGACAAGGCTCTAATTCCGATCAAGGGAAATTGCAAAAATATAGATTAGAAAACGTTGACCCAAACATTTCATTTTTAGAGATGTTAGACATTTTAAACAATAAGCTTATTAAAGAAAAACAAGACCCCGTCGCTTTTGACCATGATTGCAGAGAGGGTATATGCGGGTCTTGTGGTTTTATGATTAATGGAAGACCTCACGGCCCCCAAGACGCCACCACGGTTTGTCAATTGCACATGAGATCCTTTAACGATGAAGACGATATTTTATTAGAGCCTTTTCGCGCAAAATCTTTTGGGGTTATTAAAGACCTTTCGGTGGATCGCCAATCTTTTGACCGCATTATTTCGTCTGCAGGGTTTGTTTCCGTAAACACGGGCGAAGCAGAAGAGGCAAACGAAACTCCGATAGAAAAAAAGAATGCTGACGAAGCCTTTCTTTCTGCTGCATGTATTGGTTGTGGGGCTTGTGTGGCAGCCTGCAAGAACTCTTCGGCGATGCTGTTTACTTCGGCAAAAATTTCACACCTTGCGCTTCTTCCCCAAGGCGAAAAAGAAAAGACTAAAAGAGTAAGCGCCATGGTTGCAACAATGGATGAAGAAGGTTTTGGTTCTTGCACCAACACTGGAGCGTGTTCTGCTGAGTGTCCAAAGGAAATAGGACAAATAAACATAGCAAGATTAAATCAAGAATATATATCAAGCGCTCTTTCAGGGTTTTTAAAGAAAAAAAAATGAACCGCAACATAAAAATTGAAAATGTTTATTGTATTGGAAGAAACTTTATAGAGCATGCAAAAGAGCTAAACAATGAAATACCACCAAAACCACTGATTTTTCAAAAACCCAATTCTTCAATCAATACTGACAACACCATTGAAATTCCAAGGGGGGAAAATATAGATCACGAGGTTGAAATAGTCCTTTTGGTTGGGAAAACAGGTATACCAAAAAACCCTCAAGAAGCAAAAGGATTTATTTCCGGATTTTCTTTAGGTCTTGATTTAACAAAAAGAAAGCTTCAAACAGAACTTAAAGCAAAAGGGTTGCCGTGGTTTCCAGCAAAATCATTTAAAGGTTCGGCTGTACTAGACGATAACTTTAAAAATGAATGCCCAAACGAATTTCATTTAATAGTCAACCAAGAAAAAAGACAAACAGGAAGGGTCAAAGACATGATTTTTTCATTTGAAGATATTATTTTACACCTATCGAAAGTTGTTAGCTTAAAAAGGGGAGACATTATATTTACAGGTACACCAGAAGGCGTGG
>Ga0208894_1002420_pt1 | contig 10181 bp, 7 predicted proteins | sample ETNtaG_12_FD_185752 | JGI IMG/M metagenome (GOLD analysis project Ga0208894, IMG submission 185752) | Marine microbial and viral communities from oxygen minimum zone, Eastern Pacific Ocean - ETNP201306SV49 (SPAdes) (version 2) | ecosystem: Environmental > Aquatic > Marine > Oceanic ... | reverse complement strand
CGCATGGACGCCGTGAGAACGGCCAATCATAATCGTATTTTTATGTTTAAGGGCCTTTTCCTTTATTGCTCTGGCTAAGCGGTTTAAGTCTTTTAACAGAATGCCGGAGGCCTCTTTTAATTGAATGGCAAGGCCGGTATCAAGAACGTCAGAGGAGGTTAACCCGATGTGGATATAGCGGGAATCCTCTCCTACGTATTCGGCAACATTAGTTAAAAAAGCTATAACGTCATGCTTCGTTTTTTTCTCGATCAGGTTAATTTTATTTATATTAAACTTCGCTTTATTTTTAATATTATTAACGGCTGACTCAGGGATTTCTCCTAATTTTCCCAAAGCCTCACAGGCAAGGATTTCCACAATAAGCCATTTTTTAAGCTTATTTTCCTGACTCCAGATTTTTGACATTTCCGGACGTGAATATCTTTCTATCATATTAAGCTCTTGGTAAAAAGTATAAACACATATACTAAATATTTTAAACAAAAAAAGCAATGAACAAATAAAGATAGGTACTGATAAAATATTGTAATAAACATAATTTTATTGTCATTCCCGACTTGATTGGGAATCCAGAGTCCCACTTAAGCGGAAATGACATTGCAAAAATTTTTATCGTTTCAAAACGTTGTTTCAGAGGAATGACGACAGTTTGTCATTTTTGTATAAATTAAGTTAAGATTTTTAAAATGATTTTTATTGTCCATTTCTGTATGTTAAACTGCTGCTATGCCATTTTTAGAAATCATAGGACAGGAGAGGCCGGTAAGAATATTACAATCTTCACTCAAGAAAGGAGATGTTTCACATGCTTACTTGTTTTACGGGCCGGAGGGGATAGGAAAGCGATTAACTGCACTGAACTTTGCAAAAGCCCTGAATTGTTTATCTTTGGATGACGATTCCTGCGGGGAATGTATTCATTGCAAAAAGTTCGATAATAAAAATTTCCCGGACTTTTTGGTAATTGAACCCGCTGATGGAAGTATTAAGATTGATATTATCAGAGAACTGCAGAGAAAAATCAGTTATCGTCCTTATGAAGGTAAATTTAAAGTTATCTTTATACATGGAGCAGAAGAAATGACTCTTGGAGCCGCTAATTCTTTTCTTAAAACTCTGGAAGAACCACCTGGAGCTACGGTTTTTATTTTAGTATGCCACAATTTTAATTTACTGTTGCCTACTATAATTTCCCGGTGCCAGAAAATTCAATTCAACCTTATACCGGTGAAAACTATAAAAGATATTCTTATAAAGGAAAACCAAATAACGTCGGAAGATGCCCACTTGATGGCATCCTATTCACAGGGACGACTGGGAAAGGCTTTAGAAATGGGCGTCAGGGACACAATAGAAATGAGAAACGAAATCCTGGATTTAATACAGGGTGTCTCTTTTGATGAAATGGATTTGATATTAAAAAAAAATAAAGCCTGGAGTAGTGATAAAGAAAATTTAGAAATCATTTTGGCATCTATTTTAAACATTGTGCGTGATATGGCTGTTTTAAAAGGTGCGAAAAACGAAAAACTCATTGCGAATCTGGATGTAAAAGATAAATTAATTTCTTTAATTAGAGTTTCTAATATTAATCAGTTGATTCTTTTGTTTCATTCAGTTGAAGAAACAATTCGTCGTTTTAAAAGGAATATTAATGCACAGCTTTTGATAGATACGTTGATGATAAAAATGTGCTCTGTTTTTTCGGAAAGGTAATTATGGAAAATAATATGAATGAAAAATCCAAACATTGTGTTGGAATTAATTTAAAAAACAATTCAAAAAGTTATGATTATGATCCAAATTCCATAAAACTCCGGGTGGGAGATAAGTGTATTGTAGAAACCAACTGGGGAGAAGATATCGGGATAGCTGCCATCTCTGAGAGAAGTTGTTGCCATAAAAAGAAAGGAAGACCTTATAAGAAGGTATTGCGAAAGGCGACAAAAGAAGATTTAAGAAAAAGTGAATATAATGATCAGCGCACAAAAGAGGCATTCCAGTTTTGTTTGAAAAAAATTGAAGAACGAAAAATCCCCATGAAACTCTTTCAAGTAAATATGAACCTTGAAGCTACAAAAGCGAAATTTTATTTTTCGGCTGAAGGGCGGGTGGATTTCCGTGTGCTAATTAAAGATCTGGCGCAGAAATTTAACATGAAGATTGAAATGAGACAAATCGGGGTCAGGGATGAAGCTAAACTGATGGGAGGTTGTGGGCCATGCGGGTTGAAACTTTGCTGTTCAGGTTTTTTAAAGGACTTTGAGCCTGTTTCGATTAGAATGGCAAAAAACCAGAACCTTGCGCTCAACCCGATGAAAATAACAGGTGTATGCGGACGTCTCCTTTGCTGTCTTATCTATGAGAATGATACTTATAAAGAGTTAAAAAAGAATCTTCCCAAAAATGGAGTCAAAGTTGAAACGCCTGAAGGAGAAGGAAAGGTCATCAGCATAGATACTCTTCAACAAAAAGTGTTTGTGGAGATGGAGGAAGGAAAAAGACACTCTTTTCCTGTTAATGAAATCAAGACGATTGGAAAAAAATGTTAAAAACTCAAAAAATGAAAACAGGCAGGGAAAAAATGATAAACCGACTTAAGCTATGAAAATGATTAACCGCGCAGATTGCAGAGTACGCAAAGAAAATAAATAGACTTTTGAACCACGAAGAACACGAAAAATTATTATATTTAATTTCTTGCTCTTCGTGGTTATGAATACTTTGGTTTCCGGCCATCCTTTTCGGTTTTCCATACCGAATTATGGTTGCGACGAAGCTGCGCTGTATACTTCGTTGTTAAAAAAATCTATTTAAAATATGCAAAAAAAATTCTACGTAACAACACCTATCTATTATGTAAATGATTTGCCTCATCTCGGACATGCTTACACTACTGTAGCGGCTGATATCATTGCTCGTTTTAAGCGCTTACAAGGCTATGATGTTTTTTTTCTTACCGGTACGGATGAGCATGGTCAAAAGGTAGAACAGGCAGCCCAAAAAAGGAATGTAGCTCCCCAGGAACACTGCGATGAACTCCATCTCAGGTTTAAAGAATTATGGAAGAGGCTGAATGTTTCTAATAATGATTTTATCCGCACAACTGAAGAACGCCATAAAGAAATTGTAAGGCAAGTTCTTCAGATATTGTTCGATAAGGGAGAAATTTATAAAGATTCTTATGAAGGATGGTACTGTCTTCCAGATGAGAGATTCTGGACTGAGAAGGATCTGCTAAAAGGCAATTGTCCGGAATGCGGCAGAAAAGTGGAGCGCATCAAAGAGTATAATTATTTCTTTAAGATGGGCAAATACCAGAACTGGCTAAATGAATATATTAAATCCGATGAAATTGTAATTTTACCTTCTAATCGTAGAAATGAAGTACTCGGGTTTCTAAACAAAGAGCTTGCCGACTTGTGCATTTCGCGCCCTAAAGAACGCTTGAAATGGGGAATTCCACTTCCATTTGATGAAGACTATGTGACTTATGTCTGGTTTGATGCCCTTATTAATTATGTAACGGCTGCAGGTTATCATAAGGATCAAAAAAGTTTTAATTATTGGTGGCCTGCTGATTTTCATCTTGTGGGAAAGGATATTCTGACAACCCATTCGGTTTACTGGTTGACCATGTTAAAGGCTATGGAAATCCCACTCCCTGAAAAAATTTTTGCGCATGGGTGGTGGACAGTCAACGGTCAGAAAATGTCTAAATCTCTGCTTAATGTTGTAGATCCAAACAGGCTAATCAATGAATATGGAGAGGACGCAGTGCGTTATTTTTTAATGAGGGAGGTCCCTTTTGGTCTGGATGGTGATTTTTCCCATGAAGCAATGATAGGACGCATTAATACCGATTTGGCGAATAATCTCGGAAATCTGTTGAATCGCACTCTAAATATGGTTCAAAGATATTTTAATGGAATTATTCCTGAACCAGTAAATGGTAATGCTATGGAGAGAGATCTCATCAATAAAGCAGCTCAAACAGTTCAGGAAATTGAAAAACTGTTAGGACGTCTTGAATTCAGCAAAATATTGGTATCCACCTGGGAGTTAATTGACGCTACTAATAAATTTATAGACTCCTCTGCACCTTGGAACCTAGCTAAGTCTGACGAGACAAGAGGTTCCTTAAATTCTGTAATGTATAGTGCCCTCGAAGCTTTACGGACTATCGCCATTCTTCTTTATCCATTTATGCCGAAAAAGGCAGATGAAATACACAGGCAAATCGGCATGACTGAAGATTCTTTGTCTCAGGGAATGGATTCAATAAAAAAATGGGGCGGTGTGAAAGCAGGCTCCTCTATAAACCGCGCAGAACAACTCTTTCCAAGGATTGATGATGAGAGGAAAGAGGAATTACTTAAAAAATTAAAAGGAGAAAGCATGGAAGAAAGTAAACCAGAAACTCAAGAAGACAAAAAAAATGATGATAGTTCTTCAACCGATTCAAATCTAATCAGTATTGATCAATTTGCAAAGTTGGACCTGAGGGTAGGGGAGATTGTAGAAGCAGAGAAGGTAGAAAAATCAAAAAAGTTGATAAAACTGAAAGTAGATATCGGCACGGAAACTCGGCAGGTTGTGGCTGGTATTTCAACATGTTATAGTGCGGAAGAACTGATAGGAAAAAAAATTATACTAGTTGCAAATCTAAAGCCTGCCAAGCTTATGGGAATAGAATCGCAGGGAATGATTTTGGCGGCAACCTCAGGCGATAAAATCACTTTAGCAGGTTTTCAGGATGAAGTAATCCCGGGTTCCAGAGTAAAGTAGTCTTAAAATGGTAAAAAAAAGCAAACTCAAAAAGCGTAATTTCTTACCCCAAAGATTGGACACCTGATTCACCAATTCTTCTGTTCATTTGAAAATGTTATAGAATTGACCTCATTCCCTTAACAGTTATCCCTAAACTTGCCTATTGCTAATGATTTTCATAAAAATGCCGTAAATTAATGAATAAATTGATTTTATTATTTGGTTTTTATAAAGTCGTAATTTTTCAAAAAAAATTAGTAATCAGATATCCAGCTGATGCAAAAAAGACTAAAATATCTAAAAATATTTATACTATATCTGATTTTTAGTATTTTCCCGCCATTTTACCCTCTTTATGCCTCTCAATCGCTTGAATTTATCGTTGAAAACGAGACATTTATGAAAAACTTGGAACATGCCAGCATTGATGAATTTAACGAGGGAGAAACCTTTATAGGAGATCAGATGAAAACCTTTTTCAGGTATATCCCGATAAAAGAGCTTACTATTGAGACTGGAGCGTTTCTGGGAATACCGTTCGGGGACTCCGACAGAGTAAACCCGAAAGAGCCGGTAATATCTTTTCACCTCGATTTTGGTCCGGGCATGAGAATTACTGCGCGGACAATTGAGCGAAGGCACCCGCTTCTGGAGGCTTTCTTTGACGATGATCAGGATTATACAGATCCGATTGAGCAGGGTTTTCAACTTAAAGGAGAGAATGACCGGTTGAGACGGGATCTATGGAAAAGCTGGGAGGAAAAAGAAACAGACAACACGCCGGAACTCTTTTCAGTGGGTAACTTTATCTGGGTTTCCGCCAGAGGCGTTATGCTGGAAGGGCATATCTACTGGGTGCTTCACGGATGGCAAAAAAGTGAGCAGGATATGGTGTCCAATAATATAAGCATGGCGACCGGGGTGGGGTACTCACTATACCCGAGAAAAAAAAGGAAGACGAAGTTTATCAGTGAAATAGGCGCCACAGCTCACTATCTTTATAATTATGACAATCCGAGCGGTAAGAATACTCCTACACAAAAAAACTATGGAGTACTGGGAAAACTCTTCATGAAATTCTCGGGAGGAGAGATTTATTATCAGCACTGGACAACTAAAAATAACGGCTTTAACCCGGAAAAAGGAGACTCTTTATATAAAGCTAAAGATTATGGCGAAGTCGGTTTGGAGAAAACCTTAACCCTGGGAGATGGGATTGACCTTAAAGCATCCTTCAAAGGGCAGTTCGTGGGCGGTAAATTTGTCCACATAGACTTCCTCTCTATTTCCTGGCAGGGAATTTTTTCTCTCTTCGAAGATTACTTTGAGAGAAAAGGCGGTGTGTAGAAAGCAAGATTAAATAAAAAAAAAGGTGATTACGGGTTACTTTTTTCATTATCTTCTTAAAGCGGTCATTACAACCACAGTTTTTTTATTGCAAAGCCACTTAGGGCAGATTCTGTAAGGGATAGATTATTCTTGAGGTTTCCATCGGAGTTTTGGTTTGCGGGCAGCGAGAGTTTCATCAAGACGGGAAACTTTGGATTTTAAGGGAGTGTGGTGAAGGGATTTTGGATCTTCTTTAGTCCGTTTGGCAATATCTTTCATGGCTTCTACAAATTTGTCTAAGGTTTTTTTTGCCTCTGTTTCGGTTGGCTCTATCATTAAAGCGCCTTTTACTATTAATGGAAAGTAAATGGTAGGAGGATGAAAACCGTAATCAATTAATGCTTTGGCTATATCAAGAGTCGATACTCCATGTTGTAATTGATTTTTATCGGAGAAAACACACTCGTGCAGGCTTGGACTTTCATAAGCTAAGTGGAAATCCTCCTTCAGTCGGCTGCGTATGTAGTTTGCGTTTAAAACAGCAATCTCACTTACCTTTCTGATATTTTCTTTTCCTAAAGTTTTTATATAAGCGTACGCTCTCAGAAAAATAGAAAAATTTCCGTAAAATCCTTTTAATTTTCCGATAGATTGTGGATGATCATAATTGAGAAAATATCTGTTGTTTTTTTGATCGATTATCGGTATGGGGAGAAACGGTATAAGATTATTCTTAACCCCAACCGGTCCTGAACCAGGCCCGCCGCCACCATGTGGTGTTGAGAATGTTTTGTGAAGGTTAAAATGCATTACATCAACGCCCATATCTCCAATTTTGCTTATTCCCATCAGGGCATTCAAATTTGCCCCGTCACAATAAACCAGGCCACCTTTATCATGAACAATTTCTGTAATTTCTAAAATATCTTTTTCAAAAAGACCGAGTGTATTTGGATTGGTAAGCATAAGCGCGGCAACATTTTCATCCATGGCATTTTTGACAACTTGAGGATTCAAAAGTCCCAGGTCATTTGATTTTAAGGAAACTACTTCATAGCCGGAAAGGGTAGATGTAGCAGGGTTTGTCCCATGCGCGGAATCCGGCAGTAAAACTTTTTTTCGCGGATTTCCATTTTTCTGGTGATAAGCCCGGACCATCATCATTCCGGCCAGTTCTCCCTGGGCACCTGCGGCAGGCTGCAATGAAACCTTATCCATACCGCTGATTTCGGCAAGATCCTGAGCCAGTTCATACATTAACTGTAAATTCCCCTGTGATAATTGCTCTTGTTGAAGAGGATGAGAATTTGTAAAGGCCGGGGTACGGGCGATATCCTCGTTAATTTTTGGATTGTATTTCATGGTACAGGACCCGAGAGGATAAAAACCGTGATCCACGCTAAAATTCCATTGAGATAGTCGGGTAAAGTGGCGAATAACCCCGATTTCGCTTACCTCAGGAAAGCCTTTGATTTCATCCCTTTTTTGGTTGGCGGGAATCAGGTCATCAATGTTTTCTTCCGGCACATCCGATTTTGGTAAAGAGTAAGCCTCACGGTTTTCAGTTCCAAGATCGAAAATCAAAGGTTCATTAAAAACCAATCCACTTGCGCCATAAATGTTGTTTGCGTTTTTACTCATGATAAAGAAAAAAAATATTAACCACGAAGCTCACTATACGATAAAGCCGCAACCAAAATAAAATTTACCACAAAGAACACGAAGCGCACGAAGAGTAAGAAATTATATATAATAATTCTTCGTGATTTTCGTGTTCTTCGTGGTTACAAAAAAACAATTATTTAAAAATTATTTTCCCATGATTGCGGCTGTTTTCAATAAAAACCCTGTTATTATTGATACCTGAAATTATCGAACCTGCTACATGAACCCCTTTAACATTTGTTTCAAGGTTCTTAGGAATATGTTTTGGAGTCAATGTTTTAGAACTATATTTTATCCCGAATGCGTCCATCAATTTAGTATCCGGTCTATAACCGGTCATGGCAAAGATAAAATCATTTTTTATTCTGCTCCTTTTGCCATTTATCCGGATTCCTATATATTCTCGTGATATTTCATGGACGGTAGCATTAAAAATTGCTTTAATCAGTTTTTTTTCAATTCTTTTTTCGATATCCGGCAGAATCCAGTATTTGATTTTTTTTCCTAATTTCTTTCCTCGATGAATTAATGTTACCTTTGCGCCATGATGACAAAGTTCCATTGCTGCCTCCACAGCGGAATTATTTCCGCCAATAATCGCAACATTTTTGTCGTAATAAGGATGCGCCTCTGTGTAGTAATGGGACACCTTTGGAAGATCTTCGCCTTTTATCTTCAACAGGTTAGGGTTGTCATAGTATCCGGTTGCCAATACTACTTTTTTGGTTTTATATTCTTTTTCTTTTCCGGGATAAGTTTTTGTATGAACCGAGAGGTGATTGTTGTTCCTGGATAATCCAACTGCCTCTTCATAGGTATAGATTTTGAGTTTAAAGAGTTTTGCTACTTTCAGATAGTAATTAAGAACTTCTTGTCGGTTTGGCCTGAATTTATCAGAGATGAAAGCGGTTTCTGCCATTTCCAGCAAATCTGGTGTAGAAAAAAAAGTTATATTTTTAGGAAAATTATAAATTGCGTTAACCACGCAACCACGGTCTAAAACAACATAATCGAGTTTTTTTCGTGCTGCTTCAATCGCACAGGCCAGACCTGCCGGCCCCGCTCCCACTATGATGACGTCTTTCAAAAAACCCCTTTCTGTTTATTCACAATGTTTTGCAATGATTTCCGCCATTTTATCAATTTCTTCTTTTGTGTTATATTCGGTGACGCAAAACAGCATACAATTTTTTAAATCAGGATAATATTTTTCTAAATCAAGCCCGCCAATAATCGAATGTTTGAGCAACTGGTTGTTAATTTCTGCCGAAGATTTTCCTGTTTTAATCACAAACTCATTAAATATTTTTCCGGAAAACTTTAATTGAACATCATTTATTTTCGAGAGTCTTTTTTTTGCGTAATTTGCTTTTTGGATATTTTGTTCAGCAACCTCTTTCATACCGTTTTTACCCATTGTAGATAAATAAACGGTTGCCATCAGGGCGCAGAGTCCCTGGTTGGTGCAAATATTAGAAGTTGCTCTCTCCCTTCGAATATGTTGTTCTCGAGTCGAAAGCGTTAACACATACCCCGGTCTTCCTTCTGAATCAACAGTTTCCCCTACCAATCTGCCGGGCATACTTCGCACAAACTTCTCTCGTGTCGCGAAAAGCCCTAAAGAGGGTCCTCCAAAATTCATGGGAATGCCAAGGGGCTGTCCTTCACCAGTAACAATATCCACACCCATTTCACCAGGAGGTTTTAAAATGCCTAAAGATACAGGTTCTGTTATGCTTACAATTTGAAGGGCGTTGTTTTTGTGAGCGATATTTGAAAATAATTCTATATTCTCAATGACACCAAAAAAATTTGGGTTCTGAATTAATATAGCGGCACATTGATCATTACTTTCTTTTTCAACCCAGCTTAAATCAGTTAAACCATCTTCTGTAAAAGGTGCAATTTTTATTTTTATATCAAGGTTGCTAAGGTAAGTATCCAAAACTTTGCGATAATCCGGTTGAATAGCATGAGAAATTATCAGCTCTTTTCTTTTTGTAATGCGTGAAGCCATCAAAGCTGCTTCAGCCAAAGATGAAGCGCCGTCATACATGGAGGCATTTGCAACATCCATCCCAGTCATCATGCAAATTAATGATTGAAATTCGAAGATAGCTTGCAAAGTACCCTGGCTTATTTCAGGCTGGTAGGGTGTGTAAGAGGTATAAAACTCCGATCTCGAAGCAATGTGATTGATAACACTAGGGAGAAAATGCCTGTAACAACCAGCGCCTAAGAAAGAACTATAGCGGTCAACCTCATGATTTTTTGAGGCTAATTTCTGCAAATGGCGGGTCAGCTCTAATTCGGACATGGCAGAAGAAAGATCCAAGTCTTTTCTCACTCGTAAAGATTCCGGGATCGATTGAAAAAGTTCATCAATAGAATCAACTCCGATTTCTTTTAGCATC
>Ga0208894_1002410_pt1 | contig 10231 bp, 9 predicted proteins | sample ETNtaG_12_FD_185752 | JGI IMG/M metagenome (GOLD analysis project Ga0208894, IMG submission 185752) | Marine microbial and viral communities from oxygen minimum zone, Eastern Pacific Ocean - ETNP201306SV49 (SPAdes) (version 2) | ecosystem: Environmental > Aquatic > Marine > Oceanic ... | reverse complement strand
ATTGCAAGAGGATAAAAGAACCATATTTCTGATTCTCAATTTGATACGCAAGACGCTTCTTTCCCCATACACGATGATTGATGAGCTTTGATTTTGATTTCTCTAATTCAGTTCCGATTTCGCCCATAGTGATATCCAGGGCTTCATTTTCCAAATTCGGATTTACAATATAGAGTGTTTCATAATACCGCATAATAACTCCTTATTTTTTTACGCAATCAGCGGTGCGATGACCAGTGAAACCACTGACATCAGTTTAATTAAAATATTCAGCGAGGGACCGGATGTATCCTTAAAAGGATCACCTACTGTGTCTCCTACAACAGCTGCTTTATGTGCTTCAGACCCTTTCCCAATGGCTTCACCATTTACAGTGACGCCATCCTCAATCATTTTCTTTGCATTGTCCCAAGCACCACCAGCGTTAGACTGGAAAATTGCCATAAGCACACCACACACAGTTACCCCTGCAAGTAGTCCACCTAATGTTTCGGGTCCAAATATGAACCCAACAATTACAGGAGAAATGATAGCTAAAATTCCAGGAAGCATCATTTCTTTAATGGCAGATTGAGTAGAGATTTCTACGCAACGGCCATGGTCTGCCTTTGTTAATCCTAATTCGTAAACGGCTTTGTCATCATCTGACCACGTAGAAGAAGCGCCTTTAGCCAATACTGCAAGTGCTGCCTTCAATTCAGGAATCTCTCTAAATTGACGACGAACTTCTTCAATCATTGCCATGGCTGCACGTCCAACAGCGCTCATTGCCATTGAAGAAAATAAAAATGGTAACATTCCACCAACAAATAAACCTGCCATAACCATTGGGTTTGAAATGTCAATACTGTTAATTCCACTCTTTACCATGAATGCGGCGAACAATGCCAATGCAGTTAGGGCTGCAGATCCAATTGCAAAACCCTTACCAATGGCTGCAGTTGTATTACCAACCGCATCAAGTTTGTCTGTCTTTTCACGAACATCCGCAGGAAGTTCAGCCATTTCAGCAATACCACCTGCATTATCAGAAATAGGTCCGTATGCATCAACAGCTAGTTGAATGCCTGTATTAGCCAACATCCCTAAGGCTGCCATAGCAATGCCATAAAGGCCAGCAAAATGATGAGCTCCCATAATAGCGGCTGCAATAATCAATGTAGGAATTGCAGTTGATTGCATACCAATTGCTAAACCAGCAATAATGTTGGTGGCGGGACCCGTTAATGATTGCTTTGTAATAGATAAAACTGGAGAAGTTCCAGTACCAGTATAATGTTCAGTAATCATTCCGATACCCAGACCAGAAATAAGTCCAATCACCGTTGCAATAAAAATCCCAGCAGCTTGCGATTGATAATCTAAAATATAATAAATACTTGTTGGTTCAATTGTAAAATATATTAACATATAAATTACAGCAATCATAATTGCAGAACTTCCAAATTCACCAATGTTTAATGCTTTTTGTGGATCACCACCTTCTTTTACAGACACCATGAATGTTCCAATAATTGAAACCAATATTCCAGATGCAGCTATATATAAGGGTAGAAAAACAAAAACATCACCCATTACAGCACCCAATACCATTGAACCAATAATTGATCCAACAAAAGATTCAAATAAGTCAGCACCCATACCAGCAACATCACCTACATTATCACCTACATTATCAGCAATCGTTGCAGGATTTAACGGATGATCTTCCGGAATTCCCGCTTCAACTTTACCCACAAGATCAGCACCTACATCTGCGGCTTTAGTATAAATACCACCACCTACACGTGCGAACAATGCAATTGATGAAGCTCCTAATGAGAATCCAGATAATACATTTAATGTAACATCCATGCTATCAAAGTGAGATGTATAAAATATGAATAGACCACCCAAGCCAAGTACACCTAAACCAACAACACTGAGTCCCATTACAGAACCACCAGTGAATGCAACATTTAATGCTTGAGCAAGGCTTGTACGTGCAGCATTTGTAGTTCGAGTATTTGCTTTGGTTGCAACTTTCATGCCTAAAAATCCAGCAAATGCAGAGGCAAAGGCACCCACAATAAATGATAAAGCAATCAATGGACTTGAATCAGCCTTGCCTGAATTTGCAATACTCAGTAGTACGGCTACTGCGATTACAAAAACGGCCAATACACGATATTCAGCTTTTAAAAATGCCATTGCACCACCAGCAATACTGGCACCGATTTGTTTCATTCGGCTTGTGCCTTCATCTCGTGCAGTAATCCAACTGGTTTTCCAAAAGGAATAAACCATCGCCAAAGCACCAGCGCCGATCACATATATTAAATTAGAACTCATGGGTTCAATATCTCCTCAATTAAGAATTAAAATGATTCATGGTGTTGTTTAGCCCCCGCACCAAAAGATTTTCTAAAGCATCAGCACCATGTTTTACCATAGCTTCTGCTTCAAGCTCATCATCTGATCTGAAGGGTTTCAGTACATATTTTTCTGCAGGTCGCATATTTTCATCCGTACCTATACCTAAACGTACTCGGGGAAATTGGTCTGACTGGAGTTGATAAATTATACTCTCCATCCCACGATGACATCCGTCGCCGCCTTTGGGACGAATCCGAATCGACCCAAGAGGAAGATCCACATCATCCAAGATTACATGAATATCGGAAGGCAAAATATCCCAGAGATTTGCCACTTCTTTCACAGCGTTTCCGCTACGATTCATGCCGGTTGTTGGCTTTACCAACAGGACTTCTCGTCGTTTATGTTGTGCAAAGACATAAGGACCTTTTCCAGGTTTAAATGACAGCTTTTGCCGGCGAGCTAATTCGTCCACTACCCAAAATCCTGCATTGTGTTTTGTATTTGCATATTTATCACCGGGATTGCCTAGACCAATAAAAGCGATCATGATTCTTTCGAATCGTCTCCTGAATCTTCTTCAGCTGCTTTATCATCTTCGCCTTCTTCGCCTTCTTCGCCTTCTTCACCTTCTTCACCTTCTTCACCTTCAAGTTCTTCAACTTCCGGCTCTTCTTCAGCTGCAGGCGGATGGACAGATACTATATTTAAGTCTTCAGCAGATAATATCTCTACATCTTCATCATCAATTGTAATGTCTGCTACACTTTTTGCAGAATTCATTTCAAGATCCTCAATATTCAATTCAATCTGCTCCGGAACATCTGTTGGGAAACAACTGATCTCAATCTGTGTCATGGATTGCGATAGTACTCCCCCTTCCTTGACACCTAATGGTTCACCAATCAATACTAAGGGCACAGAAATAGTTATTTTCTCTGATCGGCGCACTCGCATTAGATCAATGTGAATCACTTCATCCGTCACAGGATGATATTGTAATTCCTTTATCATGGTAAACTGTGTATCGCCTCCCTGCTCAACCTCAAAAATATGTTGGCCAGATTGTAATGCATGATACAGTATCAGTTTATCTACCGATATGTTTACATTAGCTTCACCTGCATAGTAGAGGACGCCGGGAATAAGCCCCGACCTACGAATAGTTTTTGATCCTTTAGTCCGCGTGAGATTTCTATCTTTAATTTCTAATTTGTAATACGATGATGCCATCGTTTTTTCTCCTAATTAAAATTCAAACAAAGCACTGACTGATTCACCATTATGAATTCGGTTAACTGCTTCGCCAAAAACATTCCCTACAGTTACAATTTCCATATTATCCATGCATTTTTCCATGGGAATATCGATCGTATCTGTCACAATAATTTTTCTAATTTTTGATTTATTCAATCTTTCTATGGCTGGACCGGATAACACGCCATGTGTTGCCACAGCCGTCACTGATTTTGCCCCTTGTTCTAAAACGGCTTGCGCTGCGTTAACTGTAGTACCCGCTGTATCAATCATATCATCAATAATAAGCACATGCATATCTTTGATGTCACCAATAAGATGACTCACTTTTGCTTGATTGGGTGCATACCGACGCTTATCAATTAATGCAAAATGCATTCCCAATCGTTTTGCATAGGCTTGACTCATTTTTGCTGATCCAATATCTGGTGCCAGCACAACGGTATGGTCCGGATCCAACCCTTCATTCTTAATTGCATCCAATAACACCATTCTGCTATATAAATGATCAAACGGAATTTTAGCAAATCCCTGGATCTGTGTAGAATGAAGATCCATTGTAATAATTCTATCTGCACCCATTGCTGTAAAAATATCGATCATAACTCGAGATGAAATAGGTACACGAGGTTGATCTTTTCTATCTTGACGTCCATAACCAAAATAAGGGATAACTACTGTTACACGATCCGCAGAAGCACGAACTGCTGCATCCACCATCAATGCCAATTCCAAAATATTCTCAGATGGTCCATTAGTGGATTGAATCAAAAACACATCGGTCCCACGAATATTTTCTTCAAACTTGATCCATAATTCACCATCGGAAAAGGTGCTAATAGATATTTCACCCAATTCACTCCCAAGTGATTTTGCAATCTTTTTAGCCAAAGCAGGGTTACTGCGACCACTAAATATTTTTAGTTTGTTATTCATAATATTTTTTCTGAATTAATATGAGCTGGGGCGCAGGGATTCGAACCCCAACTGCCTGGACCAAAACCAGGTGTACTGCCATTATACTACGCCCCAAATAAATTGGGTGTTGTTACAAATTACAGAGTTGGATTGGTGATAAATGTATTGTATCGGGATGAAAAATGTGACTCGGCTGATTTGGCATCTGCATCTTCGTCAAAAACCCCAAACACAGTCGAGCCTGAGCCCGACAAACTGGCGAAACGAGCCCCATGGACTCGAAGCGATTTTTTTATTTGTCCAATCTCTGGATATGCTGGAACAACGATTGCTTCAAAATCATTCTCAAAAAGCTCAAAAGGAATAATCTCCTTTCGAATAAAGCCCGGAAAATTAACTACCTCGTTTGGCCTGTCCAAAATATTTTTTAACTCACCATATGCCCATTTTGTATCAATATGTAAATCCGGGGCTACCAATAAATAGCATCCATTAATTATTGTTTCAATTGGTTTTAAGATTTCACCAACTCCATTTCCGATCTGTGTTTTTCCCTTAATAAAGAACGGAACATCCGCACCTAAATCTAGACCTATGGTTTCTAGCTCGTCATCACTCACATCCAATTCATAAAGCCTACGCAATCCTTTTAAGATGGTGGCTGCATTGGATGAACCTCCACCCAAACCACCACCAGCAGGAATTCTTTTCTCCAGCTCGATTGAGACACCACCAAGTCCAAATGCATCTACCATTTTTTGCCATGCCTTTACACATAGATTGGAATTATCTTTAGGCAGCCAATCCACATTGGAAGAAAATTGGCAACTGGAATCTCTTTTTTCTAATTTGATTGTATCATGAAAATCCAGCTCCTGGAAAATAGTGTGAATATTATGGTAACCATCCGGGCGCTGGTTCCGTATTTGGAGACCAATATTAACTTTCGCGTGGGACTTAAGTAGAAGATGGTTCATGCTTAATACAAAGCGTTGCAATGGCCTGTACTGCCCAGCCGGAACTATCGCCCACAAATCCAAGATGGTCTGTGGTTGTGGCTTTTATGGAAACTTTGGATTCATCAATTTGCATGGAATAAGCTAAATTATATTTCATTTGGGGAATATATTCTTCCAGTTTTGGTTTTTGGAGAATAATGGTTGCGTCTATGTTATTGATTTCAAATCCAGCTTCCCGAATTCGTTTAACAGCATCGGCTAAAAAGTAGCTGCTGGGAGCACCTTCCCAATTAGCATCATTGCTGGGAAAAAATTGACCAATGTCACCCAATGCGGATGCACCAAGAAGCGCATCCACCACCGCATGGATCAAAGCATCGCCATCTGAATGGCCCACTGACCCAAAAGATGATGGTATATCCACACCCCCTATAGTAAGTAATTCTCCTTTCGCCAACTGGTGGACATCATATCCTGTACCTGCTCTGTTCATAATACTGATCCCTGAGCCTGTCGAGAGGCAACTAATTCCGCTCGTATCCAATCATCTTTTGTGGTAATCTTAAAATTGTTTGATTCTCCATCTACCAGTTTGATGGAGAATCCCATTGCTTCCATCAATGCGGACTCATCGGTTCCGATTAGGTTTTCTTTTTCGGCATTATACAACGCCTGAAGTAATTTATTTTTATGAAAACATTGAGGAGTTTGCGCCAGCCATATTTTTTCACGATCAAGCGTTTCTTTTATCAATCCATTTTCAGAAAATTTTACTGTATCCTTACTGGGGATCCCCACAACGGCACCATCTGCAAATTCACAAGCAGAAATGGATCGCTGAATAAGGTCTTCTGTCACAAAAGGCCGGGCAGCATCGTGGATGCAAACTAATGTTGAATGCGAGTCAGATACATCTATGCTATTTTTCACAGAATCCTGCCGACGTGTACCCCCAGCCACCACTTTCACCGGTTTTCCGGCTGACATGGACAGCACATCTCGATGGGTGGAGTCTACATTAGCACTGGGCACTGCCACAATAATTTCGTCAATATAGTCCGATTGTAAAAATAGTTTCAAAGTATGAAAGATAAGCGGACGGCCAGAAAACAATTTAAATTGTTTCACTTCACCAAACCGTTCGCCAGAACCAGCAGCAGGAATGATTGCGGATACTTTCATATTACAAAAGTTTTTTGATCAAAGGATAATCATGGCATCACCATAGCTCAAAAAACGATAATTCTGTTTTTTAGCTTCTAGGTATGCTTTTTTGATCAATTTGCGACCAGCAAATGCACTGACCATCATAAACAAGGTCGATTTAGGCGCATGAAAATTGGTTATCATTTTATCCACCATTTTATATTCGTAGGGTGGGTAAATAAATTTATCCGTCCAACCCCTTTTTGGGGTTACCTGGAATCCGGATATGGCAATTGTTTCTAATGCGCGCACGGTGGATGTCCCGACAGCAATGATCTTCCGATGCCGCTTTTTAGCCTGGTTGATTGCCATGGCCGTTTTAGGGGACACTTCAAAATATTCAGAATCCATCTGGTGTCGATTCAGATCTTCTACTTGAACAGGACGAAAAGTTCCAAGTCCAATATGAAGTGTAACATTTTCAATCTTGGTGCCTTTGTCTTTTACTTTTTTGATGAGCCCTTCAGTAAAATGGAGTCCAGCAGTCGGGGCAGCCACAGCACCACGTTCCTTCGCATATATGGTTTGATACCTCTTTTTATCCACGGAATCAGCATCACGGTCAATGTAGGGAGGAAGGGGAGATGTACCGATTCTATCGATGACACTATGGAAATTAGCACCATCATATTCGAAACGAACCACACGACCGCCTGAAACCGTATTATCTATCACATCGCACATAAGTTTTGGTGTGAATACCAATTTATTCCCGATGCGGACTTTCCGGGCAGGTTTTACCATGACTTCCCAAAGATCATGTGCTAATTCACGGAGTAAAAAAACTTCCACTTTAGCGGCGGTCCGGTCTTTCGTTGCAAAAAGCCTTGCAGGAAATACCTTTGTATTGTTAACCACCATAAGATCATTTTTCCGCATATAATCTGTGATATTCAGGAATTTTCTATGCTCAATTTTCCCTGTTTCACGGTTCACTACCATTAATCGTGAGAAATCCCGTCTGGACTCCGGATACTGGGCAATTAATTGTTTTGGTAGGCGATAATTAAAATCACCAAGTTTATACTTTTTCTTTTTATCGATCATTCAAATAACCTCGTTTGGTCTGTTGTTAATTCTTTTCCAAGTAAATTGTATGCTGCTTTCTGGGCAATTCGCCCCCGTGGTGTACGATGCAAAAATCCTTCCTTGATTAAAAAAGGCTCATATACATCTTCTATGGTGATGGGATCTTCTCCTATGGCAACTGCCAGCGATTTTACACCTACGGGGCCACCATTAAATTTATCTATAATGACTTCCAGAATCTTCCGATCCATGTCATCCAGTCCAATATCATCTATGCCTAATTTTTCCAAGGATGCCTTGGCCACATCAATATTGATCTTGCCGGAAGCTTTGACTTGTGCAAAATCTCGAGATCGTCTCAATATACGATTGGCGATCCGTGGAGTTCCACGGGCGCGTCTGGCTAGTTCCATAGCGCCTTCATCATCAATATCTACTTCCAATATTTCGGCGGACCTATTAATTATGTGGAAAAGATCTTCTGCTTCATAATAATCCACACGAAGTACCACACCAAAACGATCTCGCAAAGGTGAAGTGAGATTCCCCAATCGTGTGGTAGCACCAATGAGGGTAAATGGTTCAATCGTCAGTTGTACACTACGGGCACTGGGGCCCTTATCAATCATAATATCGATGGAAAAATCTTCCATGGCAGAATAGAGATATTCTTCCACTACTGCATTAAGACGATGAATCTCATCGATGAAAAATACATCACGGTGACCTAAATTAGTGATCATTCCTGCCAAGTCGCCCGCTCGTTCCACTACTGGTCCGGATGCTTGTTTTATGTTGGATTTTAGTTCCTTGGAAACAATATTGGCGAGAGTAGTTTTTCCCAATCCCGGTGGACCAAATAGAAGAACATGATCCAAAGCATCTCCACGAGAGTTAGATGCTTCAATGTAAAGTTTCAAATTATCCACCAATTCTTTCTGACCAATAAATTCATCAAATTGAGAGGGACGAAGAGATTTTTCAACAACACTATCATCATCGAACGGTGTTGGGTCTGTAATATGTATCTCTGTCATTAAGTAAAATGGATGTAAATCAGTTTAAAACTGACTCTAAAGATACAATCTCAAATTGCTGTCGTAAAGACAGAGAGGGAGAAAAATTTGACTACTATAGTGCGAGCCTTGGATCCGTAGCTACTGGTATGCTTACTTTGGCGTAGATTCATCATAATATTAATACATTGATTAGTAAAATCTTTTACGATCCCCCAATATTTAAAAAATTACTTTAATTCTGCAGGAGATCTCATGCCGCGATTTCCTTTTTCATTAAAATTTGTTTTAAAAATGATCCAGTATAAGATATTTTCACTGATGCAATTTCTTCTGGTGTGCCGGTGGCCAAAACAGTCCCGCCATCGTCACCGCCTTCTGGGCCCAAATCGATGATCCAATCCGCAGTCTTGATCACATCCAAATTATGTTCAATGACCAAAACTGTATTTCCACGTTCCACCAAACGCTGGAGCACATGCAAGAGCATCCTGATGTCCTCGAAATGGAGGCCTGTGGTAGGTTCGTCCAAAATGTAGAGTGTTTTTGCGGCAGATACTTTAGAAAGTTCCGTGGCCAGTTTTACCCGTTGCGCTTCTCCACCGGAAAGTGTTGTGGCTTGCTGCCCCAAATGGATATAGCCTAGTCCCACATCATTTAATGTATGGAGTTTTTTATGGATAGATGGAATATTTTTAAAAAACTCCAACGCTTCAGATACTGGCATACCCAACACTTCAGCAATGGATTTGCCCCTGTATTTCACTTCCAATGTTTCTCGGTTATATCGTTTTCCTGCACAAACTTCACAGGTTACATACACATCAGGGAGAAAATTCATTTCAATTTTAATAATGCCATCACCTTCACAGGATTCACACCGACCACCTTTTACGTTAAATGAAAAACGACCAGGTTTATAACCTCGAATTTTAGATTCCGGTAATTTGGCAAACATATCGCGAATAAATGTGAACACACCAGTATAAGTTGCAGGATTGGATCTCGGCGTCCGGCCTATGGGTTTTTGGTCAATATCTACCACCTTATCAAGAAACTTCGCTCCTGTGATAGAATCAAATTCCAATGGGTAAGTCCGCGCCCTGTTCAATTCTTTCGCTAAAGCAGGAAAGAGAGTCTCATTCACCAACGAACTTTTGCCACTTCCGGATACACCCGTTACAGCAATAAATCGGCCCAATGGAAAATCCACATCAATAGATTTTAAATTATTTCCTGTGGCGCCTTTGATTGATAATTGATTTGAGCTTCCATTTCGGCGGACCTTTGGAATACGAATTTGTTTTTTACCGGAAAGATATTTACCCGTAAGTGACTTATTGGATTTTAATAATTGCTTTGGGGGTCCTGCAAAAGTGATTTCTCCGCCATGTTTCCCTGCGCCTGGACCTAAATCGATAACATAATCCGCCGCTTCTATTGTTTCTTTATCGTGCTCCACAACTAAAATGGAATTCCCAATATCTCGAA
>Ga0208894_1002405_pt1 | contig 10241 bp, 9 predicted proteins | sample ETNtaG_12_FD_185752 | JGI IMG/M metagenome (GOLD analysis project Ga0208894, IMG submission 185752) | Marine microbial and viral communities from oxygen minimum zone, Eastern Pacific Ocean - ETNP201306SV49 (SPAdes) (version 2) | ecosystem: Environmental > Aquatic > Marine > Oceanic ... | reverse complement strand
AACCAGCCCAAATAGCTGACGGTTGATTGCGGACGCATAACTCCCCCTGACAAAAGTTTAATTTTTTATTCAGCACAAACTGAAAATATTTTTCTCACTCTGAATTCTCTGCCCCCTCAGCCGCAACCTCCAGAGCAATTCGGTGAATAGGGATATATATGCGATGAATTGGTTACAGAAACGTTAAACATGAATAATTCAAGTAACTCCTAGGAAAAGTATACCCAAGATTACTGACAATATTGGCTTAGGTACGGTTTTCGCCGCCGAAACAATTAGGAGAGTTTGGCGTTTCATACCGCTTTTCCACCCACTCATCAGGCGCATAGGTATGCAAAGCCAGCGCATGTACATTGCCTGCAAGCTCATCCGCTAAAATTGAGTAGATCATCTGGTGACGCTGCACTAAACGTCTACCATCAAACTGCTTACTGACAACCACCACCTTGAAGTGACTTTCAGACCCAGGGGGAACAGAATGCATGTGACTTTCATTCGTAACCTCGAGTACCTCAGGTGCAACCCCTGATGTTAGCTTTAGGATAATTGTTTGCTCTACCGGCCCCAAATGAATCACATCCCTCCCACTAGATTGATCATTACTCCAGCGGCAACCGCAGACCCAATCACTCCAGCTACATTTGGCCCCATCGCATGCATCAATAAGAAATTTTGAGGATTAGCTTCGAGGCCAACCTTATTAGCAACTCTTGCTGCCATAGGTACCGCAGAGACTCCAGCTGCACCAATTAGTGGGTTAACCTTATGAGCGGATAGAAGATTCATTAGCTTTGCCATTAATACTCCCGAGGCAGTGCCTATACAAAAAGCAATTGCCCCCAGACCGAGAATACCCATAGTTTCAACATTTAGAAACTTGTCTGCACTCATTTTAGATCCAACACCCAACCCCAAGAAAATAGTTACTACGTTAATTAACGCATTCTGTGTTGTGTCACTCAATCGGTTAACAACGCCACACTCTCGCATCAAATTACCAAAACAAAACATTCCTAATAAAGGAGCTGCATCAGGCAGAAGCATGGCTACAAGTAATAATAGCGTCAAAGGGAATATAATTCGTTCAGCTTTTGACACCGACCGTAATTGAACCATTGTGATCTGTCGTTCAGCAGGAGTTGTTAGCGCTCGCATGATTGGCGGCTGGATAATTGGGACCAGAGCCATATAAGAGTATGCTGCAACCGCAACAGCTCCTAATAGATCAGGCGAAAGCTTGCTAGTAACGAAGATCGCCGTTGGCCCATCAGCGCCTCCTATTATTCCTATAGACGCTGCGTCACGAATACTAAAGTCCAAGATCCCAAAATGACTTAGCGCAACAGCGCCCAAAACTGTTGTGAAAATACCCACCTGTGCGGCGGCTCCAAGAAGCAGAGTTTTGGGATTGGCTAACAGCGGTCCAAAATCAGTCATTGCTCCAACTCCCATAAAAATAACTAATGGGAACAACCCAGTGGCAATACCTGCATAGTAAATGTAGTAAAGCAGCCCACCGGGGCTTTTTAACTGGCCCAACTGATCATAAATCGGAGCCGCATCAAATCCCGCTCCTGGGATGTTTGCTAAAATAGTTCCAAACCCAATCGGCACAAGAAGTAGCGGCTCAAACCCTTTGTTGATCGCCAAGAACAATAACAGCAGACCAACTGCCATCATTGCTACCTGACCCAATTCGATCTGAGCCAAACCGGAAGTTGTCCATAGACTGATTAAATTTTCCATCAACTAGGCCCCTTTAGGCTATGGTTACCAACGTGTCACCAACGGCACAGCTATCTCCGCTCTGAACTTTCACTGCAACAATTTTTCCTGCATTGGGCGCGCTAATTGATGTCTCCATTTTCATGGCTTCCAAAATAATAACGGACTCCCCTTCAGCAACAATCTGCCCCGGCTCGACCAATACTTTGACAACGTTGCCTGCCAGAGGAGCAGTAACCGGTTCACCAGGGCTATCTGGAACCGCTCCTGACTCAGCATTGTGAACTCCGATTTCACCAATTGCACTAATATCTCCACCATCGGCAACCGTTACGATGTAGGACTTTCCTTCCACTTTTACAGTATAAACCTCTTCCCCTTTCTCATTGAGCTGAGCTGAGCTTTTTCCGGTGGGCACTGGCTCAAACACACTAGGATCGTTGCGATGCTGTAAAAACTTCAGGCCGACCTGAGGAAATAGAGCATAAGTTAAAACATCATCAATTTGCCTGTCACCTTCGGAAAGTTTAAAGCCAGCCGTTTGGCTTAACCCGATTAGCTCATTTTCCAAAGCCGCAAGCTCAGGCTTAATGTTGTCCGCAGGCCGGCAGACGACAGGCAGTTCTCCCTCGCCCAGCACACGTGATTGCAAATCAGTGTTCACCGCCGCAGGCGCAGCGCCATACTCGCCTCGCAGCACTCCAGCAGTTTCTTTTGTAATTGACTTATAACGCTCACCAGCCAACACATTTAGTACTGCCTGAGTTCCAACAATCTGGGAAGTTGGCGTGACCAATGGAATATAACCAAGGTCCTTCCTCACCTTTGGAATCTCTGCAAGCACCTCGTCTAATTTATCTTCCGCTCCCTGCTCACGCAATTGACCTTCCATATTTGTTAGCATGCCACCTGGAACCTGGGCCACTAAAATTCTTGAGTCAACGCCCTTCAGGGAACCTTCAAATTCCACATACTTCTTTCGTACATCCCTAAAGTAGGCAGCTATTTCTTCGAGCTTTTCTATATTCAAGCCAGTATCGCGCTCACTATCTTTGAAAATAGAAACTACTGACTCTGTTGCAGAGTGGCCGTAGGTCATCGACATAGAAGAGATCGCTGTATCGACATTGTCGATACCTGCCTCAACACATTTCATAATGGTTGAGGTAGAGAGACCCGTCGTAGCATGGGCATGGAGCTGAATGGGGATATTAACCGCTTGCTTAAGTTTAGTAACAAGATCAAAGCCAACATAGGGCGTTAGCAACCCAGCCATATCTTTAATGCAAATAGAGTCAGCGCCCGCATCTTCTATCTGTCGGGCTTGGTCAACCCACAAGTCAGTTGTATGAACCGGGCTAACTGTATACGAGATAGTTCCCTGTGCATGCTTCCCAACCTGATTAACCGCTCGCAACGCAGTTTCAAGATTTCGCATGTCGTTCATCGCATCAAAAACGCGAAAGACATCAATCCCATTGATCGCCGCCCGCTCTACAAATTTTTCAACAACATCATCTGCGTAATGCCTATAACCAAGAATATTCTGCCCTCGAAACAGCATTTGTTGGGGAGTATTAGGCATAGCCTTTTTAATCTCTCGAATACGATCCCAAGGATCTTCTCCCAAAAACCGGATACAAGAATCAAATGTTGCTCCACCCCAAGACTCCATGGACCAGTACCCAATTTGATCAAGTTTCTCTGCGATCGGTAACATATCATCAATTCGCATGCGCGTAGCGAATAGTGACTGGTGAGCATCCCGCAATACAACTTCGGTGATGCCTAAGGCATTCGTTTTAGATGACATAAAATAAGTCCAATAGCGTTGTTAGGTAATTAAATAATTGCGCAGATTATCTGCCTTGGCTTGAAATGGATACCACTTCAGCGCCCTCGGTGCTGATCTAGAGCCCCTTGTATGGCGGTTACAATAGAGGAGTCTACCGAAGTTACATCAGGAGACTTCTGATCACTAGCCGCCTCCACATCAGCAGCAGCCCATTTATTAACCGAAGCGGACATCGCATGAGTAATACCCACCAACAGCGTGAGAAAAGCAAAGACCGTCCCCATGCCATAAAGCATGAGATCAAGACCTTGAGAAATGATCGTTACTTCCATCTATACTTCCTTTATTCTTACTCGAATCTCGATTTAGTGGAGTTTTGAAAAATTCAATCAAAAACTATAACAATAAGTAGGCTTTTTGCAAGTTAGGCTTTGCTTTCTGCGGTAGGGAACCTACAATTCGCGGCCATAGGCGCGCCTAAATATAGGATAAATTAAATAATGCGATTGAAAGACCTTCTCACCCAGCGGTTTTCTGCGGCTATGATCGCTTCAGGAATCCCCGAAGACTGTTCTCCAATGTTAGCGCTTAGCGGCAAACCGCAATTTGGTGATTATCAGGCTAATGGCGCCATGGGTGCAGCTAAAAGGATGAAGGAAAACCCTAGAGAGTTAGCTACACAAATTATTGGGAAATTAAATTTGGAGGGTATTGCTGACAAACTCGAGATAGCTGGACCTGGCTTTATTAATGTGCACCTAAGCCCATCGTTCTTATCAGACAATTTAAAAAGAGTTAACTCAAGATCTTTGGACAATAAAGATAAAAAGATTGTTGTTATTGACCACTCTTCTCCAAATCTTGCCAAAGAAATGCATGTGGGTCATTTACGCTCAACTATTATCGGGGACTGTTTAGCACGAGTATTAGAGTTCCAAGGCCATGAGGTTGTTCGTCAGAATCATATGGGTGACTGGGGCACGCAATTTGGAATGTTGATTGCAGAATTAGAGCTTCATTTGGGAGACGGAGAGCAAGCAGCATTAGCCTTGAATGATCTTGAAGTATTCTATCAGCAATCTAAGAAACATTTCGATGCGGATCCAGAGTTTGCTGACAAAGCCCGAGATTATGTAGTCAAACTCCAATCTGGCGATAAACACTGTCGTAATCTATGGCAAAAGTTTATCGACGTATCGGTTGCACACAACCTTGATATTTACCAGAAACTTAATGTCGATCTATTGAAAAAGCACATCAAGCCTGAGAGTGCCTACAATGACGATTTAGAACCAGTGCTACAGGATCTCGTGGATCAGGGTATAGCGGTTGACTCTGATGGCGCTAAGGTAGCTTTTCTTCCTGAGCTTGCCGATAAAAATGGAAATCCATCACCCATGATTGTGCAAAAATCTGGCGGAGGATTTCTATACTCAACAACTGATTTAGCAGCATTACGCTTCCGAGTAAATAAGTTACACGCTAATCGTGTTCTCTACTTTATCGATGCCCGTCAATCTCTACACATGAAGCAAGTATTTATTACTGGCCGCAAAGCGGGATATGCTCCTCATTCAGTAAGTTTAGAACACCATCCTTTTGGAACCATGATGGGTAACGATGGTCGACCCTTTAAAACACGAAGCGGCGGCACTGTGAAATTAGCAGACCTTTTAACGGAAGCAGTTGAGCGAGCTGAGAAATTAGTGCGCAAGAAAAATAGTGACCTTGATGAAGCAGATATTAAATCCATCGCTGAGAAGGTCGGTATTGGTGCCATCAAATATGCTGATTTAAGTATTACTCGAACTAATGATTATATTTTCAACTGGGACGCGATGCTTTCATTCGAGGGCAACACGGCCCCCTATCTACAGTATGCCTATACCCGTATTTGTAGCATTTTCCGCAAAGCAGGCATTGAAAAAAACTCGTTAACAGCGGCCGTTAAAATTTTGGAAGGCCAGGAAAAAGCATTAGCTCTAAAGTTACTGCAATTTAATGAGGTAATTGATCAGGTCGCCATTGACTGTTATCCGCACACTTTATGTACTTATCTTTATGAACTCGCCAGCGCGTTCATGACATTCTACGAACACTGCCCAGTATTGAAGACAGATGTTTCAGAGGATATTAAGCAGAGTCGGCTGCAGTTGTGTGCATTAAGCGCCGACACCCTAGCCTGTGGTTTAGATCTACTTGGCATCGAAGTTATGGAAAAGATGTAATTCTTTACGCGGACACGCTCAATTTATTTGCTCGCGATAACTTGCTGATGCATGTCTTCAAAAGACTGTGCGGTTGAGCCATCTACTCCCCGCTTATCCAGCAATGACATCGTTACAATAGCCAACAGAGACAAAACAAAACCTGGAACCAAGGCATAAAGATCAAAGATACCACCCTCTGCTTGGGACCAAATCATCACTGTTATACCACCGGTTAGAACTCCCGCAAGAGCCCCCCGCGCTGTCATGCGGCGCCAATACAAACTCACTAAAATTGCAGGCCCAAGAGATGCACCGAGGCCAGCCCAAGCATAGGAAACAACATCTAAGACTTTATTATCCGGCTCCATAGCCAGCACCGTAGCCATCATAGCCAACACTACAACTGCTATTCGTCCTATCTGCAGTCGCTTTTCAGCACTGACATTTTTTCTTGTCACTAAGGGGTAGAGGTCTTCGGCTAGGGAGGATGAACACACCAGTAACTGAGAATCCACAGTACTCATAATGGCGGCCAGAATAGCCGCAAGAAGAATACCTGCAATAAGTGGGTGGAAAATCAAACTTGTCAGCGCAATGAATACTTTTTCACTATCCGGCAAAACCTCAGGTAAATAAGCGATCCCACTAAGGCCGACCAATATAGCGAGTAAATAACAAGACAAGGCCCATACCACTCCGATAGTGGCTGCTTGTCCTGTCTCAGAAGCGGAACGTATAGCCATGAAACGCGCCAGTATGTGGGGTTGCCCAAAATAACCTAAGCCCCAGCCCATGGTGCTAACAATCATCATCCAGCTCAGGACATTGCCTTCAGCATCGGTAAAGAGATTAAGAAGTTGGGGGTTTTGCTGATTAATTTGCGCTGTAAATTGGTCAACGCCACCTGTCTGAGAAATCACTAAAATAGGCACACAGGCTAACGCAAGTAACATTAGCAAGCCCTGAAAAACATCTGTCCAAGAAACGGCTAGAAACCCTCCAAATAGCGTATAGAACAAAATCAGAACTACGCTAACGATGACTGCCATGTGATAGTCAAATCCAAATACCTCGTTAAATAACTTTCCGCCTGCGATCAACCCAGAACCGACATAAAACAAGAAAAACAATAAAATGCTGACACTTGCGATTGACTTGAGCCATGGAGTTTTATCCGTAAACCGTCGTTGCAGATAAGTTGGTAGAGTCACCGCATCACCCAACAATGCACTGTAGATCCTGAGGCGTTTCGCCATTAGTAACCAATTAGCCGCCACACCAATCACCAAACCAATAGAAATCCAAGCAGCCTCGAGACCTGCAAGATAAGCATATCCTGGCAGCCCTAATAGCACCCAACCGCTCATGTCTGAAGCACCAGCGCTGATTGCCGAAACGCTCGGAGAGAGCTCTCTACCTCCCAAGAAATAATCGGTAGCATTCTTAGTTCTGAAATAGGCGTAAAACCCGATACTCAAAACGATAGCAACATAAGCCATGAAGGCGACAATGGTAGAAATAGATAGATCAGGCATTAAATTCCCTCATTACAATTTATGTCAATTGTGTATTATCGGTGTTGCTATTTGTGACTAATAAAAGTCTGATACTAATATTTAATGCTGTCTAAAAAGCTTATTCCGGAAAGTTACTCTGCGTACATCCTCCAGTTTAATGTCACACATTAATAGCTCGAATAAAAGATTCAATTTCCATACTTTCATCCTGGTCTATTTTTAACTTCCCGTTGGTTAAACCAGCAAAATCAAAAAGACTGGTGTCTGCTAATTGAGAGGGTGCAACATTTTTGATAGCTCCAAAAATCGCATCAATTCTTCCAGGAAACTGCCGCTCCCATTGGGCAAGCATCTCCTTTACTGCATTCCGTTGAAGTCCCGCCTGCGAGCCACACAGATTACACGGAATAATCGGAAACTGTTTCAACTCCGCCAGCGCAACAAGATCAGATTCTTTGCAGTAAGCGAGCGGTCGAATTAACACATTGCGCTTATCATCTGAAAGTAATTTGGGGGGCATAGCCTTGAGCTTACCTTGATAAAACATGTTTAAAAATAAAGTTTCGACAATATCATCTCGGTGGTGTCCCAACGCAACCTTAGTTGCACCTATCTGTTCTGCAAATCCATAGAGAGTTCCTCTTCTAAGTCTAGAGCACAGGCTGCAATAGGTCTTTCCCTCAGGAATCTTACTCGTTACTACACTGTAGGTATCTTTCTCTAAAATATGATATTCGATATCAAGAGTATCAAGATAATTTGGCAGTACCTGCTCAGGGAATCCCGGCTGTTTTTGATCTAAGTTAACCGCAACTAACTCAAATTGAACGGGCGCGTTTTTCTGCAAGTTCATCAAAATATCAAGCATCGCATAGGAATCTTTACCGCCAGAAAGGCAAACCATAATTCGGTCACCCTCTTCAATCATCCTATAATCAGCCACGGCTTTGCCCACATTACGCCGCAAGCGTTTTTGTAACTTATTTGACTCCAATTGTTCTTTACGTATGGGCATTGCATCACTCAAAACTATTTTGCGCGAAGTATAAGGGCTTAGCACCATGATCGGCAAATGAGCTTTCGGCGTTTTTAACTTGCGCTTCCAAGCAATGAATACCGTGCCGAAACCACTACTCTAGCGCCAAAATAAAATTGATAAGTGGCCGCAATGCAACCGGAGGATTATCGTGGTCAAACGATGGACTCGAGTATACCTGATCTCCCACCGAAATCTTTACTGACGCAATCTGAGCCCCATCAAACTGATGGCGCTTCGATGGCACAGACAAATCGCCCAAAGATAATAAATTGATATCCAAAAGCAAACGATCACGGGTCGCTCTGTCGGCTGTGCTCAACCCACCTTTCGTAACTGCTCTGCTGCTAGAGCTTCGCTCAAAGCTCTTGGTCGTCATCACAACTTTTTCAAACCCCGAAAGACTAGAGGTAGCGTATTCAATTTGTGACACATCAGTAAAAAGATACTTTTCAACATCTGAAGAGGGGTTATGCTCCGCCTTCCGTAGCTGGTCAATATCGTATCCCAAACGTTGGACCTGATCCACCAGAAAGTTATAATCTTTTTCGGAGATCGACGATTTTCTCGCCATTATCCATACATAATCACGACTTTTACGCCCAATAATCGTGTTTTGATAATCGGCATCAAGGTATGCAATTCGATAATCAGCCTTTATGGGCCAAACGAACTGCATACCCCAAATGGCGTTACTTTCTGAATCTTGAACGAAACCTCTGGGGTGATAACTCTTCTTCTCGCCATCTAGACTTCCCTGGTTAAAGGTAAATGTAGTGGCAATGGTGCCGTCATTATCCAAACTATAAGTCTCCACCGGATTGTAGGCATCTTTTTCAAGAAACGTTGGGATATTAGCAATCACAAACCAATCACCCATGAATCGGTCAAGATCAACATATTTCACCGCAGGCATGGGCTTATGTGTGCTACACGCAGTTACCGCAAGAAGCAAAATCATAAGTATTCCAGCATTAAAGCTTCGCATCTGTTTCTCCAACTGATTCTTTAATTCTTTGATATCTGAGGGTTCCCGCTATTTTGAGATCAGACTCAAGTGTCTGCCAATTTCCTGACTTATCGTATGCAAGATGAATCTCTGTCTTGGGTAAACCAACCACCCTTTTAGTCATGTTTGTCAATTTATCTTCAGTGACCTCTAAGGAAACTGGCGTATATTTTCCGGTTTCTACATTTAGAAGAAACCCATCGTCGAGCCAAGCAGGCCGCCAATAGGCAAAGGTTCTGACACAGTCAGATACCAAAACTTCCTCTTCATTCCTGTTGACATAAAAATCACCGTCCTTCATAGAACCGCTCATAAAAACTCTTTTTGTATTACGCTCAGTCTTACTCTCAAATGCTTGTAGGCAATCGCCCAACCAAGTTTCCGTCGCTTCATGACGATAAGATACTTTCTTGACCAGCAAGACCGTAAAGTCCATTTTCGCTTTGGAAGATACTGTTAACTGGTCACCATCCGTCTGGACAACGAACCTGTGCCATCCTACTTCACGATTGTCTAACGAAACCTTAAAATTAAAAACCTCAGTGGCATTTTCCTCAGCAAAAATAGACGCCCCAAAAGATAACAATAATATTGTTCCGCTCCGCGCAAATAGTCGCCGCCCTTTTAAAAATTTTTGTACTAATGTCATTGCAAAACCCCTAACATAATTGTTGCGCCAGCTTAATCTCCAATATACTAATCAATCATAACTATAATTGTCCCGATGTTGACTTGGTTAGCGCTTAATCCTCCGTGATTGGTCAATTTTCTCGCTGGTTTTTTGCTTCGCAGAACGGTCTTTTTTTATCAGCACATAGGTGGAACCGACACCACCATGTTGCTTCTGAGCACTATGAAATGCCAGTACCTCATCAAATTGCCTGAGCCAATGGTTGACACAACTTTTTAGCTTTGCGGGTTCCTGCCTCCCTTCTCCTTTCCCATGAGT
>Ga0208894_1002389_pt1 | contig 10275 bp, 10 predicted proteins | sample ETNtaG_12_FD_185752 | JGI IMG/M metagenome (GOLD analysis project Ga0208894, IMG submission 185752) | Marine microbial and viral communities from oxygen minimum zone, Eastern Pacific Ocean - ETNP201306SV49 (SPAdes) (version 2) | ecosystem: Environmental > Aquatic > Marine > Oceanic ... | reverse complement strand
GTCGTGGGTATATTCATGCTGTGCGCCCGACCCATTACCTCCAGCCATTCATCGGTCGAACATTTGTTCGGGCTTATCTTTTGGCGTACCGTGTCTACCAAAATCTCCGCGCCGCCACCAGGAATACTATCGAGTCCGGCAGAACTCAATCTTTGCAATGTTTCGTCAAGAGTCAGCTTGGAGATTTTTGCGGTATGCACGATCTCCGGGGGTGACAGTGCATGCAAGTGGATATTGAATCGCTCCTTGATACGCTGGAACAACTCCTCAAAATAGTCGATCCGCAGGTTGATGTTATGCCCACCTTGCAGGAGAATCTGCGACCCTCCCAAAGCAATCGTTTTTTCTATTTTTTCTGCAATGGTTTCAAAGGGGTGAACATAAGCATCTTCATCGCGTTCTTTCCTGTAGAAAGCACAAAAAGCACAGTCGGTAACACAGATATTTGTATAGTTGATATTACGGTCAACAATGTAGGTTACGACCCGTTCCTTAACTTTTTTGCGGGAAATGCGTGAGGCCACATTGCCCAACAAAAGATTATCGGTCGATTGGAATAGTTGAACCGCTTCTTCAGGAGAGATTCGCTCGCCTTCGAGCGATTTTTTAAGAATGGTCTCCGTCATCACCAGGAGGGCTATAAAGTTCCATCGCCTGCGCCGATGGAAACACCGGAAATCCCGTCAATACCGGTATCTCCCATCTTCTCTTCTTCAGTCACCACAAAAATATGGTATCCAAACTTACTTTTGATCGGACCTGATAACTTGCCAACAGGCGCCTGCATGGCGGCCTTTTCAAGTTCAGGGGCAGATGTATTGAATTCCAGAAATCCAAGGTCGCCTCCTTTTTTTCTGGTTCCACAAGCGCTGTATTTTTTAGCCAGTTTTGCGAACATTTTAAGCATCAGTTCCCTGCTTTCACAGGACTTGAGGTTTTCCAGCAACAACTCTGCAATATCAACGGTTGACAACACAATGTGACTGACACGAATCGACCTGATAGCCATGAATTATCCTATAAACAAGTTGGCCTTGCCTCGAAAAAAGAAACAGGCGCAATTTTTATTGATTGAACAATTGTATCCTTTTTGCAGAATTTTACCAAGGACTTAAGGAAAGATGCTAAAAATAGTGCGGTATAAAACTTCAGGTCGTAGAAAAGCGTTTATTCCCGATTTATTCTCCCCCGGGGAGGAGTTTCAGGAGGTATAAAACGAAGAGGATTTATATTGTTTGAGTCCGTGATTGAAAAGGACATTGAGCATCGCCACTGCAGGGACCGCGATGATTACACCCGCCAAACCAAAAAACTCGGCTCCCAGAAGAACGGCCAGCATGATCGCTACCGGATGCAATCCTATTTTCTCACCCACGATTCGAGGAGTGATGACCATTCCTTCCAACGCCTGAACCACCGCGAAAACCCCCACCACCCCCAGCACCGGCATCCAGTCCTGAGCCTGCATAAACGTCAACACTGCCGCTGGAAGGAATCCGAGAACCAACCCCAGATAAGGAACCAGATTAGCCAGGCCCGCCACCAGTCCAATAAACAAACTCATGGGAGTACCGCAGGAAAATAATCCGATACTGTAAAGTGCCGCCATAAAAAGACCCACCACCAACTGCCCCCTCACAAATCCTGAAAGAACATCATCCATTTCTTTCATCAACCCTAAAGTTCTCTCCCTGTGCCTTTCAGGAATCAGGCTGAGCATTTTTTTGTTGATCGAATCATAATCTCTCAGTAAATAAAACATCGCCACCGGAATGATAACGAGGTTAGCCAGAAGCAAAATAAAATTGAACAAACCCGTCACCGATCCCCATAAAAAAGAAGTCACCGATGAAACAGCCTTAAGCGGAAGCTCCCCCACCTTAAGAAATTCCTTATTGAGGATTGCCTGAATCTTTTCCGGTTCCACGCCACCCACCATCCCGAGCAGAGGTTTGGTCCATTCCTGAATCATTACAATGTAGTTGGGAAGGTTATGAACCAAATGCTCCGCCTGAAGTTTTAACATTGGGAAAATCAGGAGTCCGGCCCCAAAAACAAGCAAGAAAAAACCTGCCATTAAAATCAAAACCGCCACGGTTCGTGAGACTTTTAAAGATTCCAAGCGGTCCGTAACAGGATCGAGCAGATACGCCAAAGCAAAAGCCAGGAAAAATGGCGTGAGCACCCGACGAGAAAAATACAAAAATACCATCGCCAGTAAAAGCACGATAACGATGATATAAATTGTTTGCGTATTTTTATTCTGATTCATAAGTTAAAGGTCGCCCATAGGCAAGGGAGCAGGTTCTGTTTTTGGAGCGGGCGCAGATTGCTTGACTTCTTTTTTTTCAGCACCTCCCTCCCAGTGCTTTTGAATCGCGGGAATAAGAAATTCTGTCAGTTTTTTCCCCGCACGGTGAAACGCTTCCAATTCGCCTGCGAGAATTTCATTTCCTGAAGCCGTAGCAAAATCGCTTTTCGCCGCTACCACTGCCGAGTGATGCGAAGAAATCGCCTTGACGCTGATCGCCACGCGAACCGGTTGCGGCCCCTGAGTCCTCTCTTCCCCAATAGGAGTCGATGTGGCATTACCCACAATGACAATATCCGCACCCGCCTTCAAACCAACATTAACTGCGGCAGACACATTTCCCTTCACCGCACTCATAGCCGTTTCCTCAGGAATGCTGTAGCGTATGGAAACCCTCCCCACCACTGGAATACCCGCTTCAATAAAATTCCTGGCCAGTGACGTTTCAGAAATCGGTATCGACTCCCAAAAACGCAAGGTCCTATCAGAACTCAGGCTACTTTCGTTGATGAGGATGACCACCTGCTTCCCGCCTTCCATACCCGTTGTCACACCGGTCCGACTCAAGGACTTATTTACCGCGTCCTGGAACAACACCACCTCCAGTTTGACCTGGCTCAGTCGTTGAATGGGATCATCGTAAGCCTCTAAAAACCGATAGGATTTCACATACTTTTCAGACTTCCGTAACATTTTACCCATTTCTCGCCGATTGCGTTCGAATTCCTCATCCCCCAAAAGCTCGCGCAGGTTCTGCTCTAGAGCTGTTTTCAGAGCAATTTTAACAGCCTTTTTTCTGGCTCCGACAAAACTGTTCTTAATCGCTGGAGCTTCAGCAATCACTTCATAAGCAGATTCAGAATCGAACTGGGCAAAAGCAGGAGACATCCACAATGTCATTGCCATCAGCACAACAAATATTCCACAACATCCTCTACAAAAAATATTTCTCAGCGTCATCGTTTCGCTTTAGTCCGTTTTGATTTTACCATCGGACGTCTACGCGCTATTTTTTTCTCTACCGGTTCCTTTTGGACCATTAACTCCAGTGCCTTAATCTCGCGAGGGGACAAAAACCGATACGCCCCAAGGGGGAGTCCGTTCAAATTTAAATTTCCAAAATGAGTGCGTTTCAGTCGAATCACCTCGTGCCGCACCGCTTCACAAATCCGCTTGACATGCCGATTTTTCCCCTCGAACATTTTCATTTTCAAAAAACAGTTTTTTCCGCTCACCCGGTCAATCTCAACCTCTAATGGAGCAGTGGCCTGATTGTCCAATGCCACCCCCCGGCTCAATCGCCTGAGTGTTTTATCATCCGGCACCCCTCTCACCTTGACCAGATAAGTGCGTGGCACCCTGTACCTGGGCTCCAGAAGTTTTTTAGACAAGGCACCATCGCTGGTCAACAGTAAAGCTCCCTGCGTATTATAGTCGAGACGCCCCACCGGAAACACACGGGCAGAAACCTTGATGAAATCCATAACCGTCTTGCGTCCACGCTCGTCCACTCCCATCGTTGTGAGGCAGTCCGAAGGTTTGTTGAGAAGAATAAACACCCTTTCCTGTGCCCGGGGAACCAACTTGCCGCGTGCCCGAACTTCATCCGATAAAGGATCGACACATGTCCCCGGTTTGGTAACCACCTTCCCGTTGACCTTCACCCGACCTTCAGCGATCCACCGCTCAGCCTCCCGGCGCGAGGCCAGCCCCGCATCGGCTATTACTTTTTGCAATCGTGCTTTCATAAACTACAAAATATTAGAAATGAGTCAGCAGAAAAAATTCCCGTAATTATTCAGGAAACCGTTGATGAGTCCGGGTCGGCAGGTTCGGTGGGTTGCGTTTCAGATTCGGCATCGGATTCGGTAACAGAATCCTCTTCATCAAGACTCTCCGAAGGAGACTCTCCAAACGGTAGTGCCGTTTGATTCTGCGAAACCTGATCTTCAAGCTCACTTTCCTTGAAGTCCTCCAACGTAGGCAAATCGCTTAAATCTCTCAACCCAAAATACTCAAGAAACTTGCGCGTGGTTCGGTACATGATGGGTCGACCGGGAACTTTTTTGCGTCCGCCAGGAGAAATAACTTTTTTCTCCAGCAAAGTCCGCATCACTCCACTGGAATCCACACCGCGAATTTCTTCGACCTCTGTTCGGGTCAAGGGTTGTTTGTACGCGATGATAGACAGCGTATCCAGGCTGGGCTGGGTCAGCTTTGCCGTTTTGTCCAGTTTAAGGAACTTGCGAACCCAGTCCGAATAATCATGACGGGTGCACAATTGATATCCTTCCGCCACCTGAAGAACTTGCAGGTTGCGTGACTGGTACTCATCTATCAATTCATCAAGAATAGATTTCAGAACCGCTTTTTCCGTACCATCAGCCAATAGACTCTGCAACTGGTCCTCATTCACCGGTTGATCTGCCGCTAACAGGATATTTTCAATAATAGCTTTAATTTCTTCGCGTTCCACTAACGAACCCCGTTTAAATTCTCATAAAAATAAAAGAGTTTGAGCCATCTCAGCCATTCTATCCGCTTCCGCTATCCTCTGCAAAAATAAATCATCCGGCTCCTCTTTTAAAAGGGGGAATTTTGAGCTCCTCCTCACTCCTTAAAATACTTACTCAGGGCCAGTCCCTGCGAGTGATAGTTGGATTTGATTTTTTTGCCATACACCTTGCTCGGTTTCTCAATGACATTTTCAAACTTCAGTCGGCAGAAAGTTTGACCATCCTCTACCATGAAAGGAACATCATGCGGACGAACTTCCATGACAGCCCGGGTACCCTGATTCTTCATCGCCTTACCACCATGCCAGCCGAAACCGGGATCGAAAAATCCAGCATAGTGCGTACGCAATTCACCGCTATTGGGTTCGTAGGCCACCATTTCTCCAAGCAAATGAGGCCAGATACAAATTTTCTCCTTTGACATCATGATATAAAAACTCTCCGGCTCCAGAATCAAGCGATTGTTTCTGATCTGGCTCAGAGTGATCGGTTCCCAAAAATCCATTGGATGGTAATGGCGGTTGAGGCTCATATCGATGACGCTGGAATTTGTTTTCGCCTTGTACGCGACAATGCGGTCCTTTCTCGCTCCCACGAGATCCAGGCTGATGAACAAACCGTTGTCAACCTTCACATCATCCAATCCAATCGGCTTGCCATCGTCGCCGAAGAGAATAGGGGTTTTTTTATAATGTTTTTTCAACTGGATGTCAGAAAGATGCGGGTTCCCCTGAAAAATACGCAACTGGTTGAGGCGAAGCCCCTCCCTCACCCGAACGGGGAATGATCGGGGAATAACTTCAAGATACATACATCCCTTGTATCCAGCGGGGATTTCATCAAACCGGTGACCATGATCGACAATCACCCGGGTGAACATATCCAATCTTCCAGTCGAACTTTTAGGGTTGGTACGCCCGTGAAACCCCTTGGGGAAATTCACTTCTTCTAGCAGAGGTATGAGGTAAATAGCCCCTTTCTCCAGAATTCCCCCATCACGCAAGTCGACGTCATACAGCTTGACATCATTCAATTTGGAGTCCACCGTAGCGCTCTCTGGAAGAAAACTGCTTTGAATGCGATAAGCACGACTCCCCAGCCTCAGGTCAAGGCTCACCGGCTGGAACTGGGATGCCAGCAAAGACACGCGTGAATGGACCATCCCCTCATGACAGGCAAGTTCAATCGACTGGTTGGCAAGATAGCCTGATTTCCCCTTGAGACTCTTGACCAGCTCCCGGGACAAATGTGATTTTGCGGAAAGTGTTTTCATTATGGCGCTTACCTATCCAATTTGAGGGAATATATACCCTGATAATCCTATCTACATAGCGTCGGGAGGAGCTTCAGGAGCAGGTTTTGACCTGCTCCACAGCGTGCAGAAAACCATGCTCAAGTGTGCCTGAATAGATCCCCGAACCTCAATCCCGAATCCGAGAGGGGGTAAAATTTTCGAAACTGCCTGAAAACAGATTGACAGGCCGTTTGAGGCTATGATTAAATCTTAATATTCAAATGATTTCAAGCCCATTATGCTGAACAATCCCGATTTATAAGGAAAGCCATATGCCTCTTTACGAATATTTTTGCGAAGACTGCCAATCCGAATTCACTCTGCTCCAAACAGCAGACGTAAATAAAGAAGAATCAGTGTGCTCCGAGTGCGGTTCGAAAAATACCCGCCATCAATTCTCCTCATTCGCCGCAAAAATCCAGGGAAAACCATTAGCCGATCTGCAAAAACCAGCCACTCTGGATGAATTCCCCAACAAGGATGTTTTTAAAATTCCTCCGGTCAGGCACATATCCGAGTTATGACGGGCAATTCGTAGAACTAAATTAACTCTCTATGATTTTCTCCAATTTTATTACCATTTATAATCGAGACTAATGAAAAAAAAGAATCCACAATTCAGAGAAACACCCCATAGCAATTCAAAAGAAATCGGCCTCGCCAAACGAATCGCCGTCCCGGCGTTCTGGACTGCGCTGGTTTTGGTTGGATTGTGGTCCCTGATGAATTTCTCTACCCAGGGAGCGAAACTAGAACCCTACAGCGAGTTTAAGAAAACTTCGGCACCCGTAGAAAAGATTGCCGACAAAGCACCTGAACCAAAACTGGAGCGCTTTGCCCAAGCCAGTCCGCCTGATCTCTCAGACATGGCAGATCCCAACCCGGAGTTGAAACAGTCAGATGACCGGCTATCCAGAGAAACAATGGAGCACATCCAAAAGGGTATGCAACTCGTTGAACAAGGCAAATACAACAGTGCTGATCTGGAGTTTGAAAAAGCAACCAAACTCAGCCCGAAAGCATCTGAAGTCTACGCACTCTGGGGTACCGCACTCAGAGTACAGGAAAAATACAAGGGCGCTAACCGCCAGTTTGCCAAAGCCCTTGAACTGGCGCCCAACGATGCGGAAATCATTTTCAACTGGGGTGTTTCCCGCTTCAGAGAACAAGCCACTGATGAAGCTATTAAACTATTTCACAAAACCGTCAAGCTGAGTCCTTCATACCACATGGGCTGGTACTACCTCGGTAAAGCCTATGGGCAAAAAGAAAAATATGCAGAAGAGGAGAAATATCTCACCAAGGTGACCCAGCTACAGCCGGAATTTGGCTGGGGCCATTTCGACCTAGGACTCGCCCTCAGCCTGCAAAAGAAATTTGATCAGGCCGCGCCACATTTTGAAAGAGCCATTGAGATCGACAAAAAACAATTCGAAAAACCTTTCGTTGTCCAGTTCCTGACCGCACTGGGAAGATACAATCCCTCTGCCCCAAAAGAAGAAGCAAAGAAGGAAACAAAGAAAGAAGAAAAGAAAAAGCCCGAACCGGTTAAAGAAGCCAAGGTGGAAGAAAAAAAACCTGAGGGTTCAGACCATAAAATGGACGAAGGGTCCAAGGCAAAAAAAGCAACAACCCACGTTACCGGGAAAATGTTGATCAATGGCAAAGTGCCCGGACCCAGCGCACTCGTCTTTCTGGAAACCAAAACAAAAATGAAAGTGCCGAACCAGAAAACGCTGAGAGTCAGAATCGATCAAAGTGACCTCCAGTTCGTTCCCAAACACACGGTGATTCCAGTTGGCTCAGTCGTTGAGTTTTTCAATCAGGACACAGAAGTGCATAACATTTATTCTAAATCCATGAACAACCAATTCAATCTGGGCGCCATGTCAGCAGGTGCGGGCAAAGCCATTTCCCTCCATCAGGCAGGCCCCATCGTTCTACGATGCAACCTGCATAAAGATATGGTGGGAACCATCTTCGTTGTGCCCAACGGATATTACACCCAACCCGATGAGCAAGGCAATTTCAATTTTAAAGATGTGAAGAGCGCCGGCTACATCATGCAGGCGTGGGCCCCGCATCTGGCGCCCGGCGATGTTGAAGCCAACTTGAAATCGGCCGACCTCAATGGCGATGACAAAACTATAAACTTCGAAATCAAAACCGCTTCCAATCCCGCAGAAATTCACGACATGGTAGACCCTACCAACTACAACGCCATAGTTGATGATATCGCGGTCCAACTTGAACAGGCGATCAAAGACTGGGAAGGCGGGAAAAAGTATGTGTCGCGAAAACGCGTTTTAATGGCCATTACCAAACATTATGACGGTGGTGGACTCAAAGGCGCTTTGGCCAAAAGTTTCAGCGAAAAGAGAAGCAAAGGTCTGGAAGATAAACTGGATGACATCCGGAAAATCATTTCAGGAATCGGCTCCGAAGCCAAAACGGCTACCGGGGAATCGCTACGCCAGAAAGCGGCATTTGCCGTCGCCCAACTCAGAAACAACGTCATCGAACTCGAAGCCCGCCTCAACCCCGACCCCAGGGAGCTAAAGTAAGAGCAAATAGCTCAACCTGCTAAAGTATTAAAGTGATCTTCCAGGGCTTACTTTTTACCCCCCGGCGGGGAGCCGCCAGCCAGGTACTAAAGTACGGGGCGTTTTCCCTGCCAGGGCGTCAAGGACGTTGTCGGCAACCAGCAGGGCCATGCGGTCGCGGGTCTCGAAACTGGCGCTTCCAATATGTGGTAGCAAAAGCAGGTTATCCAGTTCCGTCATACCTTCAGTGAGCACCGGTTCTTCTTCATAAACATCCAGAGCCGCGCCTGCCAGCCGGCCTTCCTTAAGCGCCGCGACCAACGCGTAATCGTCAATCACTTTTCCACGCGCCGTGTGGATGAGGTAGGCCGTCTTCTTCATCAACGCAATCTCATCGTTCCCGATCATATATTCCGTCTCTTCCGTTAAAGGGACATGAAGCGTTACGAAATCCGATTCAAGCAAAAGTTTGTCCAGGGAGACGAACTCGGCATTGAGCTGTTTTTCCTCTTCCTGCTGTAAACGGTTTCTCTGGTGATACAAGACACGCATGTTGAACCCAGATGCGCGCCGTGCGACCGATCGGCCAATTTCGCCGCATCCGATAACCCCCAGGGTTTTGCCATACACATCCCCGCCAAGAAACATTTTCGCGCTCCAGCCCTTGAACAGGCCCTCTCGTGTGAAACGATCCGCAGGCACAATCCGCCGCGCCGCGCCAAGGATCATCGCCCAGGTGAGATCAGCAGTGGTTTCATGGAGAACATTGGGAGTATTGGTGACCCAGATACCTCTTTCCGATGCACACTTTACATCGATATTATTGAATCCAGCCCCATAGTTGGCAATGACCTTTAATTTGCTGCTCTGGTCGATAATGTCCCGACCAATTTTATCCGTTAAGTAACTTATGATAGCGTCACTTTCCGAGACCGCCCGACCCAGTTCTTTCGCCGTTGAGGAGACCCCCGATTCATTTGTTTTCAGGTCGCATCCGGGGGCCAGTTTGTCCAGAGCCGCTTGGGGGAAAATGTTGGTTACGGTGACGACTGGTTTCACTTGTGTTCGGTCCCTGTTAAATTCCTGTGGTAAAATATTTCCGTTGATTCTAAAGGAAAAACTTTCCTAATCCCATGAAAATCCCATTTCTGGTCCCCCCCGAGACAGTCTCAATCGAATCGTCCGTGCGACCAAAGGATGCCCGGCCGCTTGCACCTTCTGCGATATTCGCCAGACAAAGTTCCCCTGTCGCTCGCCGGAAAGCGTTGTTGATGAAGTCGAACAGTTGGTGAAGATGGGAGTAGACAACCTGTTCTTCGTGGACGATACCATAACGATCAACAAACAAAACCTGATCGACACCTGCAACCTGATGGTCGAACGCGGACTGAAGCTCCATTATAAGATTTCGGCACGGGTAGATACCATCAACGGGGAAGTTGTGAAAACGCTTAAAAAATCAGGATGCTACCGTATCCATTTTGGAATAGAGTCGGCTAGTCCGCGCCACTCGAAATACCTGCAAAAGGGCAAACCCTTGAGAAAGTGGAACGCGCCTGCAAAATGGTCCGCAAAGCGGGGATCAGATTTTTCGCCTACATGATGATCGGC
>Ga0208894_1002386_pt1 | contig 10282 bp, 7 predicted proteins | sample ETNtaG_12_FD_185752 | JGI IMG/M metagenome (GOLD analysis project Ga0208894, IMG submission 185752) | Marine microbial and viral communities from oxygen minimum zone, Eastern Pacific Ocean - ETNP201306SV49 (SPAdes) (version 2) | ecosystem: Environmental > Aquatic > Marine > Oceanic ... | reverse complement strand
GAGCAATAGCACTGTTCAGTATACTTCCACCGACATGCGGAGTATATTGTACTTCTCCGTTCTCTGTCGCATAAGAGACCATATCAATTAACGATTCACCAGCGCAAATTATCATAATGGGTTTTTTATAAATCTTAACTTTCTCATGTGAATCATGTTTTTATCCATAAATTTTTCGCCGCCTGAACAATGCTGTCGTGACTCGGCATGGTAGCGGCATATGCTGGGCCAGTGGCAATAAAACTATCATCAGCTGCCAGTCTTGCAACGGGTAAAGTAGATTTTTCATGCAACATTGTCACGACCCCTTCTGATTGACTACCTGTGGCGCGGCACTCATCAACTACTAGAACTGTTTTAGCGCCATCAATGGCATTTAGAATAGCCTGTTTAGGCATTGGAGCGATCCAGCGCATATCAATGATGCGAGTTTCTATACTCTGATTTGAAAGTGTTTTTGCTGCCTGCTGAGAGAGGTAATGTCCATTTCCAAAAGTTATAATTGCGAGTGGCCCGTCACCTGTGACGCCAACTTCTCCCAGTGGGATTTTACGGTTCGGTTCCGGATAGACGCTCATCCAGCTAGAGTCTTCTTCAGCATGCAGATCGCGCATTGAATAAAGTGCGATTGGTTCAACGAAAACCACGACGCGTTGCTCCTCTCTTGCAAGGCGAACACATTCACGCAGCATCATCACAGCGTCTTCACCATTGGACGGACAGGCAATAATGAGACCGGGGATATCTCTCAAAACGGCTAGTGAATTGTCGTTATGAAAATGTCCACCAAAACCCTTTTGATAGCCCAGTCCAGCAATACGCAGCACCATAGGGTTAGTGAATTGTCCATTAGAAAAGAAAGGTAAGGTTGCAGCTTCGCCGCGCAACTGGTCTTCGGCGTTATGCAAATATGCCAGAAATTGGATTTCGGGTATGGGAATAAATCCGTTATGGGCTAAGCCGATCGCCAATCCGAGAATTGATTGTTCATCGAGCAGTGTATCGATTATCCGATTATGGCCGAAACGTTTAGTGAGTTTTTGTGTAACACCATAAACACCGCCTTTGAGACCAATATCCTCTCCCATCATAATAATTTCTGGATGTTCTAGCATAAGATCAGTCAGGCCCCAATTAATCAATTTTGACATTATATTAGGACTCTTTAACTGCTTTAAGTCGGCTCCAAATGCAATCGAACGGGCCTTGCTTGAAGGTTTATTGCTTTGCGTGCTAGAACGCTTTGGTGGAATGATTGACGCCATTACATCTGCGCTTGTCCGCAAACGGGGTTGTTTGATAACCTCTTCTGCTACCCTTTTACATTGAACTTCGGTCTCTTTATAAATGGATAGAATTTCCTCTGTGTTCAAAATGTCTTTGTATCTTAGCATTCTCGAAGAATGTAGAAGAGGATCGTTACTTTCCCAGTCCTTAATTGTCGATTTGCTCAAATATGATTGTTCAAGATCTGCCCCTGCATGTCCAAAGAGTCGCACGAGTGAGAGATGAAGAAAGACGGGCTTTTTGTTTGTACGAACGTAGTCTACAGCTTCCTTTGTTGCACGGTAAGTATCAAATATATCTAACCCATCAGCATGGAAATATTTAAGCCCGGGTTTTGAGCTAAAGTTCGCTGCGATCCATCCTTTCGGGGTAGGCATTGAAAGACCTATTCCGTTATCTTCACAGACAAACAGCAAGGGTAATGGGATAGATTGAAACGATGTCCAGCAGGCTGTATTAATTGCTCCCTGTGCAGTGGAATGGTTGGCTGATGCATCGCCAAAGGAACAAAGAATAATACTATCATCTTTAAGTTTCTTATGTTCTAGCTGTTGGCGTTTGGCCAATCCAATTGAATAGGCAGCGCCCACAGCCTTAGGTAAGTGACTTGCGATGGTAGAGGTTTGTGGCGGAATATTAAGTTTTTTTGAGCCCAATACCTTATGGCGTCCACCTGACATAGGATCTGCTTTTGATGTCGCAAAACTAAGCAACATATCCCTTGCTGGTTTAACTCCAGATACCATGGCTGAACGTCGGGCTTGAAAAGCTCCATCCCGATAGTGCAGAAATGCCATATCGTCGACACGCAAAGCAGATGCAACAGCTGCCATACCCTCATGACCGGAAGATCCGATTGTGTAATACCCCTGCCCTACACTTTGCATTTTGCGAGAGCGGATATCCAAATTACGGCTGAGGCATTGTGCGCGAAATATATCAATCGCTTCTGTATGAGAGAGAGGGCCTTTTGTGTCGGCGCCCTGTGGAAAATCACCTAAGGTAACGCGTTTTATGAACTCTTGGTGAACAATGTCGGAAAAATCCATGATTTCCTCTCTTTCAATATTTAATAAAAGGTCTGCAACATAGTTTGTGTGGAACCTTGGATGAGTGTATGAACGTCGCGAGTACCTTTATAATTATTAGTAGCCCCTAGAATATAACCATAAGAAGTTTATTTTATATTACCCTACTCTACAAAAGACGAGCACCATTCTCAACCGGCATGTCTGGTACTGCCAAAACTACAGACTTGTCTTGGTTATAGAAACCTAAAACCAAGCATTCACTCATAATTGGGCCGACTTGTTTGGGATGAAAATTTACTACTCCCATCACCTGCTTATTCACCAGTTGTTCTTTTGTATAAAGACTGGTAATTTGAGCACTAGACTTTTTAATACCAATCTCTGAACCAAAATCAACATGCAGGATGTATGCAGGCTTTCTGGCCTCAGGAAAATCTTCAGTTTTTATTATCGTGCCGACTCTTATATCAATCTTTTCAAAATCTTGCCAAGTAATTTTCATATCATGACCGTTTATTGTACTTCAAGTAAGTCACCAATAGCCCTCTCAAGTGCTGCCTCAAAGCCAGAATCGTTCCCTGGATTAGCAGCACAGTGACCAAATGGAGAATCAAATGGACGGATCTCAGCATTTATAATATGACTCGCCTCAATCACATTATCTTCAGGTGGAAAATAGAGGTCTTGGGTGCAAGGCATCAAGATAGTTTTCGCCTTAATTGCCTTCAATGCCATCTCAAAATTACCGTTATAAAGAGGACCCAAACTGATATCACTTTTCTGCCATGTCGTAAGTTTGGCCAAGAGGTTATTGGCATCCCAGTTATCTACATGGTCATTCTCCCAATCTATGAACAAGTCCTCTATGGTTTTATATCCGATTTTTTTAAACAAAGAGTCGCGATAAAAGGTTTGCGAAAAAGCCCAGCCTGCGTAGACTCTTGCAAAGGCTTTAAGTCCTTCAACTGGTGGTGAGACATAGTCGCCTTTATTCCAATTCTGATCTGCACAAAGTGCTGCCTTAACGCCTTCCAGAAAAACATAGTTGTGTGGTGATGTTTTTGCCGAGGCACAGAAAGGCAAAATGGTGTCAACGAAGTCTGGATATTGAGCGGCCCACTGATATGCCTGACAGCCGGCCATTGACCAACCCGTTACAAGCGCAATCCTATTCACACCTAAATGATCGGTGAGCAGTTTATGCTGACAGGCAATATTATCCCAAAGCGTTATATCTGGAAACCTAGGGCCATCCTGTGGGACTGGTGTATTGCTGGGTGAGGAGGAAACACCATTACCAAACATGTTAATCGATACGATGAAGTGCTTATCCGGGTCTATCGCTCTTCCAGAACCAAAAAAGCCTTCATTTCTTTGATGCGTGCCAGTATAGAATGTCGGCAATACAACTACATTATTTCTGTTTGAATTAAGTTTGCCGTAAGTTTTATATGCCAAGAAGGCTGAATTGAGCTTCTCGCCTGACAGTAGCGAAACAGTGCCTAATTCATATCTCTCATAATCCATTACAGTGCCATATCTTTAGTTTTACAAGTTATTATTTATTTTTGATTTGACTCTTAAAGAACAACTAGCAATCCAAAGTATTGTCAAGTTCCCATTTGGTTAGATGAGAAGAATAATCATCCCATTGTTTTTTCTTTAATTTAACGAAGGCACCGATCAGTTCACTACCTAATCTATCTTTTAAGACATCGCTACTTTCAAAAAGACGTATCGCGTCAAGTAAATTATGCGGTAACTGTTTGTAGCCTTTTATATCTTCACCCAATTCATACATATTAATGTCCAAAGGGTCGCCCGGGTCACGGTTAGCCTCAATTCCGTCGAGACCGCAGGCAAGAATGCCTGCTTGCATCAAATAGGGATTGGCTGCGCCGTCCATCAAACGCAATTCAAAGCGTCCTGCCTCAGGAACCCTAATCATATGGGTACGGTTATTGCCCCCATAGGTTATAGAGTCAGGAGACCAGGTAGCACCAGAGAGTGTTCGAGGTGCGTTGATACGTTTGTAGCTGTTGATTGCAGGATTAAATATAGCTGCTAAAGAGTCAGCACTATGCATAATGCCGCCAAGAAACTGGTAAGCCAAAGGCGATAATCCTAAACCACGAGAGTCATCACTGCCATTAAATAAATTTTGTCTTCCAGCTAAATCCCAAATCGATATATGTGCATGACAACCATTGCCAGTCAAATGGGAAAAAGGTTTTGGCATAAAGGTGGCTCTCATTCCTTGAAGCTCTGCGATTGACTTAACCATAAATTTGAAAAATACATGACGGTCAGCTGTTTTTATAGCGTCATCAAAGTCCCAGTTCATCTCAAACTGACCGTTGGCATCTTCGTGGTCATTCTGGTAAGGCCCCCAACCCAACTCAATCATGCTGTCACAAATCTGGCTAATGACAGGATACTGGCGCATCAAGGCTTGCTGGTCATAGCAAGGCTTGCTTTGCTGATCTTTAGTGTCAGCAATATCAGTGCCATCACTGTTTATAAGGTGGTATTCACATTCAACCCCTGTCTTCATACGAAAACCCTGCTTTTCAGCTTGTTCCAGTTGCCTTTTTAGGGCAACTCTTGGAGATGCTTCAACTGGCTTGCCATCCATCCATAGGTCTGATGCTAACCATCCCACCTCTGGTTTCCATGGTAACTGAATAAAACTTTCAGGGTCAGGTATGGCAAACATGTCTGGATGAGCGGGAGTCATATCCAACCAGGCTGCAAAACCTGCAAAACCTGCTCCATCTTTTTGCATGTCGTCTATGGCTCTTGTGGGAACCAATTTTGAACGCAAATTGCCAAACAAATCGACAAAACTAATTAAAAAATATTCGATACCGCGCTTCTTAGCTATGTTTGAAAGATTAATTGACATATTAAAATCCTCATAAATTTTTTGTTAATAATAAAACACTTTTGCAAAACTGATTAATGCCTATTTATCAATATACACCTGATTGAATCAACAAGGCTAATTCAATAAAGCCTTAAATATTCCGTTACTTCCCAGTCGGTAACGGCTTGGTGATAACGATCCCATTCATCCATCTTGTAGGCAAAAAACTGACTTAACATTGATTCACCAAAAACCTCTTTTGCAAATTCATCGTGCTGAAGTTTCTCAATGGCCTCTAGGAGGTTTCGTGGTAATGATTTAATTTTAGAGGCTTTTATTTCTTCAGGAGTTAAGGTGTAGAGATTAACATTTAATGGCTTTCCTGGGTCAATCTTATTTTGAATTCCGTCTATCGCAGCAGCGGTAGTCAGAGCCAATGATAAGTATGGGTTCATGCACATATCAGCAGCACGGTTCTCTATACAAAATCGATTTTGTGGAAGTCTAAGCATACATGAGCGGTTATTGTCGCCATATGCCATTTGAGTTGGCGCCCATGTATGAACTCCACCCTCAAATCCTCCCACTACAGGAACCAGTCCATTATAGGAATTAACCGTCGAACAAGCTATTGCAGTAATTGATGTGCCATGTTTAATCAATCCTCCAACTGCATGATAAGCCTGCTCAGAGAACTTACCGCCCTTTCCTTCAAAGATATTTTTATTATCCTTATTGCTGGTCATACTAAAATTAATATGTGCCCCAGATCTCCAATCTCCAATAGTTGGTTTTGGCATAAAGGTAATAAACATGCCGTGTTTTTTGGCAACCTCTTTAAGCAAGACTCTTAAAAATACTAGGCGGTCAGCCATTTGAAGAATATTGGTATAGGTAAAGTCAAGTTCGAACTGCGAGTACGCGCCCTCTGCCACAACATCCTTTATACCCCAGTCCAGCTCATTTAGAGTGTCAATCAGTTCTCCTAAAAAGCCCATAGAGTCAATACTATATTCCACGTCATACCCAAAGGCTTGACGTCTTGGCCGTATTCCCTCTCCAGGCGAGGGATCATCGTCAATAGCTTTTACTGGTTGGCCATTTTCCCAACACATTGCGATAAATTCAGGCTCAATACCGCAAAATGCTCTATAACCAGCATCTGCGGCATTTTTTACTGCCCTTTTTAATGTTTGGCGGGGGCATAAATTGTAAGGCTTGTCTTGCCACCATAAATCTGAAAAAACCCAGGCACAAGTCTTATCCCAAGGACAGATCATCAAACTATCGAGGTCTGGAACTGGAATTTGGTCTGAATCATTAGGTCCTAATTCTGGCACAAAAGAGACAGAATGGACTGCAAATTGAGGGCCTTTTCCAGCGCACAATGCTTCAAATTCAGAGACCGGAATAGGTTTAGTTTTAGGAATGCCAAGAAGATCTATCCAGCAGGAAAGAATGTACTTGACACCTGCCTTTTCAAGTTTAGCCTTGGCTTTATTAACGCGCCCCTTATCTGGCAGAGCATCAGAAATTGATGTTGGATATAAGTTTGCCATTTATCTCTCCTTTTGAGGTATAGTTTGTGAAAAAAATCACTATACCACATAATGATTAATTATTTTTTCGATAATCGCTAGTGAGATTAATTGATGAAAGGCACCGACAAGAAAAAGCAAACCGATTTAAATGGTTTTACTGGGCACGGCCGAACACTCTCCAAAGAGATTGATGATGAAATAACGCGTGTTGGACCGGGAACACCTGCCGGAGAATACCTGAGACGTTTTTGGCATCCTGTCTTTATCTCTTCTAAACTTGATGATCTCCCTGTTGCAATAAAAATACTAGGAGAGGAGCTCGTTTTGTTTCGCGACCAGAGTAGTCGTTTAGGGCTAGTTCATAAACATTGTCCGCACAGACAGGCTTCTATGGAGTTCGGTATTTGCCGTGAAAAAGGCATTCAATGCTGTTACCACGGCTGGCACTTTGATGTCGATGGAACATTGATTGAAGTTCCTGGTTTAGAGAAACACTCGGCTGAGGTTATTAAAAAAAACGTCACTCTAGGGGCGTACCCTACTGTTGAATTTAAAGGGCTAATATTCGCTTATCTTGGTCCGAAAGATAATAAACCAGAATTTCCAATCTATGACAGTTTTGATTTTAAAGAAATGGAAATGGTTCCTTACAAAGCACCCTTTGGCTGTAATTGGTTGCAAGTTCTCGACGCCATTGTTGACCCTATCCACACCTCTTTCCTTCACTCAAATATGGGTCGTCAACAATTCTCGGAAGGCTTTGGAGAGGTTGGTCAGATAGACTTTTTTGAACGTGATTGTTGGATCTTAGGATGCAATACAAGAAGGGTTGGAGACAACGTCTGGTTTCGAATCAACGAATTTGTGTTGCCAAATTTTACTCAGGCAGGTGCAGCATTCAGAGCTGATGGCACAAAGCAAATTTATTATGGTCGTAGTTCTTTCACTCGCTGGGTTGTGCCAATCGATGATGAAACAACCATCTGTTATGCCTGGGCAAACTTTGGAGAGCGAGGTGATCCTCAATCCTATAACACGCCTGAAGGCCCAGAACTTATTGAACAAGGTGAAGTCTTCGACAGGACATACGAACAAAGACAAAGGTTTCCAGCAGATAGAGAGGCATGCGAAGGTATGGGTCCTATAAATATTCATAAAAATGAACATCTAGTTCAAAGTGATCAGGGCGTCGCAATGATGCGTAATCGGCTAAGGGAACAAATTAGAAATGTAGGCAATGGTGGGCAACCCCTTACTGCCTCAAAGTTTTCAGGAATGCCGATTCCCACCTATGGTGGCGACTCTGTTCTAACTATTCCTAAAAATGATAGTAATGATTCCAATTTACTTAGTAAACTTGCACATGAATTTGTTGACATTCAATTTCAAGTTGATGGAAAATCAGAGCAAGAAAGAATAGAAATTGTTACTGCAAAATTAAAGGAAATACAATCAAGATATCATTCAAGATAGGTTAACTAATTATTAGACTTGTTATGCAAGAAAATAAAAAAATTAAAGTACATTTTAAAAGCAACCATGCGGACCCTAAATCCTTCCCTCCGACCAAGGAAGGTGAAGCTGTTTTTGCTCTAACTGAAGATAGGTTTAATGATGCCATTGGGAGGTTTCCTGACCTGAAAGGGAAAATAGAACCCGTTTTTGACTGGGATTTGGATAATTTCTATGAATCAATGAAAACTGCTGAGATACTTGTTTGTTGGGACCTTCCAACAGATAACCTTGCTCAAATCGCACCTAAACTTCGTTGGATTCATATTATTGGTGCTGGTATTGAGCATCTTTGCCCAATGGATTGGGTTCCAAAAGATGTTTCTGTAGTAAATAATAGAGGGGCACATGCTGCCAAGGCTGGTGAATTTGGACTCATGAGCATACTTATGCTGCACACTCATATCCCCCAAGTTGTTTCTAATCAACAAAAAAATCACTGGGAATCACTCTATTCGACTCCAATTAAAGAAAAAACTGTGCTGATTATCGGTGTTGGTAGTATTGGACAATCTGTAGCAAAGCATTGCAAAATGTTAGGCATGAATGTTATTGGAGTCAGTCGTCATGGCAAATCACAGGGGCCGGTAGATGAAATCTTTGAAGCAAGCTCACTAGACAAAGTTTTGCCTCGAGCTGATTACATATTTATTTCAATACCCAACACTCCAGAAACATTTAACTTGATAAATAGAGAGCGTCAAACTTTGATGAAAACCGGCGTCGGCATAGTTAATGTTGGTAGAGCAGCCACTATGGACTATGAAGCACTCCAAGATAACCTCAAATCTGGCCAAATTGCAGCGGCTATTCTCGATGTTTTTGATCCTGAACCTTTACCAGCTGATTCAACTTTATGGGATACGCCAAACCTTATGATTATGCCTCATATTTCTGCAGATGATGGTGATAGTTATATTCCATTAACTATGGACTTATTTTTAATGAATATACGCAATTATCTCGCTGGCAAGAAACTTAACAATCTTGTTAAACCAGATTTAGGATATTGATGTGAGCAAAAAAATAAAAACTATTTTGTCTGACTTCTTGGAAGATAGTGTGCCTGCACACGGTTTACCTGCAGTTGCCTATAATGATTCTGACTTCTGGGAGATAGAAGGCCAAACAATCTTTACCCAAAATTGGGTTTTTGTAGGGTTTGCACATAGTCTAGAGAAGCCTGGAGATGCTCTTCCAGTAACTATAGCTGATCAGCCGATAGTGCTTATAAAAAATTCAAACAACGAAATTAATGCGTTTCATAATGTTTGCAGACATCGATGTCTCAAATTAGTTGATGAACCAAAAAATGTAGGCGCTATGTTATGTTGCCCATATCACTCTTGGACTTATAATCTAGATGGCGAATTATGTGTGACACCATTTTTTGGTGGAAAAGACCACCAAACTAAAGGTTTCGATCTATCCAAAAACGGCTTAAAGCCAGTGAGGATAAATATATGGCACGACTGGATTTTCATCAACCTTAGTGATGACGCTCCAGATTTTATGCAATATGCTGCCCCATTAATTAAATATTTTGAGGATATCAATTTTGAACAGGTTGAACCAGTTGCGACTCTGGATTTTGGCAATATTAAAACTAATTGGAAACTGCTCATGGAAAACTATATCGAGCCATACCATGTTCAGTTTGTTCATAATGAAACGACCAACCAGCCTTTGCAAGATCACTACACCATAGTGGATGATATTTGCCTAGGGAGCGCTATCGATTTAGATGAAAAAGATAGAGTTGATGGGAGTTTGTCAGTCAGTTCTCGCTATCTAACCTTGTTCCCTAATTTCATTATTGGACGTTATTTCCCTGATCAAATTGGAGTCCATTTAAACCTCCCGGTTGACTCAGGACAAACCCAACAAAAAAGGGTTATTTATACGACAGAAGGACAAACACTCGCAAAAGAAGAGTTAGAGTCCTTGAAAAAATTATGGTGGGATGTACACAAAGAAGATCATGCAATCTGCGAAAGATTGCAACTTGGTCGATCATCGCCTATAGCCAAAAAAGGGGGATTTCT
>Ga0208894_1002382_pt1 | contig 10288 bp, 11 predicted proteins | sample ETNtaG_12_FD_185752 | JGI IMG/M metagenome (GOLD analysis project Ga0208894, IMG submission 185752) | Marine microbial and viral communities from oxygen minimum zone, Eastern Pacific Ocean - ETNP201306SV49 (SPAdes) (version 2) | ecosystem: Environmental > Aquatic > Marine > Oceanic ... | reverse complement strand
TGTTTTTAATAAAAATTTTATGGTTTTATCAATTTTAGAAATTGATTTATTTTTTATTTTCAGGAGGCTTATTTCGCAGTCAGAATTTATTTTTTCCTTTAATTTTTTAGGGATATTATTCATTTTATTTAAATCTAGATGATTATTTTTATATAACCATCTAAATAATTGTTCACCATGAAATTTAGGAAAATTATTTGAAATACAGTATTCCTCTAATTCATTCTGATTCTTGCCTATTAAAGTAATCTTTTTATTCATTTTCAATATTAAATTGGTAAAAGTTATTAATTATTGTTAATCTAAATGATAGTTTATTAATAATTAATATAAAAAATCTAAAGGTTTAATATGGATAATGTAAAATTATTGGAAAATTTAAATGATCAAAAAACTAAATTTTATGATGAAATAGGTAAAATTATTGTTGGTCAAAACGATGTTATTGAACATATATTTATTGCCTTGCTATGTAAGGGGCATATTTTATTAGAGGGTGTTCCAGGTTTAGGAAAAACATTAATAATAAAAACCATATCAGATGTTTTAGATTTAAATTTTAACAGAATTCAATTTACTCCTGATTTAATGCCTTCTGACATTACAGGGACAGAAATAATAAATCAGAATTTAGATACTGGAAATAGAGAACTGAAATTTATTAAAGGCCCCATTTTTTCAAATATTGTTTTAGCAGATGAAATTAATAGGACTCCTCCTAAAACACAATCAGCATTATTGGAAGCTATGCAAGAATATTCTGTTACAACCGGAGGGAAAACTTATAATATTGATAAACCATTTTTTGTATTGGCTACACAAAATCCTATTGAGCAAGAAGGGACTTACCCATTGCCTGAAGCTCAGCTTGATAGATTTATGTTTAATGTCCTTATTGATTATCCTCCCTTTGAAAATGAGCTTGATATTGTTAAGTCAAATACAACTATAGTAAATGATAATATTAAAAAGGTTATTAATTCAAAAGAATTAAGTGACTATCAAAACTTAGTTAGGAATGTTCCTGTTTCAGATAATGTTATAGAATATGCTGTTAATTTTGTTCATAATACAAGGCCATCAGAATCTTCTCATGAACTTACAAGTAAATATATTGATTGGGGAGCTGGACCTAGAGCGAGTTCATTTTTAATTTTAGCAGCTAAAGCTCAAGCACTTTTGTCTGGGAAAGCTACTCCTGATATTGAAGATGTAAAAAAGGTTTCTGCTCCAGTTTTAAGGCATAGAATAATTCTTAATTTTAATGCAGAGGCTGAAGGGATTAAAATTGATGATGTTTTAAAAGAATTATCTAAAGAAAAATGAAAAAAGAATATCAAGAGTATTTAAATCCATCAGTTATAAATAAAATAGATAATTTATCTTTAAGAGCAAAATTGGTAGTTGAAGGATTTATTATCGGAATGCATAAAAGTCCCTACCATGGTTTTTCTGTAGAATTTTCTGAGCATAGACCCTATGGTTTTGGAGATGAAATAAAATATATTGATTGGAAATTATGGGGTAAAACAGACAGGTTTTATATTAAACAATTTGAAGAAGAAACAAATTTAAGTTGTCATTTAATTTTAGATAAAAGCTTATCTATGAATTTTGGTTCTGATAATCTAACAAAATTTCAATATTCTAAATCAATATCTGCTGCATTATCATATTTGATGATTAAACAACAAGATGCAGTTGGATTGACTACTTTTGATGAAAAAATAAATACTACAATTAAACCTAAATCAAAAATAAGTCACTTAAATCTTTTGCTAAAAACCATGCATAATTCTTCAACAGGTGGAGAAACTAATATTTCAAGTCTATTGCATGGTTTGGCAGAATCAATTAATAAAAAAGGTCTTATAATTTTAGTTTCAGATCTATTAGATGATGAGCATAAAGTCTTGGAATCATTGAGACACTTCAGATATAAGGGGCATGAAATTATAGTTTTTCATATTGTTGATCCAAAAGAAAAAGATTTAGATTTTAATCAAAATATGAATTTTATTGATCTTGAAAGTAATTATAATATTATTGCTGATTCAAGGTTAATAAAGGAAAATTATAACAAAGCATTTAAGAAATTTTCAGATTATTATAAAAATGAATGTCTTAGAGATAAGATTGATTATAATTTAGTTAGTACTTCTGATTCTTTGGATAAAACGTTATTACAATATCTAATTAAAAGAAGTCAGATTAATAAGTAGTTACATTTTTTCTTTTAAAGCAGGGATGAATAATTTTCGTAATTGTTTAATAACTTTGCTTAATTCTTTTGCATAGCTAGCGCTTGTTTTATCATCGGGATTAAATCCACTTGCATCAAAAAACTTTTCTTTAGCATTTGATAAGTATTCTTTAGCAGTTTCTGCATCTTCTAAAGTTTTTGCAATAATCTCTTTATCTTCAGTCGCTGATTGTATTACATCTGCTACATTGTTGTATAAATCATACCCTATATATCTATAGCATACAGCAAGATTATAGCAGGTTTCAGATAGTACTAAATCTTCAGTATCAGTATTCTCATATAATTTATCAAAAAGTTGAGACCCAAATTCTATTGCCTGCATATAATCTTCTTTATCTATGTATATCATGAAAATTTCTTTTTCAACTAGAAGTTTTAGTTTTTTATCATCTGTTTTAATTTGCTGTAAGGAGGAAATTGCTAAATCATAATCTTTTGTTTCTCTAGCATATTTTGATTTTCTAAAAATTAGATTTTGATTGGAATTATTTATTTTAAATCCCTTATCTAAATATTGCATAGTTTTCTCCATATCTCCTCTTTCATATGACATGTCAGATAATGCGATATAGTTTTCAACAAGCTTTGGATTTAGCTCCATAGAGAATAAAAATTTAGACATCGCTTTATTCTTTTTGCCTCTTTTAAGAAGTTTTATTCCATCATTATGGATGGTTGAAGCTTCATTTCTAATTGCTTGGTGAACAGTATTAATTGCTATTCCTCCAGATTTGAAAGGTCTTTCTAGGTTTGTATCAATCCTGTCTAACGCAAGCTTAAACATTTCAGCTACTTTATCCATTTTCTTTTGAGGTCTATATACTTCATTAGCTAAGAACCAAGGGACTTGTGAATTATCTGGTTCCATTTCTAAAGCTTTTAATCCCCACTTTTCTGCCTCAACTAGATTATCTTCAATCCTTGCGTAAGTTCTTGCTGAGTTAAACTCCATACTCATAGATCCTATACAAGAATAAAGGAATAAAATTGTTATACATGTAAATAAATATCTAAATAAAATCATAATTCTCCTAAAATGATATAAAAATATAAGTTATATATTATAAATTTAAGAAAATATATTGAAAAAATATAGCTGATTATAATAGAGAGAAGAAATGATATTAGATGAGATATTAAAAAATTTAGGGATGATGATCAATGAATTTGCCCCTTTTTTAATTTTAGGATTTTTTATATCGGGAGTATTATCTGTTTATTTAACAGTTGAAATAGTCCAAAAATATTTAGGATCAGATTCTGTTTTTTCAGTTTTTTTAGCTTCGTTGCTTGGGGTGCCCTTGCCCTTATGTTCATGTGGAGTTATTCCGGTTTCAGCTTATTTATCAAAACATGGTGCAAGTAAAGGTTCAGTAACTTCATTTTTAATATCAACCCCTCAAACAGGAGTAGATAGTATTTTTATTACCTATGCAATGCTAGGACCATTATTTGCTATCTATAGACCAATTATAGCATTTATTTCTGGTATTTTTGGGGGTTCTTTAGTTTATTTTTCAGATGATAGAAAGAATGAGAATGTAGATGTTGAGTGTGAAGATGATTGCTGCAACGATGACTCTAAATCTAAGATTTATAATATTTTAAATTATGGTTTTGTAAAACTACCTATGGATATTGCAGGGCCTCTTGTATTTGGTCTTATATTATCTTCATTTATTATGGTTTTTGTCCCTTCAAATTATTTTAATATGGTAGGCTCAGGTATTTTAGGGATGATTATTATGCTATTAGTTGGTTTGCCTACTTATGTTTGTGCTACTGCTTCAGTGCCAATTGCATTTGCATTAAATTCATCTGGATTTTCTATGGGGGCCGTTTTAGTTTTCTTAATGACTGGCCCAGCAACAAACATAACAACTATGAGTGTGATTTATAAAATATTAGGAAGAAAAAATTTATTAATATATTTGTTTAGTATAATCATATGTTCTATTGGATTTGGAGTATTATTTGATTTAATGTTCCCCGGATTAAGCGTTGTCGATAATAACTATAGTGTTAATCATATTTTGAGTAACAATCTTAAGATTGTTTTATCTTTCTCCTTAATTATTATTTTATTGAATTCTTTAAGAATAAAGTACTTTGCTAATAGTAAAATTTCAAATAGTTTGGATAGTAATTTATTATATATTGATGGGATGACTTGTAATCATTGTGTGGATTCTGTTCAAAAAAGTTTATCTAAAATAAATGGGATAGAAAATATTAATATAAATCTATCTGATGGAAAATTAACATATAATAGTTCTATTAATATTGAAAAAAATGTAGCTGAAGTAATCCTTTCTTTGGGATATAAAATTAAAAATTAATAAATTGCTATACAATTCTTAGGAGGAATTCGGTGAAAATCCGAAGCTGTCGCGCAACTGTAATTCAACAATGATAAGTCAGATACTCCTAAAATCATTTTTCCCTCGCGATAAGGGAGTAATGGTTCAAAATAAATTTCGCTTAAGGAGAGTTTAAATGTTAAGATTTTCACTGTTATTATCTGTTGTGTTTTTTATAAGTAGTTGTACTGATGATGGGGATTTCGTATCAGGACCAACATCTTCTAATAGTTATGTTTTTGTTGCATGTGAGGGAAATTTTGGTGCTAGTGATGGTGCGGTTTACATGATTGATGATCAGGGCAACACATCAAGCATTGGTTCGCTTGGCGATGTTGTGCAGTCAGTAGAAGTTTATGGTAATAAGTTATTTGTTATTGTTAATAATAGTCATAGAATAATGGTTTATGATATTACGGAAAGTGGTATTAGCGAACCTGGAATTGAAATTTTAACAGGAAATTCATCCCCTAGAGAAATGGTTATTTTGAATGACAGGGTCTATTTTACAAATTGGAATACAAAAGATATTAAAGTATTAAATTTATTTACTTATCAAATAGAATCTTCTTTAGTTCTAAATGGTCTTCCCGAAGATATAATTACTGATGGGACGGATTTATATGTTACAGTTCCAAATTTATCTCTTTATGATGCGAATTTAGGTTCAAATGTTATTAAAGTAGATCCAGCTTCATTGTCAATATTAGAAACATATGATGTTGGACTTGGACCTGAGTCTTTGTTGATGTTTAATAATGAAATATATGTTGCTAGAAAAAATTATAGTTCAGATTGGCTAACAACATACTATGGTTCATCAAAAATTTCAAATGGGGTGGTTTCGAGTGTTGATTATGGAACCGGAATTGCTTGTGGAGGTTCAATTTTATCAAGTAATAATATGGTGTATAGAACTTATGATGGAGGGGTTGCTCCCTTAAATAATGACCTTGAAATAGATGCTTTAGGCAGAGCAGGTGACTATGGGGCTGGTTCTGTATATCATGCAGAGGAAATCAACGGTTTTATTTTGTTAGGATTAACAGATAATACAGTGAGAGCTATAAATAATAGTGGCGGAGAAATAGGTTTTTATAGTGTAGGGGCTTTTCCCGGAGACTTTGCCGTTTGGAATAATCAAAACTAAAAAAGACAAAAAGTCATATATTAGTGACAATATGTCATTATATTATGACTTTATATCATAATTTAGGTTGAATTTTAAGTTTGGTACTTTATTTGAATTATTATTGTTTGAAAGTTTTATAAACAATTTTAATAAATATAATAAAGGAGAAATAAAATGAAACTTATAACATGGAACCCAATAACAAGACCAGTTAGTATCTTTAATGATCTAGATAATTTGTTCAATGACTTTGGTGATTTTAGATTCTTAGATCAAGGATCATCATGGAAGCCTAAATTTGAAGTTCTTAATATGGACGCAACATACTGTATTAGAGCAGAACTTCCTGGTATGAGAAAGAAAGATATTAATATTGAATTAGAAAATAATGTGTTAACATTATCTGGTGAAAGAAAACTGAATGATGAGGATGATAGTAATTACTCAGAATTTTCATATGGTAAATTTTTAAGAAGTTTTAATTTGCCAGATAATATTAAGGAAAACAGTATTAAGGCATCTATGAAAGATGGAGTACTTGCAATTCAAGTTCCAAGATTAGAGAAAGTAAAACCGGAAGTTAAAAAAATTGTGATAAAATAATTATTGTAATTAACTGAATTAAAGAAGCCCTGAAATTCAGGGCTTCTTTATTATTAATAAATTATTATTGTTGAATCTATTTGTTTTGCCCATTCAACTATTCCACCTGTTAAGTTTTTAACATTTCTAAAATCATTATTTAATAAAAATTCACAAACTTTTGCAGACCTTACACCTGATTTACACTGAACAATTATTTCTTTATCTTTATCTAAGGATGTATATTTTTCTGCAATAGTATTCATAGGCATATGTAAAGATCCTTCTATACTAGATAAAAAATATTCTCTATCTGTTCGCACATCAAGTAAAATAAAGTTTTCTTTATTTTTTAATTTATTTTCTAATGTTTTGACATCAACTTCAGGTATCATAATTTTCTAAATTTAATTAAATTAAAGTTACTATAAATAATTATATTATATCAAATGGAATCAGATACGAATAAAGAAAATGCCCCCATAGTATCAACAGGAGAATGGGTTGCAAGTAAGTTTTTATTACTTATTCCTGTTGTTAATATTATCTTCTTATTTATTTGGGCATTTAATAGTACAGAAAATAAAAATAAATCAAATTGGGCAAAAGCTACTTTAATTGTTTATGCGCTTAGAGTATTTATTTATATAATAATAATAATAATGTTTTTCTCATTTTTTATGAGTTTATTTAATTCTAATTACTATGTTTAAAACAACACTTTATAACTAACAACCATATTCCTTCCAGCCTCAGGCATAATTAATTTTATTTTTGATAAATGATTGTAATATTTTTCGTTTAATATATTGTTTAATTGGATTGTAATGTTTTGGTTTTTATAATTATATCCTACTATAAAATCGACTAAAAATGATGAGGGGGTATAGGTTTCAAATTCACCAAGACGATTTTGAGAATGAATTTTTGATAATCTCAATTTATAATTCATGTAATTATTTTTATAATCTACATTCAAAGTTTCCTTTGTTGGATTAATATATGATAGAGGTAGTTTTGAAGTTAGATTATCACCATGAACTAAAGAAAAATCATAAGCTATTTTTAAATTATCAATATTATATTCTAAATTGTATTCTATTCCCTTAATGATTGATCTTATCCCTTCTGTTTGATATTTATAAAGCCATCCAGAAGAACCACTCCCCCATTCAATAAAATCAGCACCAGAGCATGGATGTGATTCGCCAATAATGAAATTTTCTTCGCAATTTCCCATTTTTATCATTTGGTAGTAATAAGGACTGTAATTATAAAAAGAAGTTATTGATGTATTTATTGGATTTGAGTTATAGGCTATAGACGATTCAATGCCGTATATTTTTTCTAATTTAAGATTTGGTTCCCCTATTTCATAAGAATATGAACCAAGATGAGGACCATCTGAATACAATTCTTCTATTTTGGGTGCTTTCATTGTATTCATTATCCAACTATTGATTTCAAATTTATCAATTACTTTTCTTATCCCTATTGATGAAGATAAATATTCAAAATTCCTTTTCTTAATATCTTCAATCTCTAAATTTGAAAAAGATAAATTATTTTGATTTGGTTTAATTGCTAGATAACCCAATCTAAAAGAACTAAGTAAATCAAAATTACTATATTCCTTTTCATTAAAACCATATAATGCTATATTCAATTCATCAGTTGGTGGAGTCCAATAAAAGCCACCTGGTAAAAATTCTTTATAATTAAATTCTGTACCTAGTGTTGAGTGTAATGATTTAATTTCCATTTTAAAATTATAAGAAATTTTTGATAAAGCAACAGAGTAGTTATTAGAGTTATTTTCAAACTCTTGATGCTCGTAATCAACAAAATTATATTTAATATCTAATTGATTAAAATTACCAAATGATAAATCTTGATGAAAATTGATCTGCAGTGTATTTTTAAATAGTTCTATATCAACACCATTAATATGGCCTTCATAACTTGGAGGAATTCCATAATTCATTTTGAAATTTTCAAGTACAAAATTAAGGAAATTATGCTTATTATATTTTGAATAGCTTAATTTTAAATTTGATGTTTCTGAATATGTGTTTTTTAAAGTACCTATTGGACTTGTTTGGTTACTAGTATTTCTGTTATTAATTGAAATATTAAATTGATTATTATTATGGGGGATATAGAATATTAAATTGCTATATAGACCCTTATTATAAGTTTCACCGCCAAAAATAAAATTTTTATAAAATTTATCTACTTTAGTTTTAGCATTTCCCATAATAGTTGTATTTATAACACCACCAATTGCGTTTGATCCAAAAAGTAATGATTTTGGCCCTCTAATAATTTCAACTTCATTAACTTCTGACATATCTAAAGTTATAACATGGTCTATTGAAGATTGAGATAAATCACCTAAATCACTACCTTCTTTTGTAAGAAGGAATCTATCACTAGAATACCCCCTTAATACTGGTTTTGATGTTACAACACCAAATGAATTAACACCAATATTCGGTTGATTAGATAAGGTCAAAGCTAGATTAGATAAGAGATTATCACTTAATGCTTGTCCACTTAAATTAATATCAGATATTTGGTTTGTTTCATTTTTGTGAGAGTGAATATGAATAGGTTTTAATTCTAAAGATTGAGCTTCTAAATATATGTTATTTAAATTTATTCGTGAGTTTACTAAATCAATTGAGATGTTTTTTTCTTCAAATCCAATCATTTTAATTTTAAGAATAATAGTTTTTTCAATATTATTAGTTAAAGATAATAAAAAAAATCCCTCATTATCTGTAGTTGATCCAAGATCAGAATTTTCAATAAATACATTTGTATTTTTTATTGGTTCTTTTGTTTTAGAATTTAGAATTATTCCTGAAATACTATATGTTTGGGCTAATGATAAGCCCAAACATATAATAAAAAATATTATAGATTTGAAATCTTTAATATTATTGTACCGTTATACTTATTGGCATAGAAATAAAATCAGCATGGTCATCATGCATCAATGAAATAGTAAAATTAGTTGTTCCAGAAGATAAACCAGTTAATTCAAATCCCCTTTCATGATGTTCTTCTTCACCACTATCATCATGTCCTTCTTCTTCACATGCACCTTCATCTGAATGCCATTCACAATGTTCGGAAGCGTTACAACCTGTTTGATTAGTTATTTCATCACAATGTTCTTCCATTTCTATGGAAATTATAGTATTATCATAATCTCCAAAAGAAAGTTCATCTTCTTCTTCACCTTCCATATGTTCTTCATGCTCTATTTCATTGCCATCATCACCTAAAAAGTGTACAGATAATTCAAGAGTACTATTGACAGATAAACTTAGATTGTTTGTAATTTGACCTTGAAATTGTCTATAAACTTCTTGTCCATTAAGCTCTAAAATAAGACCTTCAGCATCTGTATGTTCTTCAGGTGCCATAGGGTTACTATTACTATTATTACATGATATCACAACTAAAGCCATAGAAATAAATATGAATATTTTTTTATTAAACATTACATCTCCTTTATAAAATCTATATATAAGTTTTAATTTAATTCTCAATGAATCAAATTAAGTAAAAAATTATTTAAATTTATTTAAGAGATAGGAGGAGCTCTAGAGAGATATTTTTTATTAAAATTTGTCTCAATAGTAATTATTGGATTTAGAATAATTTCATTACTATTGCTATTAGAAAAATTTACTTCATTATTATCTAGCACATAATTACTATTATTATTAAAAGTAATACAATCTATACATTCATCATATTCAAAAGTATGATTATGATTGTGGTTATGAAGATAGTGAATATTTGAAAATAATAAATTTCCAAAAAATAAAAATGTAATGTTAAATATGATTATTAAATTTTTCATATACTATAATTTAAAAAATAAAAACCTTAAAAAAAAAGTCCATCATTAAAGTGAAGGACTTTTTTTTAGAT
>Ga0208894_1002380_pt1 | contig 10292 bp, 9 predicted proteins | sample ETNtaG_12_FD_185752 | JGI IMG/M metagenome (GOLD analysis project Ga0208894, IMG submission 185752) | Marine microbial and viral communities from oxygen minimum zone, Eastern Pacific Ocean - ETNP201306SV49 (SPAdes) (version 2) | ecosystem: Environmental > Aquatic > Marine > Oceanic ... | reverse complement strand
ATGGATACAGATACCTGCCCTGAACACCAGTGCAGGGAACACGGGTGAGGGCAAAGGATTTTAATCCTGTAATCCTGTCAGAACCAAATGCTTCGACAGACTCCGCATGACAGCGGGGTCCCGGTTGGGAGCATTAGGGTTATTCTCCATATTCCAAATGCAATCTGTAGATGAGGCTGGTGAGATTGCCCCTCTACGAGGACCTAGGGGCTTCAGGGGGTGCTTTATACCTGACCCTGCTCAGGCACCAGTCCCAGTAAGATCTGACGAACAGGGACTAGGTTATTCGCGGTATTCCAAGTGCAACCTGTAGATGAGGCCGGTGAGGTTTTCTTCGGGGGATTTGGCATCGGGTTTGGCGAAGCTCATGAGTTCGAACTCCATGGTATTTTCACCGCTTTTTAAATATTTCTCTACATCTATAATAAACGGTTCGGGATAACTCGCGCCGCCGTATTCCTGATTCAGTCCGACATCGTTGATGGTGACTCTGCATTCATCGTCAGCCCGCAAAAACAGATCGGCCCGCACGATGCAGTCGCCCTGACAATTGATCGGCAAATCAAACTTAACCCGGAATCGGTTCTTGGTCCCTGTCTTGGCTTCTTCGAGCGATAATTCCTCACGCACCCAGATCCATTGCGCGCCCTTTATGCTCCGCCAATCCGCATTCATTTTACAGATGGACGCTTCCTGCCAAACTTCGGCCTCCTGATTGAAGTAGTCGGTTTCGGGTCCGCTAGTGGCCATGAGCGCTTTGGTTTTAGTACCGAACAAATCTTCGGTAAGCATGTTGAAGGGTTTGCTTTCCTGCCACATGATGTCGCCCATCTCCCGCCAGTATTCGTAGATGCCGTCTTTCTTGTTGACGACAAGCATGCTCGGTCGCGGTGTGGTGCGCCCGAGGTAGGGCCCGATATCCGCCACGATGACCCCCTTGGCGCTTCCTTCATCGAGACAAATGAATGAGTGCGATGGGATGAGGTCGTAGGTGTGCACTGTGAGTTTGCCGCGGTCGGGGTAACCGGGTTCGTTTTCGATCTCGTGTGCCACTTTCTGCAACAGCATGAGTGATGTGCGTATTTCGTTGAGGAAGGTCGCCTTACCTGTCCCCTGCCGGGTGATGATCTCGACCACATACGCGCTTGGGTCCATGAGCAGTAGACGCACATTGGTTCCGTTCAATATTTTTTTCTTGAGCAGTTCGGCGCTGGAAGTGGCAATGGAAAGCAGGGACGATCCACCGATGAACAGTTCCTTATCCGCTTGCTTGAACAGGCTCTCGAAGGACATGGACTGCCCGAGTTCGGATCGGTTTTTATATATGCCTTCTATGCCCAGTCGCACGGCATCGGGGTTAACAATTTCCTGGAGTGCTGATTTATATTCGCCAAAGGTCAGTTCGCGCAGGAATAGTTCATAACCCAGCGACACCACGCCGATGAGTGACATCAGGAGCGCAAACTCTTTGATGGGGTGAAGCCATTCACTGTGCGGGTCCATATATTTTCCCGCACCAATATAGATTGCTCCACCAACGAAAAATATGATGACGGCGAGAAATAAAATACGGTCTCGCACCCAGACCTTTACTGAAAGGCCCTCTGTGTTTGGTTGTGACATTTGCTGAAAATTTAGGGGTTAAAAAACGGCTAACGAATTGATCTTACAGGAATTCCGTTAGATTCACAATTGGGAAATGTTTAGGGATTAAATCTCCCTAACCCCCTTTGAAAAGGAGGAGCCTGTTCATTCAACTCAATCCTGACTTGCGCCGGGTGAACCAGTCAAGAAAAAGGAATGTGAGGATCAACCCATAAGTCCACCAGTTGTCCCAGAGGGAAATGCTTTTACTGTGGGTCTTCACTTCTACTTTTGGGTTGGGAAATTTGATAGCGGAAAGGTCTGTCTTCTCCGTCAGTACTTCATACCTTCCGCCGGAGACTTCGGCGATTCTCTTCAGCAAGGTTTCGTTGACTTTGGGTTTCTGGAATTCTGCGGTTTCGCTGAACACTGAGAATCCAACATCAGCCTCGCGTTTATCGCCGGCCACATCGACTTTAACTTTGACGGTGTAGAATCCTTCCCGTTGCGGTGTCCACTGATGTGCGGCTTCTCCGTTGTCATCTGTTTTAATAGTTTCGGTGATCTCTTCGCCCTCACGGGATTTTATAGTCAGATTCACTTCGGTCCCGATGGACGGGTTATAATCTTCCTGCAAAACGCGAATACGCAGAAGCGTGTCTTCTCCTTCTTCGTAACGTTCTTTATCCGTTTCGAGTTGCAAGAGCCGAGTTGCCGGATCGTCGGTCAACCAGGCGATGAGGTTATTCCAGAATTTATAGTAGTGGCGTCCGCTTCCCCCTTCACCGACCCGGCGAAAGTTCCAGTTCCATGCGGAGTCGGTTGCCACCACTATGCTCCTGCCTTCGCCAACCCGCCCGGCGACCAGCACGGGATAGTTTTTATTTCCTTTATCAAACTCTGCCAGAACATGCGCGTTTTTGCGCGGCTTGAGTCCGGCATTGACTCCGTTCAGTTCCGGCAGGTCCTGCCATGCTTTAGCATTGGCAGACGATTCTTTTTCCAATTGCAGTATGGGGTGCCGCAGGAGACTCTTCCCCCGTTGCAGGTGAAACGATTCGCCAATAAAAGGTTGCGAGGTGCGTTCCAGTTGAACGGGCAAAATTGCCTCAATCGCGGTACGCTCGTATCCGCCGCCCTGAAACGACAACTCGCCACCAACCATCATGAACGCGCCACCTTGTTTCACATAGTTATTTATATTGTGCAGGTACTTCTTGTCGATGAACGGTTCGTAACTGAAATTCTGGAACACGATGAGGTCGAACGAATTGAGGTAATCGCTGAACAACAAATTCGTTGGGAACGGAATGAGACTTAACTCGGAGGTGGGCGAAGCGACATCATCGCCCATCGTCCGTAAAATGAAAAAGGATAGCAGGTCTACCTTCGGATGGTTCGCCAATACTTCGCGCAGAAATCGGGAGTCCCATGCGGGGCGTCCGTTCAGATGCAGGACGCGGATGCGATCACGGATGACTTTCACCTGAAAGTCGCGCCGATTATTAGTCGCGACCGACTCGCCGGCAAAATGCGGAACGGTGAGGGTGTAAATGCGTTTACCCAATGCACCGGGTGTGAATTCCATTTCCACGGGATATTGATTTTGTCCTTCGCGCACTTCAACGATGCGGGAAAGCAGTATCGTATCGCCTTCCTTAAGCACCAGCGGTATATTCTTGTTGCCCATATTCGATGCGCTGATGGTGACGGTCAATCGCACGGGCTGATGGATGAAACCAAAGTCGACTGAGTCCAGTTCTTCAATGGCCAGGTCCTTGAACATCTCATTGCTCCCAGCCTGAAAAGTGTGAACCGGACCTTCCCAATCCGCCAGCAGAGCCAACATTTCTGGAGAAACTGTTTCCGGTTCCACCGCCAGGTCAGCTCCATCTGAAAACAACATGACGCCCTGAAGGGATTTTCCTTCATAACGCTTGCGCAACTGGGAAAAGGTATTCTCCAGATCGGTGATAGCTTTTTTAGGCTGGTAACGGTTTCCCAATTCGGCATAAGACGTTGGACTAATCTGGCTGGACGCAAAATAATAATCCACCTGAAATTTTTCCTTCAAGGACTCCAGCATGTTCCGGTTTTTCTCAAAGGTCCGACGCACAAAGTCGATGCGGGGTGTTTCCGAGGGAAATGTTTTTATCGACATGCTCTTGGTGTCATCCAGCAGAACAGCGATACTGTTTTTCAGAGTGTGGCTTTTTTTGAATTCCAGTTCGGGTTTCAACAGCATGAACACCAACACAGCAAAAGTGAGCACGCGTAATGCGATAAGAAATATTTTGCGGATGGGCGATTGTATTCTCTTCAAACTGGTCCAGAAAAACCACAAGGCGAGTGGTGCCACAACCAGCGCGAGTATCCACACCAGTGACAAGTCCTTCGCCGCCATGTTCATAGCAACCTCGTTAAACTGATCGGGGTCCAACCCGAACCATTCAATGAGAATATTCATCGCGAATGAGACCTTCTCAATCGTTCAAGAATGATGGGTAAGTGAACCATGTCTTTTTTATAATCGAGCGTAAGCGCGTACATGATAATGTTCACGCCAAGTCTTATCGTGAGTTGCCTTTGTCTACTGCCCCCGCCGATGATGTCGTAGGACCACTGCCCCAGATTATCCCTTGCCCAAGCACCGCCAAAATCGTTGGTGGCATAAACGAGGACTGTTCGACCTTTGATTTTAATGCCTTCCATATAAGGATTGATCTGCTTGCGCCCCGTCACGCGATTGATCAGGTAAAAGGAACGAAATATGGAATGGTCGCGGGAAATTTTCTGTAAGGGAATTTGCGGGAACAGTTGATTGATCATTTCTCGAACAGAGGTATCAAACTTTGAGTTGGCTTTGGCTGAATTATCATCTATGAGGAGGAATCCGCCAAAGCTCAAATAATTGCGGAGTCGGTGCAACTCCTCCTCGGAGAAGGATTCAAATTTTTCATTCCCTGCCAAATAAATGAACGGATACCGATAGAGGTTGGGATCAGACAGTTTTATCTGAAGAGGTTCGCGGTTGACTTCGATAGATGTCCTGCGTGCGACCTGACCCAGCAAACTGCTTATGGCGGTCGGATGCGGATTAGGTTGCCCTCCTTGATACTTCACTTGCGGAATGGACAAGCTGGAGTAATCGGCATCAGACGCCGTGGGGAAAATCACTGAACCCAACAGGCTGACTATAAAAATTGTTTTTAATAAGTTACGCATTGCCCCCACCAGTGGGTTTTACTCCCTGTGGCTTATCATGTCTTTTAAAATAACTCCATATTCAGGATACCCGCGACCGCTCGCTATGGAGTCGTTAACTGGAGTGTAAACGGGACGTGAGGTATTTTCAATCACCAACACCTGCTGTTTTCTGTGCCGTGCTATAAAACTTTTGCCTCTGCCCCATGCTGTGGGGTAAACTAAAAATCGTTCCACTCAATCAGGATATCCCCTATTTATCAGGAAACACTGTGAAAAAAACGATATTGATGAATCCGGGTCCCGTCAATGTGACCGACAAAGTACGAGATGCCCAGCTTCGCGGAGACCTGTGTCATCGCGAAAAAGAGTTCTCTGACCTCATGCGGTCGATTAAGGACAAACTGCTCCTGGCATTTGAAATTGGGCAGGAATATTCGGCTGTATTGATCAGTGGATCGGGAACCGCCGCTCTGGAGATGGCTGTTTCATCCTGCCTGACTCCGGGTCGTTCCTTACTGGTCATTCAAAATGGAGTGTACGGTGAACGCATCGGGAAAATGGCAGATGTTTACCGGATGGACAAACACGCGCTGACTTACGGTTGGGGTGAACCGCCGCGGTTGGAAGAGATTGAACAGGCCTTAAAGGATAATCCTTCAATTGAAGTGATCGCCATGGTGCATCATGAAACGACAACTGGCCTGCTGAATCCACTCCCGGAAATCGCCGAGCTGGCAAAACAATATGACAAGCGGCTGGTAGTGGATTGCATAAGTAGTCTGGGCGGAGATGAAATCGACTTCAAAAAATATCCTATCGACTTCGCGGCAGGAACTGCCAATAAATGTATCCACGGACTGCCAGGCGTTTCCTTTGTTCTTCACCGAAAAAAAGATCTATGTCGAATAAAAGATATTCCCGCTCGATCGGTATACTTTCATCTCGCGGGACATCACAAAGCTCAGGAACAGGGCGATACCCTCTTCACTCCAGCGATTCAGCCGCACTACGCTTTGGACGCCGCACTGGATGAATTACTGGAAGAAACCGTCGCCGGACGTATCGAACATTACCGCAAGTCGGCAGATCGTTTGCGCAATGAATTCCAGTCAATCGGCCTTGAGCTTCTTATCCCCGAAGGCCATCGGTCAAACTGCCTCACAGCATTAAAACTTCCCGATGGTATTTCTTATGACTGGCTTCACGACCAACTGAAGGATAATGGATTCGTCATTTACGCGGGGCAAGGTTTGTTCAATAACAAAATTTTTAGAATCGCTAACATGGGAAATATCCATAACGAGGAATTTGACCGCTGTCTGAAAGTCCTCAAAGAATGTTTTATAACAGCTGAAAAAACCAGAGAATAGTTATATGACCCTTTACGAACTGATGAACGAATATGCAATCGCAAACCCGAGCCCGCCGGAACAGGAGAGCCGAACGCCGGAACTGGGCATGAGCTTGTCCCTTCTCCATTCAAGCCTCATCGAATGCGACCTTGAGAGCGAAGAACAGGGAGGCACGCCTCGCCTGACGGCAAGCCCCGATGACATAGAGCCATCACACCTCAGTCATTTTATCGTGGCCTTTCTACCATTTAACGCAGTCACCGAAAAATCGGAGATCAGCCACGTTCTGTTTGATGTCTATTCGTTTTTCGACTGGCTTAACAAAAAAGGGACTTCTCATGGACTCGCCAACACAGATATTTCCCAACTGGTCAAGCAACTGAGCTCCAAGCAGGAACGATGTCTCAAACTCAGCCAGCTACTCGACAACGAATCGGGGCGAATCATGAACGATCCGCCAGAAATTCAAAATACGCTGAACGATATTTTTTTAGTAGAAAAAATTGACGGCTACTTTGTTTTACTCAAAGGACGTCGTCAGGAAAACATTGTACGACTGAAACTTCCACCCGACGCTCTTCGGCTCATCAAACTGAACGACTGCCTTGATCTTACCCTTGGCGATACCTCTGAAAAATGGGTGGTGCTTGAAGCGGGACAGGTCTATCCGAAAATACAGCAAACTTGAGAGTAGCATAAAAATGGAACCACTGTGGCCCGACAAACCCCATGACCCAAAAAATATTGATTTTAATAGCTAAGTTAGACACAAAACGGCTCTTCGCCAAAAAAAACGAGTGCCCGCAAGCGCCAAAAAAGCTCAGAGAAGGGTCCAGAAAACATTCACTTGAAAAAAGCGATGAAATGCTTTAAAAGTCCCAATGATAGTGGGAAATCGGGTAGAATGCGTTTTTTCTGATGAAACTGTCGTTAAAGTAGGTCGCAACTATGGAATTGAAAATAAACTACGAAGACATGCTTTGGACAGCCCTGAGTCCTGAGCTGACAATATTATTTACGGCGTTTTTTCTCTTGCTCATAGGACTGAAGAAAAACTTCAACACCAACGAATACCTGTCCAAAGCAACACTCGTGAGTATTATCATAGCGCTCCTTTTCTCGTTTGCGTTATGGGGAGGCGCTCCGACTGCGGAAAGTGGCATGTCGCCGGACATGTTCAGCAAATCTCTGATTCACGACAAGTTCGGTCAAACATTCAACATCATCTTTCTGCTCATGGCGATGTTTGCGATCCTGGGCTCGGTACGGTACCCACAAACTGGGCATGAAAATAAAGCGGAGTATTTCGCGCTCATTCTCATGGCAGTTGTGGGGATGATGTTTCTCGCTAAATCCGGAAACCTGATCACCGCGTTTGTCTCTCTCGAAATTTTTTCTATTTCCCTGTATATCCTTTGCGGGTTTTCAGCCAAACATGGCACAGGGAAAGAACATCCTTCTAATGCGCCGGATCTGAGCTGGGCAACTCTTGCTTCCCAGGAATCGGCAGTCAAATACCTGCTGACAGGTGCTTTTGCGTCTGCCATTCTCGTATATGGAATGGCGCTGATTTATGCTGGTACCGGCACAACTGAAATTCGTTTCATAGGCGAACTTTTGCATTGCGATGAAATGGGCGAGTGCGTGAACCCTTACAGCCGCAACACACTCGTTTATATTGGGATGGGGTTATTATTTGCCGGGCTTGCTTTCAAAGTTTCTCTGGTCCCGTTCCATTCGTGGACACCTGACGTTTATCAGGGAGCGCCAACTCCTATAACCGGGTTCATGTCCGTTGCCACAAAAGCGGCGGCCTTTGCATTGATAGCAAGAGTTTTTTTCACCGCGTTCCCGGAACTGAATAAAATATGGATGCCTATACTTTTCGGTGCGTCAGTCACCACGATGCTCATTGGTAACATTGCGGCCATTTTTCAGGACGATGTCAAGCGAATGCTGGCCTACTCGGGTATTGCCCACGCCGGGTATCTGCTGATAGGCATCGTTGCCAACAGCCATGATGGAGTAGCAAGCCTCATATTCTATCTCAACGTATACCTCTTCATGAACATTGGGGCGTTCGCAGTTGTTTTTATAATGGAAGGAGAAGGAGCAAAAGGAAACTCCATTTCTCGTTTTAAAGGCCTGGCCAAAAACCATCCCCTGATCGCCGGGGCAATGAGTCTATTCATGCTGTCGCTTGCCGGGTTCCCACCCACTGCGGGCTTCTTTGGCAAACTGTATGTCTTCATGGCCGCCATTAAGCAGGGATACATACTCATCACCATCATGGCGGTAATCGCCACTGTGATTTCAGTATATTTTTATCTTCGAATCATCGTCATGATGTATTTTCATGAAAAAGAGGGCAGTGAACATGTGCTTGTCCCAAAAGGCATGGCAACTATCATAGCCGTAAGCTCAATCGCTATTATCCTGGTCGGATTCTTCCCTTCCAGCTTCATGCACCTTGCACTAGAGTCGATTCCCTTCTAACCCATCGCGTCTGTATTAAAATAGTCCACTAAAACCTGATGAACCCGTTGCCCTTTACAACATGGGCGTGGTCTACGCAAAGAAAAGAGATTATCAGAAGGCCCTCAAATACTGGCTAAAAAATAAAAGTGCCAAAGCAAACAATCCGGTCCTTCTGGCGAGGCTAGGTTGGGTGTATGAAAAATTAAATAAGACAGACAAGGCCATCGAAGAGTACAAACTCTGCATCCAGGCCAACCCTTTTAATCACGCATTCATTTCACACTCGGACGATTGCCTGCACTTAAGGGAGAGGATAAAGAAGTAATCAATTCATTCAAGAAAGTGATCAACATCGACCCAGGTTATGCAGAAGCATATTACAGAATCGGATTAGTCTACGGTAAATTACAGGAAGGTGAAAATGCTATCACCAAAATACTGATAGCAGAAAAATTTTACCGGCGACAGGATGATAAAGAAATGGCTTCTCATGCGGGTAAAAAAATTCGGCTATTCCTGAATAAATACCATTTACGATGAGATGACTTTGCCTCCATGAACTTCCCCAATGCGCTAAAGAAAGTAGTCAGAAAAAAATGTCGGCGCAGATAAAATTTGATTTTGCCTTGATCAACGCTCCAGTATAAAAGTTACAGGCCCGTCATTAACCAACTTCACTTCCATATCTGCTGCAAACCTTCCAGTACCCACCTTGAGTCCTGATTGAATTAACAGCTCAACAAAATATTCGTACAAGATCCGTGCAGTATCAAGATCGGCCGCCTGATCGAATCCCGGACGTCTGCCGCGCGAACAATCACCGACAAGAGTAAACTGCGAGACAACAAGAATTCCGCCACCCACATCAAGAGACGAAAAGTTCATTTTCCCCTTGTCATCTGGGAAAATCCTCAAATTCAGAATTTTGTCTGCAAGGAAATCCGCCTGCCTCTCGCCATCCCCTTTTTCCGCGCCAAATAAAATAAGGACCCCCTTATTAATACTGGATATTTCTTCCCCATCAATAGCGACAGAGGCACTGGACACGCGTTGCAGAATCAGTTTCACAGATTTGGAGTTTTCTAAAATACTAATACAATGACAGCTTTCGACAAGCTCCCCGGATGGGGTCTTTGATGAAGGGCAACATGTCTCAAATCAGGGTGATACGACACTCTTTATCTCGCCCTGAAAATCCGGGCCTCCGCCCCCCCTGATCGATCCGGGCTATCACCTCACTACGACACTTGGGAGATTTACCTTCGAAAGCATTTTCTTCCTTGTTGATATAAATAAGATGGTAAATATTGCAACATTCAAACAAGACTCCAGTGAATTTTTTTGGCTGAGTTATTTCTAACAGGAGGCCCCCATCATCTGAATCAGAATATTTCTTGTCCGCGTCTTATTATCAAAATCGCATAAAACTATCTGTTGCCACGTCCCCAACTGCAAATCACCCGCCAGAAAGGGAATGGCGAGAGAAGCGCCCATCAGTGCCGCGCGCACATGAGAGAATCCGTTACCATCGCCCCATCTTGTATCGTGAGCGTAATGAAGGTCAACGGGAGCCTGCCTTTCGATAGCCTTTTTAAGATCATCGACAGCTCCCGGCTCATACTCAATTGTAGTTATACCAGCCGTTGAACCCGAAACAAATACCGTTGCGTT